>ERZ773087.374-NODE-374-length-34408-cov-5.490030_pt1 | contig 34408 bp, 36 predicted proteins | sample MGYA00511375_ERZ773087 | MGnify/ENA primary metagenome ERZ773087 (study PRJEB29015, sample SAMEA2737995) | human oral metagenome | biome: human oral; feature: human-associated habitat; material: dental | place: China | collected 2063 ...
TACACCGTCTAATTCTGAACGTTCATTTAAACTGTCAAATGGGCAAGATACTACACATTGACCACAATTGATACAGATTGGGACATCTCCGTTTGTAGTCAAGTCATAATAGTCAAATACACCGGCATCGATGGCACAAGCACGTCTGCATAGGGTACAATTCTTACATTTTGATAAATCCTGGACAATAGAAATATTGTCGTCAGCTATCGGCACTCTCTTATCTAAAAACTGATACTTACTCATGAATTTCTCTCCTCTATCCACACTTCTGAATTTACCATTATTTAACAAAAAAAACAATTCTAAGCACAGTAATTCATCCCCATGCGATACATCTTTTGTGGTTTAACATTTTAATAAATTCAGTCTATAATGAACTTAAAATTAGGAGTTCATTATGAAAACAATTTACTACTATTATGTTCGTCACGGAGAGACCATATTTAATTTGGAAAACCGCATGCAAGGTATAACAGACTCTCCATTAACTTCCAAAGGAATAGAACAGATTTTGCAAACAACGGAAGCGTTAAGAAACCAGTCTTTTAATTCTGCATATACATCCCCTTTACCAAGAACAATTCAAACCGCAAAACTAATCCTAGAGCCTCATCACATGCATGCAAAAATCTTTGACTCATTACGTGAATTTAGTTATGGATCATGGGATGGAAATATTAAAAATGAAAGTGACCCAGAATATCAATATCGTTTTTCAAATGATCTTTTTGATGATTTAGGTGGTGAAAATCCAACAATGATTCAACAGCGTATTCAAAATGCTTTTAGTGAGTTACGCAAACTGAGTCACGATCAAGATAGAGTTCTTCTTGTTTCTCATGGAGCATACTTTAGACATCTATTATTTAGTCTTATGAAAGAGAATATTCCTGATGAGCTTCTTCATCGTGAATGCTTAATTGGAAATGGTGGAATTGCTGTTTTTAAGGATGAAGATGGAAACTTCTCACTAGTCGAGGGTCCACTAAACCAAGCGGAGTATATGAATCGACATGCAAATGATTAATTCAAAAATACTTGCATGCATTCTATCACTTTCTCTATTGTCCGGTTGTACGCATTTTACAAAACATGACGCAAATCCGATTCCACAAGCAAATAGACTCATTATCTTTACAAGTCATAAGTCCGAAGTATACGCACCAATTATCAAGGAATTTGAATTACGAACAGGTATCAGTGTTGAAGTACAAGCTGGTGGCACTACAGAAATGCTCGAAAAAATAAAAAATGGAGAAGATGCAGATGTCATGTTTGGTGGCGATGTTCAAAACTATACATACTATCAGGACTATATTGAACCTTATGTGGCTAGTGAAAGCTCATCTCTTGATTTTCGATATTTAGAACAACATGATAACTACACCCTCTTCTCCCAGCTACCGCTTGTCTTTATCTACAATAATAAGTTAGTCAATAACCAACGAGCGCCACAAAAATGGTCTGATTTTTGTGATGAATCTTGGAAAGGGAAAATATCATTTGCTGATCCACACACATCAGGTACAAGCATCTCTATCTTAAATGCGTTCATGACATTGAATGACCCAACATACATTGATAAATTTTATCAACAGTTAGATGGTCATGTTGCCAGCGGAAGTGGAGAAGTCATCCGAGAAGTGAGTACAGGAACACGATTGATTGGAATTACCTTAGAAGAAACCGCAAAAAAGGCAATGTTAACAGATTCAAACATTACAATGGTTTATCCTGATTACCTCTTCGTTATATCCGATGGTAGTTTTCTTGTGAAAAATGCAAAGAATAAAGATAACGCACAGAAATTTATTGATTTTACAATCAGTAAAGATGCACAACAATTCCTATCATCTGCAATGTATCGACGTAGTGTAAGACAAGATATCAATCAACTCACGGCACTAACTGATCTCGCAGATTACCAAAATCTCGTGCCATGGTCAAATTTTAGGCAGGAGGAAATACTACAATTATGGGACATTTCTACGAAAATAAACAAATAGAGAAAAGTCAGTCTGTTCGTATTCGACTACTTAATCGTTTCATTGCAATTTCAGTTGTACCAATTGTACTATGTGGTTTTTGTTTGATTTTCTTGTTTCAAGCTATGACATTTAATACATATGAAACTACTGTAAAAAAAGAGACAAAAGAAATTAGTGCAAGCTTTCAATCATTTGTAGATGGAATTGATAAAACACTTTCTACATTATCATCACACCAAGAATTTCTAAGTTCATCAGATAGTGAATCCATATATAATACGCTTTATCAGTTAACCAACCCCTATCGAAATTACGCAACATTTTCTATTTATGATCAAAATGGTACTTGTATGTATGCAACATGTGAACTTGCAAACCGACCTACTTACTGGGGAATCTTACATGCATTAGACAATCCATCTAAAGACATCATTAAGCAAGTTGATAGCGAAGACAATCAAATTGTTTTAAATATTGCAACAAAAATAAAACATAATAATAGAACAATTGGTTATATTGTCGCTTCTATCAACAATCAAGATTTCACATATCTATTTAGTAATCAACTATCGAATGATGAAGGGTTTGGAATTGTTAGTAAAGAGAATGAACCTGTTTATATAAATTCTATCTTATCGACTTCTGGTATTTTTGATAAATTACATTATGCATGGATTTCTAATTCGAAGTATGATGATTATTTCAACGATTACTACATCACAATCCAAAATATTGAAAATACTGGTTTCAAACAGATTATCATTCATCCAAAAGTACTCAGTTCATCCACAATCAATCGAATGTATATGATGGTGGGCCTTCTTGCCGTGCTGAGTTTTATCGTTTGTATTATTGTTGCCCAAAAGACAACCACTTCATTTACACAACCGATTAACCAGATGAATCAAGCAATGAAGCAAGTACAAGAAGGAAAATTAGATACATCTATTCCTGTATTACGCAATGATGAATTTGGAGTCTTATCTCAAAATTTCAATGTTATGACGCAAGAACTTTCTAACTTCTTAGAACAAAAGATAGAAACACAAAGAAAATTAGCCGATATACAGATTGCGATGATGCAAGCACAGCTTAACCCCCACTTTCTATATAACACATTAGATACAATCAAATGGATGGCAAAAGGTGCTAAAGTTGAACCAATTTCTCAGCTTTCACAAAAACTTGCACGCATATTAAGAACTTCTATCGTGAAAGAACAGTTCATAACAATCGAAGAAGAGTTTCAGATTTGTTCCGATTATGGAGAAATTCAAAATATTCGCTTCCAAGGGAAATATCAATTCCTATTCGATTGTCCAAAGGAGCTATTATCCTATAAGATTCCTAAGCTGATTATTCAACCCTTAGTAGAGAATGCAATTATTCATGGTTTACGTATGAAAGAGACTGGCGTCATCCAAGTATATGCATGCAAACAAAATGACGCAATCATCTTATCTGTAAAAGATAATGGCATCGGTATTAATGACGAAATAATGCATCTAATTAACACGCATCAATGGAATCAAATTGATGGTCATATCGGTATGTATAATGTTGATTCTATATTACGTTTACACTTTGGTGTAAATTCAGGTCTTCACGCACAGCGTCTAGAAGAAGGTGGAACTTTAATACAGATAACACTGCCATATAAGGAGGAGCCATGTACAAAGTAATGATTGTTGATGATGAACTATTTGCTAGAGAAGGAATGGTTCATGATATCAATTGGAATTCACTTGATTTTACAGTTTGCGCAGTTGCCAAAGATGGTCTTCAAGCACTCGAAAAATATCAAGAAACATTACCTGACTTAATCATCTCAGACATTAACATGCCACTTTGTAATGGTATAGAAATGTTACAGCAATTACGTAATCAAGGTAGTGATGTTCAAATCATCTTTCTAACAGCATATAGTGAGTTCGATTATGCGCGTGATGCATTACGCCTATATGCTGCAGACTACATTTTAAAACCATTTGAAGATGGTACCATTGAAACAAGCGTACAAAAGATTATCCCTAAACTTACTAAGACAAAAACTCCACAAGCAATCAACGACACAAATCGTTATGTTAAAAAAGCAATTGAATACATCGAACAAAATTATGCAAACCCTAATTTATCCATCTATGATATAGCAACTTATTTAGAAATCAGCGAAGGACATATCTCACGATTATTCCATAAGGAAACAAACTATACCCTTGCTGGATATATTACAAGTATACGATTAGAGAATGCTAAGAAACTACTTTGTAAGAATAACTATAGAATCAGCGAAGCTGCTGAACAAACTGGTTATACATCTGTTGCTTACTTCTCTTCCCTTTTCAAAAAACGCTATGGATTAACACCTAGCGAATATCAAAATCAAAATCTCTAATATCAGAAATTTAAAAAAAATATCATTTTTCTAGAATTTAAAGCGCTTACATTCTCTTCTATAATATGAATAGATTTATTCATCAGGAGGGAAAATAATGAGTAAGCGTTTTTTATCATCAGTACTCTCTGTAGTACTGGCCGCATCATTGGTTGGATGCGGAGGAAAAGGAACTAACACCTCTTCCACAAACGATACAGCCAATCAGTCTGAAATAGACAAAATCATTGCAGAAGCACAGACAATGTCACTCGAAGAGCTTGGAAAGAAAGCAATCGAAGAATCAAACGGCAAGACATTCTTTGGCTTAGGTAACTCTAGCCGCGGTAAGTCCGCACTGCCATTATTCATCGAATACTTACAGACAATTGATCCTAGTTACAAATTAGATTTCGAATGGCAACAGCCAAAGAACAATAAGATTTTCGAGCAGTTACAAGCTGACTCCTTAAAGGATCAAGGAACATTCGCAATGACTTTGATTCAGGATGGTAACCAGATTGAATCAAAGATGAATCAAACTGGTGTCCTAAAAACATTCATTCCAAAGGAATGGGCAGACGCAAATGGTGTAAAAGCTAGTGACTACAAAGGATTCCTACCATTACAAACACTTAATAAAGTATTTATGTACAACTCCACAGGTTCTAAGAAATTTACAAACTGCTGGGATTTCGTACGTAAGGATACACATCCATTATTCATGGATATCGACTCTGAAATCGTCGGTAAGAATTTCTTGTATATGTTGACACAAGATAAATATGCAAGTGAATTAAAGGATGCTTTCGATAAGCTACCAGCAGATGCAAAAGCAGAATTCCAACCAACAATTGATGAAGTTGCGAAAGATGCTGAAAGCTTTAACTTAGGTGAAAATGGTAAATATGCTTTAGCTTGGATCAAACTCTGGGTAAATCGATACAATGCCCAAACAGATGATGGACCAATTTGTACAACACTAACATCTGCATCTGCAACTGATCAATGTGGATTATTGGTATATTCTAAATTACGTTCAATTGAAGAATCTTCAGAAACATCTGTAAACAACATTAAGGTTGCTGCATATGAAGATGGATATCAAGGAATTGGTGGATTTGGATATTGCCATTACCTATTCTTAACAAAGAATAGCCCACTTCCATGGACAGCTGCTGCATTTATCGCATACATGACATGTACAGAAAAAGGCTTCAGTGCTTGGGGCAAAGATATGGGTGGTTACTCCTCAAATCCAGATGTTATGACAGCAACAGAAAAGACATTCAATCATGCACAAGGTGGATATGTTGATGGTGTAGATAAGTTCCCATCTAAGGATGACCGTGGATATGATTGGTGGACAACAAAAGGTCATCTCGTATTAGAAGATCCTGAATACTGTGCTTCAGTAGCATTCACTGTTGGTTCTTGGATTGAAACACTAGATAAATTTAACGGTAATACTTCTAAATAAATACACAGTTATCATGAGGCACCCTACGTGGTAGTTGGGTGCCTTCCATTTTTTTGAAAGGAGACACATCTTGGATACAACAATTTCGAAAAAACGCAATGCGATTTTCTTTAATAAGATTAAAACCTATTTCACACAATCATTTAATGTGATTCTACTCATATTCGGTATCTTATGTACGATTGCAACAATCTCACCAATTGTAGCAATCATCCGTGATACATTTGAGATTCACCCAGGTACAATTGACCAACATTTAACTGGGCAAACATCGGGATTAACTCTCATCAATTACATTGATTTATTCACAAGTAATTTAGCGAAGACAAATCTTTGGGCACCAATGGGTAACACTTTAGCACTTGCCATTCTAACATGCATGATTTCGATTTTATTCGGTGGCGTATTTGCTTTCCTTGTGACAAGAACAAATATGAAGTGCAGAAAGTACCTCAGTTCTATATTTATCTTCCCATATATTATGCCGCAGTGGACATTAGCGGTTGTATGGCAACATTTATTTAATTCCAATGCGATTACTGGTACATCTAACGGATTGCTTGCATCACTATTTGGCATCAATATGCCACTGTGGTGGTGTGTAGGATTATTCCCTTGTGCAATGGTATTAGGACTACATTATGCGCCATTTGCATATATTTTGATTGGTGGTATCTTCAAGAACATGGATGCAAACCTAGAAGAAGCCGCAACAATCCTAAACACACCTCGGCATAAAATTTTAACGCGTATCACAATTCCAATGATTAAACCAGCTATCCTCTCTACAATCCTACTCGTATTTGGTAGCGCAATGGGATCCTACCCAGTTCCACATTATTTAAATTTAACTACCCTTTCTACCAAGTATATTTCACTTAACAGTAAATATACTGGTGAAGCATCTATCTTGGCTGTTCTAATGATGATCTTTGGTATGGCAATTCTTGCACTCAACCAAGCATCACTAAAGAGTAGAAAGAACTATACAACTGTTACTGGTAAATCTGGACAAATATCAAAGATTAATTTAGGTAAGATTGGTAAACATCTAGTGGCATTTATCTTTATTATCATTACGTTCTTTACAAGTATCTTCCCAATTATCTCATTTGCTTTTGAAACATTCCTACCTAATCCAGGCGATTACTCCTTCCTATATACGGGTAACTTCGCTAATCTAACAACAAAATGGTGGATTACAAATGAAAACATCACTGAAAATGGTATGTATGGACAACGCGGTATTTTATTCAATAGTACGATTTGGGATGCCTATAAAGGTACAATCCTTGTCTCAATTGCGTGCGCACTCATTGCAGGTATTATCGGTACATTAATTGGTTATGCTGTTTCAAAGAAACGTCGCTCCAAATGGGCTAGTTACGTAAATAGTATGGCATTCCTTCCATACTTAATGCCAAGTATCGCAGTTGGCGCAGCGTTCTTTATACTATTCTCAAACAAACATATCAATTTATTTAATACGTATACGTTACTTGTAATTGTCGGTGTGATTAAATACATTCCATTCGCAAGCCGTAATGCATTGAACTCAATGTTGCAATTATCTGGAGAAATCGAAGAAGCCGCAATCATCCAAGATATTCCTTGGATCAAACGAATGACACGGATTATCATCCCAATTCAAAAATCTTCGATCATCAGTGGATTCATGTTACCATTTATGACTTGCTTACGTGAGTTATCACTATTCTTATTACTATGTACGCAAGGATTTATCTTATCAACTACATTAGATTACTTTGATGAAATGGGACTATATGCTTTCTCAAGTGCAATCAACTTGATCTTAATTGTAACAATCATGCTTTCAAACTTGATTGTAAATAAGCTAACAGGTGCAAGCCTTGATGAAGGAATTGGAAATTAGGAGGGAAAAATATGCCTGAAATCAAACTAACAAATATCACAAAACGTTGGGGTAAATTCTATGCTGTAGATAACCTCAACTTACATATTGAAAACAATTCATTTATTACTATCTTAGGACCATCCGGTTGTGGTAAAACAACAACACTACGTATGATTGCCGGTTTAGAAACACCTACAAGCGGACAAATTAAAATTGGTGACCAAATTGTATATGACTCCGATCAAGGAATCAACATTCCACCAAACAAGCGTAAAGTTGGTTTCTTATTCCAAAACTATGCGCTATGGCCAAATATGACAGTTTATGACAATATCTCTTTTGGATTAAAAAACATAAAAGAAGAGCTTCCAGTAATGGATATTGAATTAAAAACAACTAGTGATGTAATTCGCTCATTACAAAATACAAATAAACTCACACAAATCTTTGAAGAATGTAAAGAGAAGACAGGCAAAATCGACAAGAAACGTCTTCTTCTAAAACTGATCAATACCTATACAATTTCCAAATATACAGCCGAAAAGATCTTCAAGTTCAACTTACATTCATCAAACGCCATCGAGCAAGATGCCAAAAAATATATTCAACAATTTGAAGAGAAGAAGAATAAACTAATTGCAACACATCAAGCTAAGAATGAAACTGTAAATGAGAAATTTGAAGTTCTAGAAAACGGTAAAGTGAAAACAGCTATTCGTCGATTAAGCAATGAGGAAATCGATTTATCAGTAAATCGTGTTGCACGAATCGTAAAGATTGGTATGTTTATGGATCGTTATCCTGCTGAACTTTCAGGTGGACAACAACAGCGTGTTGCAATTGCTCGTACTCTTGCGCCTGAACCACAAGTTCTATTTATGGATGAACCATTATCTAACCTTGATGCAAAGTTACGTTTAGAAATGCGTTATGAACTACAGAGATTACATGTAGAAACAGGATCAACATTTGTATACGTTACACACGACCAAATGGAAGCAATGACACTTTCAACAAAAATCTGCTTAATGAATAATGGTTTACTACAACAGTATGATTATCCATTATCACTCTACAACAAGCCAAACAACCTATTCTGTGCTGACTTCGTTGGTAATCCATCTATCAACTTCTTAGAAGCCAAAGGAAAACAGAACCAAGATGGAACATTTACATTCACAGTATTAGACAATAAGACAGCTGTCTTTACACCAGAACACAATTTCAACATGCAGGAATGGTTTGAACACCGTGATGCAGAAAAACATTCTAATGATCTTGACGAAAAATCTAGTAATAAGGTTGAAAAAGAAAATAAAGATGAAGTATTCAAATATCACATCCAAAAAGTTAATGAGGACTATATCAGCGATGATGATGTAATCATTACAAATGAGGACTTCATCTTAGGTATCCGTCCTGAAAAGATTACAGTCGATGTAAATGGTAAATTAGATGCAGCAGTTGATGGATCTATGCCTACTGGTATGGAGTCAACTTTAAAGCTTAACATCAATAACTATCTTCTTACATCTGTCATTTTTGGTAATCAATCATTCGTCATTGGTGACCAGGTTCATATCACAGTTCTACCATATGACATTCTTCTATATGATAGAAAATCAGGACAACTCATTGCTTCTGGTTCCGTAACAATTCAATAAACTTAATTGAAGGTCAGAAAATGGCCTTCTTTTCTTTTAAAAAAGTACTTAACTTCTTACATTCAGTACTTAAAACTTATCTTCTGTTTTTCAACATTAACTCTTGCCATCACACCAAATGGAACAATCGCACGTGGTGTAGCGTGCCCTACATTCAGATTCCACACAATTGGCAAGTTTGGGTTATTTACAACACCTACCAGAATTTCCTGATATTCCATTGTATACATTTCATCCATTGGCTTTCCAACAAGAATACCATTGATGACGTCAAAGATACCTGTATTCTTTAATGCCTCTATCATATGTCGATACTTTTCAGGAGTTGGCTGTTCTTCGCTAGATTCCAATAATAATATCTTTCCCTTCCAATCATTTAAATCAGGAAAGAGATGATATTTTCTACATAGTTCAACAGAATCACTATGTCTTGTTGTATCAAAAATATCATATAAACTATCGATACATCCACCTAATATCTTTCCCTGGAATACTCCACTACCTTGTAATAATTCAAATCCTTGATTTGCATGCATGATGCGTTTTGTGCCGACAGCTTCAGCGCTATAATCGCTACGTTCTTCATACCATATATCACTTGGTATTATTTCGTGGATTGTTCCAGTTTCTAATAATTCCAAGAAATACTTCTCAGTGTATGGCAACATTCCTTCATCTAATTCACATACATCCGGAAGAAATGCTTGTCCATAAAATGTATTGAGACCAACTTTATGTAACATCAAATGATTAAAAGTTGTATCCGAAAACCCAAGGAATATCTTTTCTTTTACAGCATTTTTTAACTCATCATGCTCAAAAAGACACGGTAGTAAACGATACGTATCATCACCACCAATTGCACAAAGTATCATATCGATTGAATCATCTTGAAATGCATTTAATAAATCACTCGCTCTATCCTCTGGATGTTCAGAAATATATTTCAATCCTTTGCATGCATGTTCCATAAATTTAACTTGAATGCCAAGTTTCTCTAAACGTTCAAGCCCAATCTTTACTTCATGTTGTACAAAATCTTCCCCAAGAATGCCACTGGATAAACTGACGATTCCGATTGTTTTCACTTTCTTCATAACACTAACCTCGTATAATTTTTAGCATTATATCACAAAAAACACAGTAGAGTTTCTACTGTGTTTTTAAGCATTAATTATTCACCCTTTTCAAGAGCTAGTGTTCTAGTTGTTAAATCACAAACCTCAGCTGGTCCATAGTACTGGATTGCGCCTGGGTATGTGTAGCATGTTTCCTTAGCCCACTGTTCTCTGTGTGCTTCGAAGAACTTGAATGGCTTACCATCGAGTTCAACAAGAGCCTTTCTGATTACTGGCTTATCTTCACCATGTCTTCTTTCGATGTTCATCATCTTAGTGATTGGCATACCACCAGCTACCCATTCATCAGCTGACTTAGATAGGTTAGAAACCTTTGATAGGTATCCATTGTAACCATATTGGATTAACATGAATGCATTGTAACCTAATGAATAGCAGTAGTCTGCGTCGAAGTTAGATGGGAATGCACATCTTCCTTCATAACCGAAGAAGTGGTGTAATGCATTGAACTTACCCTTGTAAGTACCTGCAGCCTTTCTCTCTTCTAACTTAGCTTTAACGATAGCAGAGAATAACTTCTCAGATTCAATGAGAGATACCTGTACGTTTCCGTGCGGGTCTCTTTCTAAGAATAACTGCTGCTGGATTCCTTCTGGAAGAATTGCGAATACTGACATTGCTTCCTGAGATAATCCTTTTTCAATAAATGCATACTTTTCTTTCCAGTTAGGTAAAGCATTAAATGCTTCAGCCTTACTACCAGCAAGTAATTCATTAATTTCAGCGATTAATGCAGAGAATTCTGGAACGAATTCAACGACACCTTCAGGGATAATTGCTACACCGAAGTTCATACCCTTAGCAGCTCTAGCCTCTACAGAGTCAGCGATATAGTCTGCAATCTGTGATAAGGACATCTTCTTTTCAGCAACTTCTTCAGAAATTAAGCAAACGTTTGGTTGTGTCTGTAATGCACATTCCAAAGCAACGTGAGAAGCAGAACGTCCCATTACCTTAACGAAATGCCAGTACTTCTTAGCAGAGTTAGCATCTCTTTCGATATTACCGATAACTTCGCTATATGTCTTAGTAGCTGTATCGAAACCGAATGAACATTCAATATCTTCATTCTTTAAGTCACCATCGATTGTCTTAGGGCAACCGATTACCTGTACACCAGCATCATGTGCTGCAAAGTACTCAGCTAAAACAGCAGCGTTTGTATTGGAGTCATCACCACCGATAATAACAATCGCTGTGATACCGTGCTTCTTACAAACTTCAGCCGCAACTGCAAACTGCTCTTCTGTTTCAAGCTTTGTTCTACCAGAACCGATGATATCAAATCCACCAGTATTTCTATACTGATCGATATAAGCATCATCGAAAATTAAATAATCATCTTCAAGTAATCCACTTGGACCCTTCTTAAATCCATATAATACATTTTCTGGATTTGTTGCCTTTAAAGCATCGTATAGACCGCACACTACGTTGTGTCCACCAGGTGCCTGTCCACCAGAAAGGATTACACCTACAACCTGCTTCTTAGCTACGGATGTATTCTGTCCCTTTTGGAATGTAATTTCTTTCTTACCATAAGTATTTGGGAATAAAGCCTTGATCTTTTCCTGATCAGCAACGCTTGTTGTCTCTTCCCCTTCCAAAACTGAAATTTCAGAGATACCGTTTCTTAGCATCTTTGGAAGCTTTGGTGTATACTGATATCTAGCTTTTTGTAGTGGTGATAAATCTGTCATATTTTTACTCCTTTTCGATTTAAACCTCATTATTAGAATACCACAACTTTTTTGAAATAAACATACAGAAGAGTGATTCCAATCAATTCTATAAAAGGTATTTCTCATCAAAAAACCACCACCCAGATTTTCTCCATGTAGTGGTTTTATATCTATCCAATTATGATTCAAACGTTCTCTTAAAAGATAGGTTACATTGCCCTAGTTTTTGGTGGTACTTTTCTTTTTCTTAGTCTTTTTTGGATTGCATATTTGATTCGCCCATTCGAAATATGCATCCGCACGTTCAAACAAGAAAGTAGAATCCATCAAGCACATAATAATTTCACTTATTGAGTATGGTCTATAACCCTGTCTTATTGACTCATCATAAAAACTTTGTATTGTATAACTATTTGTATACTTCAAGAATTTTCTGAAATCTTTGTTCGTTTCCATGATTGAATCTAGATATTTCTTCGAAAGCTCCAAATCACCCAGTTTAAAATATAACAGTGAAAGTGGCATTAACATTGACGTTGCCTGGCTTGGATACTTTTCCAAGATTCTATTGGCATTCATTGCGTCTTCAAAATACACGTATAAACTTACTAGTTGAAAGCGAATGCCCATATTATCATCTTCGCATAGAGTTAACATTTCTTCAGCCAAGTCAACAGCCTTCTTCATCATACCAATATCAATCAAAGTTTGCAGTTTAGAACAAAGTGCCCTCATATATGGTCTAGTTTCAAGAATTCCCCAAAACGAGCCTATACTATCTGGAAGAAAACCCTCTTTTTTCATTAACTCTTCACCATGCTTGCACACTTTATTCATTCGTTCTAAGTGATCAAACGCATTGCGTGCATCTGTGTTCGCAAGCATCAATTCAGCATCCAAATAATCAGGATCAAGTTCTAATACTTTTTCACAATATTTAATTGCTTTGCGTCTAGATTTTGCCTCACATGCTAAATCATACCAATCATCAGCACTTCTTGCTGTATTCTCAGTGAGTGGTGCTCGATCAAAAATCTGAGAATTATATTCTTGCATAAACTGGTTGAGTAATACCTGAATCTCTTCTTGACTTTTCCCTTCACATTCATCACGATGTTTTTCCATAAATTCAAGTGCTGCCATCAATCCCTTTTCTGTTTTTCTACTCATGGAGTCCTCCTATTTATATTTGCTCTTTGATGTAGCTTATGACCTTTTTTAGTTTGCTCTTTTTCCACTCACCATTATCAGCAGTTTTGGCTAGTGGATAGATGATTTGAAAGTCGAGTGCTTCTCCTTCTACGCGACCACTTCGCTTAGGATTCAAGAAGTTTTCTTCCCACTTCTTTTCGCTTGCATTCTGATATTCCTTTGGATTCAAGTAAATTAACTGTCTCTTATATGCAGAAATCATCATCTTTGCCGCAAGTGCTTCTAAATATTTATATTCGTCTGCTTGCACATCCACAAAGATATCAGGCAATTTTGTAGTACGTACATGTTCTAACTCACGGTTAATACGAATACCACAAGCATCCCAAGTAAACTTCTTTTCAGTAAAATTGATTTTAACCAAGATACCATGCTCTGTATTGTATTGTGCACGTTGATAATCTGTATCAAAAATAAAATTTCCAAGGGAATAGAAAATAACTTTATCCCCAACAGTCTCGTAATTCATTGGTACATGTGGATGATGTGATACCACAACATCTGCACCCATCTCTAAGAATTGATGATAACGGGCTCTTGTATAAGAAGATGGAAGTGAAGAAAACTCTTCTCCACCATGACAAACAATCACACACCAACGGCATGTCTTTTTGATTTCATCAATATTTTTCTGGATACGTTCCATGTCATTCCAAAGAAGACATCCAGCACGATTTACATCCGCCGGTTTACAACCTCTACGATAACCAACACTGAATAAACCAATTCCACCAGCTTCATCAAACAACAATGGTCGAGCAGCTTCATCAATATTCATGCCTGCACCAACTGTTTGAGCATGATTTTCTTTTGCAAGTTTTAATGTTTGTGTTACGCCTTCTTCACCAGCATCTAAAATATGATTATTACATAAGTTCCATACATCTGCATGCATGTTATTCAATACTTTAATTGCCTTTGGATTCATTGCATGAATGAGTTGTTTAACACCAGATGTATCATCCTGTGGTGGCAAGTCAATGAGTGCCCCTTCCACATTTGCTACAACATGATCACCGCTATGTAAAAAACGCAAAACACCATCTGTAATCAGATGCTTGTCTTCCCATTTTTTATCCATGTATTTATCAAAGCCAATATCACCTGTAAATACAAATGAACTCTTCTTTTTCATCTCGCCACCATGTTATTTATCTCTCACATCATAGTATAAGTTTAGTTCTCTTTCAATTCTAGTCCTTTATTATTAGATTATTCATCTCAAATTGTAATTGTTGCAAAAATACTATTCTGTCCTTTGATTACCTCAAAACCAGCTTCTTCATAAATTTTGATTTCTTCCTTCGCATTTACATCCACCAAGATCATCATTGTATTTGTTCCATTCATTTGAATGGCTTTTGATAACAGTGCTTGTTCATATCCTAAGTTTTGATACTCAGGTAATACAATTAAACTATATGGCTCGTTTTGTTTGTAGGTATATGTAACATCTAAATATCCAACTAGCTGTTCTTGATGAATTGCCAAAAATACTCTAAAACGATCGAATGCAGATAACACCTTCTCTGCTGTCCAGTAAGTTTCCTTAACATGCATATTGATATATGCCTGTTTCCACTGCTCGCTATAGAGTTGTATATCTAGCAGATAGTCTCTATGTGACGATAATCCAACTATCATACGTTGCTGTTCATTTTCAAATTTCGCATCTTTGGAAACAAGTATATTCTTAAGCAAGATATTCTTAGGATTTATGACAAAGTCACAACGATATCCTTTATAATCCTTCTCCAAATATTTAAATAATTCATTGTATGCATGTTCAGATTTTGATAAACCAATTATCATTTCAATATATTTTTCGGTTGGTAATATCAGCAATACAAATATCCCATTAATATTACCACCATCAACATTTACATATACATGTTGGTCTCTTTTCTCAAAAACACTATACAGATTGTTATTATCATACAAATAATGAGGATCAACATAGTTTGTATCACTACATATTTCCTTGATAAATGTTTCATAGCCATCTAAAGAAGTAATTTCTTCTAACATATCACTTTATTCCATCTCTTTTAAAATATTCCTATTGTCGAATGAATTGATGATCAATAATCTCATTCGTATCATCTGAAACATATCTTTCAACTTTCATATGTAAATCATATTTATTGCGCAATTTTGCAATCTCTAACATCATTGGTGAAGCGTGATGATAATCAATTGCCTGTTGATTCTTCCAAGAATCAATCAAAAGTACTGTTTCATCATCATTTATAGGATAGAAATATTCATATCGTAAGTTTCCATCTTCTTCACGGATTTTCTTTGTTAGTCCACTAGATTCCATCTCACTTGCAAATTTCTTTGCATTTCCATTTTTACCTGTGTAGTAAATATTGATTGTTATACTCATAATGTAACCTCATTCATTTTCATTATTATACCTAAACTACCAATATTATAAAAAGTATTTCAGCACTGAAATACTTTTTATAATATTTATTGATTTAAACGCAAGTGAATTACCATGGTTCGTTTTAACCTATCTGAAAAAAACATAATAATCTTGGTTATTAGTTTTAATCCTCTACATTGTTTCAGAGCATCTGTAAAAAAAACACTTACACTAAGTAGCTTAGTGTTTGCATCTTTTGCGAATTCGTATGGATTATCTATTGCAAAATACATCTCAGCATTCAAATTACCAGTTCTTCTTACTAATTTATTTGCACGCTTTAATCCAATACTATCTGTCGCATCAAATATCATTTCACATTTTGGAATTCCGCTTTGTATTTGACGGATAAAATGGATAATTCTATCTTTTGTAAAATATTGAAATACACCTGCTAAAACAATCAATGTATGTTTCGAAGTATCTAAGTATTTAACCCACTCCATCGAAAACATATCACAACCGATGAGTTTCTCGTTTTTACCATGACCGAGAAGTTTTTCTCTCATTACAATTACATGTTCCAAATCGACTTCATAGAAGTTAGAAACATCATTTCTAATACGGAAGTATGCCGTTTCTAAACCAGCACCCAGAAACACAACATTGCATGCATGATTATTTTCTAAAAATGAAATAATCTTTTTGTCTATAGTCTGCTGTCTACACACACTAGCCATATTGAAATACTCAAATGTATTCTCCGCAATTATCTTTAGAGAGTTACTATCTTCAAGTAATAATGCTTTTTCATCATAGAAATAATCAGGAAATCTCTTAGATGCATATATTCTCGCATATAAAGGGATGTACAATGTGTCTTCTACTCCTTGTAAGGAACTTATAGAATTCATAAACTTTTCCCTTTCCAAGGAATACAACGGTTTACTCGTTTTTGATATTGGATATACTCTTGCCCATATAAATCTGTTAACCATTTTTCTTCTGTTAACTTCATTAATACAGTCATAAACCCCCAGTAGATGATTGGTAATAATAGCAATATTTGATTTCCATAAATTAACAGCACTCCCGTACATACAAACATGAATGCACTATATACTGGATTTCTTACATATGCATAAATACCTGTAGTTACCAACTCATTCTTTATAATATGTTCATCCAGTCGATCTATTATAACTGCCTTCAACCATAGTGTGATTCCAATAATGAAACATAAAATACCCATCAGAATAAATATCCATTGTAAATTAGTAAATGTAATGATAGGAATAATTCCTGTAGTAGAAAGAATGATACTAAAAATCGTCATAACAACAATGATAATAACATACATCGGTCCAACCCCAAGGATTGGAAGATGATTCTTTTTCATATTTTCCACCTTTCAATAACTAAAATTCAAGTTAGTTTTATCTAACTTGAATTTTAGCACTACTATTATTTTCATACAATTATTTTAAAAAATTTCTTCTTCAAATTCGTATCTTGTGAAGGGAATATATTGATCAGGTTCAATACCTTTATCATTGATACCATTACCATTTTTTGCGGCATCCGTCTTAGAAATTGGATATGTTAACTCATAGTTTTCATAACGCACTTTGATCAGATTTAAATAATCAATATTGCCCATTGTAGGTCTACCAATTAATTTTGCACGTCCTTGCGTCTTGGCGATACGTACGAACTGTTCTGCTTCATTTTCACACCAAGTATCAATCAGAATGATTACATCTTCTGGGCCAACTTTTGTAATGCATATTTCTTCATCCGCAAATAATTCTTGTTCACCTTTTACCCAGCCTACTGCTTTCATCTGCTCATAGTAGGAGATTGCAGATTGGGCATATTTCTTTATTTCTTCATCATCAGCTTCAAGATATGGTTGTAAGTTATCAATGGAACGCTGGCAATTTGTTTCAGAATAGTTTGTCCAGATTGTACGATCACCATATACATTATTTAGTGTATTATCTTCTTTTACGATATATCCAAGTAGTGGTAGATAACCTTCCTCGCTTCCACCTACATTCTTACGCAAATCAATTACCAATTTCTTACATTTCTCGATATCCATTTGATGTGCTTGTAAGAACTTTTCGGTTTTTTCACAAGATTCAAACTTTGAGAATTTCAGTATGACTGTTTCTTCTCTTTTTTCAAACTTCGCTTCTTTTGGAAAATCAAGTGGATATTTATTAAATACAATGTCTTCTTGTGATCCGTCTTTATGTTCAACAATCATATGATTTGCAAGTTTCAAATATCCCGTCCATTGTTCACGCTCTGGTATATCAGATGCTAGAAGTGGGTTTGGTAATGTACTCACAATTCTTTCAGGAGTCTGTCCATTGATGGTAAGAACTTTATCACCAACCTGAAGTCTAGTTTCACTAGTCACTTCATCAACGAATAAGCCTTCTTCACATCTACGAACATAGAATCCCCTAGAGAATGGTTGATAGCTTTCATTAGAATCCATTGTAAATTTCAAATTACGATCACGTAGATTCGAAAGGTATTGTGATACTGCTTGTAATGGCATGATTGGTGTCATCTTATGATGATAGTGAGCCTCTGCAAGCATGGTTAATGCAGGTGATGGATTATGTCTTTCCTTCACCTCTTCAAAACCTGCATAATCTTTACGTATCGTATGAAATATATCTTTTAATAATGTATATGTATCCATATGATTCACTAAACCTTTCTACTCAAGTCTTCTTTGTTTTAAAAAATGAGATAGCAGTCTCCTGCTATCTCACAGTACAACTATTATTTTTCGTTATCGACAACAAACTGTCCAGCTAATCTTCCGTGTGTTACTGCCATACCGATAGAATTACCAGCACATGGTGTTGAATAACCTGTACCATAACGTCCACCTAGGCAGTTACCTGCAGCATATAGACCTGGAATTGGATTATGCTCTACGTCTGTAACGTTTAAGTTCAAGTCTGTCATAACACCAGACATTGTTACCATCATTGGTGTAGTAGCATTGTTACCTAGGTTACCCTTGCAGCCATAGAATGGAGCTTCAAGAACAGGTATCATTGCGGATGGATCTTTACCAAAGTCAGTATCAGCACCTGCTGCACATAACTCATTGTAGTGTGCAATAGAGTCTAACCAAGTTTTCTTGCTTTCAGCAGGTACACCCATGATATCAGCAAGTTGTTCTAGTGTATCAGCCTTATATACAGCTGCACCCATACGTTCTGCAACGAAGCATCCACGAATTTGTGTTGGTTCACTCTTACCTGTAGGAATTGCGGCCATATCATTAATTAAGTCTTGATAGTATTGTGGACGTCCACCATTAGGTGCTGCGTGTTCAATACCACCGGCACAGATTGACTTCATGAAGTTATTGTCTGTTACAAGATAACCATCTCCTGCTTTTTGACGAGCTGTCGCTGTAGCTGCACCTGTAACATTTCCTTCATTGCAGTAACGCTTGCCTTCGCTATTGAGCCATAACATAGAGTTATTACCCCATGGGCCATTGATACCACCACCAAGTAACATCGTTCCACGAGGTGCAGGTTCAACCATACCGCCAGCCCAGCATAAGAGTTTCACTGCTGAACCATCACGTCCACCCATGCCACTCTTGAAATCTGCTTGTAATCCGCCTTCACGTTCAAAGCGTTCCATGTATTCTGTTAATAATGCCCAAGACATCTCAGCATTGCCTGCGTAGTCACCGCCACACACTACAACACCCTTCGAAACATTGTATTGGATCTTCTTTCCATCAACATCTTCCGCAATAACACCAGTAACTCGACCACTATCATCCTTTAAAAGAACCTTAGCAGAAGTTCCATAGTACAGTGTTGTTCCATAGTCCTTAACAGCCTTATCTAAACAAGCCTGTTGTACATACTTCAGTACTGAATGTGCCGCAACACCTTGTATCTCTTCAGCGCTATATGGACCCATGAATTGTACAGTTGCAGGCCATGTCTTTGTACCTGGATGACGAGGATAATTTGTAAGATCTAAGCAGTCATAAATGTTATATCCGGCCTTGATTTTTTCATAATCCATATTTACTTGAACGATTGTCCAGCCATTTTCAGTATTGTCATATGTATAGACCTTTTCATCGACACCCATCTCTTTCGCAACATCAATCATGTGGTCTAGTGTAGGGCCAGAATTCTTTACATAAAGTGAAACAATACCTGGATCAACACGACCACCACCGCGTGTCACGAATTCATCAATAACTTGTCCTAGGTTCCATTCAGGAATACCAATGTTCTTCGCAAATTGTGAATTCCAAGCACCAATATCTTCTCCATACCATGAGAACATATCCTGTTCTTGTGCTTCAAGGCCTACTACTTTAGCACCCTTTTCAGCAGCACCAAGTACAGCTTGTACACCTGCATGACCTAAACCAATAACAACAACGTCTGTATCTACTGTCTCATCAACCTTGTCATACTTAGGCGCACTACCTAACCATTTATTACCAGCAGCCGCATAGCCGAATACACGTCCATCTGCTGCCGCAGCTTTCTTAGCCGCTTCACGGTCAAGCTTTGGACCTCTTGGTCCACCAGGTCCACCAGGACCTTCACCTTGTCCAGGCTCTTCAGCCGTCGCCTCACCCTTTGCTTGAGCAATACACTTCTCTAAACATTCTTTTGCGGCATTTGCAGTAACAGTAGCACCTGTAATACCATCAATTTCAGTACCCTGTGCCTTCATCAACTGCTTTACAATTTCATCAGCAGCCTTCTGTCCAATGCTTTCTGTTTCCTCACTTACATCCAACTTGATGTCTGTAATCTTATTTGCATCAAATGTGGCTGTCATTTTTACTGTACCAATACCCTTGGCTGTCGCTGTATATGTTCCAGGTGTATAGATACCTTTGCCAGTACCTGAGTTAGATGTACATCCAACTAAAGTACCTGCTGCCGCAATCGTAATTGCACCAGCACCAACTCCCTTTAGAAAATCTTTTCTTGAAAGTTTGTAACTCATACCAATTTCCTTCTTATTTTCCCTTTCTATTATTTTTTATAATCACTCTTCGTAAAGATACGACAGAGAACTATACTTAATTCATAAAGCCCAATCATTGGTAAAGCCACCATAATTTGGGAAACAATATCTGGTGGTGTAACAATTGCTGCAACGATAAAAATAATAATGATTGCAGGCTTTCGAACTTTAATTAGATACTTTGCTTTTAAAACGCCTACAAGTGATAACAGAACTGATATAATGGGCATTTCAAATATGACCCCAAAAATTATGAATACAGTTGTCAAAAACATGACATATTCTTGAATGGAAATGCTTGCGATAATATCAGAACCTGCACCAAATTCCTTTAGGAAGTACAGCATAAATGGCACACTTATGTAGTATGCAAATAACACACCTATAACAAAAAACAATAAGCCAAATAACATCACCAGTAGGACAACTTTTTTGGTTTTTTTATTTTCAATTGCAGGAGAACTAAATGCATAAATCTGATGAACAATCACCGGGATATCCGCTATAAAAGCTGCTAACATTGCGGTACTAAAATGCACAAGCATTAACTCCTGTGGTGCAATATAAACAAACTCGTAGTGATATCTAGTTCCCATGTCGGTTAATAGTTGTACCAACTGTTTTGAAAAAGCAAGCGCAACAAAAAAGCCAACAATAAAAACTACCAGACATACACCAATACGATTACGTAATTCTCGTAAATGTCCCGGTAGTGTCATCACTCCCTGTTCATCTTTATTCGTTTGTATTGTCTTTGTTGTTGTCATTTTCTTCTTCAGATCCAATGCCTTCTTTGAAACCCTTTATGCTCTTACCAAACATCTTTGTTAACTTTGGAATCTGTGTCGGTCCAAATAAAATTACAACAATAAGCAAAATAATAACTAGTTCATTCATTCCGATTTTCATATAGTAACTCCTTTTTTATCTTCAATCTTATTTTCTGTACTCTCTTGTACGGCTTGCTCCGTTTTGCTTTCTTCTGTTACCTTAGGTGTTCCACACTCAGAACAGAATTTACTATGATTAATACTGTTACAATTTGGACAAGTCCATTCATTTGCCTTGCGTTCTTCTAATGTTTCTTTCGTTACTACCGTTGCACGCTTTCTAATATTGATTGCACTTGCGACTGAATCTTTGGCAGCAGAGATATTATTGTGTACATCATCAACGGTTTCCTGTAATGGTTGTAACGCATCACGTAGTGGCTTTTGTGCTTCGTTTAAAGGTTCTACGATATTTTCTTGAACATCTTTACTTAAGTCTGCAGTTGCAGCACGTAGACTCTTTAATACTTCACCAAATTTCTTTGCATAGGATGGTAGATTGTCTGGTCCAATCACAAATAATGCAACAATTACAATCACTACAATTTCTAGTGTTCCTATCTTCATAAAAATTACCTATCCTTTTTTAATTCATCCAGCGAATTCCAAACTTTCTCTAATAGCGAATGGAACTGTTTTCTTTCTTCTTCACTCAAGCTGGCTAGCAAGATAGATTCTGTTGATACCATTCCTTCTCTAGCATTTGTGATTGCCGCATGTCCCTCTTCTGTAAGAGAAATAACCTTTTCGCGTTTATCTTTTGAATCCACACGTTTTAAAAGACCTTTTTTCTCCATGCGCTTTACAAGTCCACTTGCTGTAGGTTGTGCAACATGTAGTGCATTCTGAATATCTTGCACCGTTTGATATCCATCTTTACTATGACGGAATGATTCAATGACCATCATTTGAGATAATGTTAAACCTCCCTTAGCCAATAATAATTCTGCCCGCTTTTCTAACACATCACTTATCCAGTGAATATACTCACCACAATCTATTTTTCTTTTCATGGGGAAATTATATAGCACGCTATGTATATCGTCAATAGTTAAAATTTACACAAACAAAAAGAAGCCCTCAATGAGCTTCTGCATTTATAGGATTATTTCATGCTTTTATGTTTCAAGAAATACACCGCAACTATCGACATTATTACTTCAATTATCACGAGAATGATAAGTGGTACAAGCGTACTTTTCACTAACATGAGTATCGCTAGACTATCAATCAACATATGTGCAAGTACACATGGTATTACGCCCTTGGAGAATTCCTTGATTGCACCAAGCATGAATGTATTCCCAAGGATCATCAGATAAAACAGTAAATAATTTGTTGACCCTGCTGTAATCCACGGTAACCTATAAATTGGTAAATGCCATATAAACCAAACAATCGATATGACAAACATTTTTAGAATAAAATTCTTACACTGGAGATGTTCTTGGAGATACCATCTCCAACCCACTTCTTCCAGTCCACCTTGAAATAATGTCCACGGAAAGTAAGCAATCACTGCACCTAGTACCATACCAGTAAATTTTACATTTCCTAATACAACAGAAATACCATAATAAATAACTGGCACAAGTAAAACAAACAACCAAACTATAGAACGTTCCTCAGCACAGAATACCTTCTCCAAAAACTGCCATAATCCACAAACTTCTTTTGATTGATACGTGAATATAAATGCCATAATCATCGGAATGAGATTTAATAATATAAAGAGAATACTAGCTGGCGGATTAGATTTCTCTGGTGCTATCACAAAGATAATTCCACCTAGAATAAATGTGCATATAACAGTGATTATAGAATATAGGAATGCCTTTTTATTATTAGAAATACTCTTGTCCATAGATTACCCCGTAATTCATAACTTTCGTTATATGCATTATAGCACTTAACTACACCGCAGCCATATTGATATTTTATAAATTTCCCCGAGTTAAAATATCATAGCCAATGACTAGCGAATTAACACATGCATGCATATTTTTAAATTAGTAGATATCAATCATTGCTATATCTTTTTATATTTTTTGCGAATGAATGTATACGTTATCATCATAATCACTAATCCAACTGTGCTATCTGCAAGTATAATATTTGCGCCTAGAATTATGTTATGACATCCACCAATTATTGTCGCTATCCAGAGCGGCAATGAGAAACAAAGCCACATGATTCCATTTGCTCGATTATATGCACAAACATCTGTAATCTCATCCTCAGATACAGTATCACCTGCCCAAAACCACATCGGTTTCTTTCTCATCCATGCATAAATACCTTTACATGTATACAAAAGACTTAAAGGAATCATTATAATCAGCCATGTTAGATTACCCATGTTTATAACCCTCCTATTCGACTGTATTCCATAAATCCAATGAATATATCTAAATATAATATACTCTTTTTTCATAATAAAAGGCAGAGTTCTTATACTCTGACCTTAACATTATTTATTTTTTGTTTTACCACGCTTATGAAAATCTTCATCGATACGTTCTTTCCAATTCTCATTCACAAAGTTACATTTTCTGAATGTGCCAATTGCTTCACCAATAACTTCATAATTTAATGCAGTACCAGTACTATCACAGTTGAAATTTACTGCTCTACTCTCATCAATCCCTATGTGACTAGCCACATCAATCGCATCAATATTAGCACCCAAGAACATAAACTCCCAGCCATACTTTTCTTTTTGTAATTCTATTAGTTGACTTACCTTGCCATAATCATAGCTATGACTAGAATTTTCCATGCCATCCGTTGTGATGACAAACATCGTATGCTCTGGAATATCTTCTTTACGCGCATACTTATGAATATTCATAATATGGCAAATTGCATTACCTACTGCATCTAAAAGTGCTGTTGATCCTCCTGTAACATAATCTTTCTCTGTCATTGGAAGTATTTCTTTTACATCGACTCTATCGTGAATCACTTTACTCTTATGATCAAACAGTATTGTAGAAATCAGGGCTTCCCCTTCCTCTTTCCTCTGTTTTTCAATCATTGCATTAAATCCACCAATTGTATCGTTCTCTAATCCATGCATCGAGCCGCTACGATCCAAAATAAATACTAGTTCTGTTAGATTCTTTTTCATACACTTACCTCCTAAGGTGTTTACCTTTTGTATGGCTTAAGTGTATCTATATATTTAGACGTAATGGTCGCTTACAAAGCGACATTTTTTATCCACCGATCAAACTTTGATCAAACGCAAATAATGCCTCATTGATTTCATATACATTGTAATTGCCCAGTTTAACAAAGTATTCGATAATCAAATCGAACTTACTTGAATGTGATAATGCAAATCCAGCCTTTGCAAGCATGTCCTGCATTTCTTCTAATGATAATTCTAGTGCTAAAGCAAATGCAATAACTGTAGGTTTGGATGGCTTATATAATTTATCTGAACGAATTTTTGAAAAGAGTTTTCTATCGATGTTTGCTTTCTTATAACACTCCGCATCACTCATACCACTCTCATCAATTTTTCTTAATAACATTTCTGAAAAGCTTTCATCAATATTATTAACCCAATCCATTAATGATTTCTGTTTAGCAGAACTTAATGGTGCTGCTTCTTCTTTTAAACATGCATGCTCAAACTCAACAAACCTAGGTCTTTGCAAAAATAAAGAATTAGAATTCTCGTCTACATATTGATCATCAATATATGATTTGATATCAGAATATAATTTATCTCCTATTTCATAAGCTTTACGATCAAATATCACAAGATATACCATCATCTCATTATCTAAAAGAAACTTTCTAATCTGTTCAACTGCAACTCTTAATGCTTGAGCTTTCGGATATCCGTAAATTCCAGAAGATATTAAAGGAAATGCAATAGACTTACATCCATATTCCTTTGCTAATTGTAATGAAGTTGTATAACAGGACTCTAACAATTCTTTTTCATGATGACTACCATCTACCCATCGTGGTCCAACAGCATGAATTACATACATACATGGCAATTGATACCCTTTGGTTATCTTAGCACTTCCGATTTCACAACCATTTAGCAACTTACATTCTGCAAGTAATTCAGGTCCTGCAGCACGATGAATACAACCATCAACACCACCGCCACCCAAAAGAGATTTATTTGCGGCATTCACAATTGCGTCAACCTTCATCTTTGTAATATCATTTCTAATTATCTCAAAAGGCATACCCATTCTCCATTTTTCATTCTTTAAATAACTTGAGGTAATACTATTTTAATCGGATATACTTTGTTGAACGTCCGACCCCATCTCTTCGAAGCTCACCTTCTTCAACTAGTTTCCTTAGTGAGCCTTCAATCGAACTTATACTTAAGGATGGACATAGTTCACGAATATCTTGTTTCGTAAACCGACCAAGCTTTTGTAACGTTGCTTTTCTCACCATTTCTACAGCAGATAGCTTATTTTCCACAATACTAAATCGATCATCAAATGCTTTATATGCGGCAAGTATAATTCTCAAAAGATATTTGATAAATGGAACCACATCTTCATTTCCATCGTGCCAATTCACTCCTGCCTTGTTAAGCGCTTCATAATATGCAGCTTTATCCCTAGCAATCAATGATTCAAGTGATATATATCTACCTACATAAAAACCATTCTTATATAACAAAAGGGTTGTTAACAATCTACTCAATCTACCATTACCATCATTGAATGGATGAATGCACAAAAAATCATGAATAAAAATAGGAATCATAATGATAGGTTCTACTTCAGAATTACCGATTACACGATTGTATTCATCACAAATACGATCCAAAGCACCTGGTGTTTCAAATGGACTAAGAGGTGTAAATAAAACTTCTGAATGACCATCTGGATACGTTGCACTAATGTAATTCTGTACATTCTTTGTTTTCCCCGCAAGCGGATTATTCATATGACTATACAAAATTTTATGCATCTGCAAAATATAGTTTCTTGAGATTGGTATCACATCAAAATTTTCATGAATAATATCTAGTACATCTCGATATCCTACAATCTCTTGTTCGTTTCGATTTCGCGGTGTTGTCTTTTCTTCTAATAATTGCTTAAGTCTTACACTTGTAGTAACAATACCTTCAATTTCATTTGAAGACTCTGTGCTTTGTATCTTCGCAATGTCAATCAACTTTTCCAGTTCATTCGGTCTTTGTTTTAGATATAATTCTTGTTTTCCTTGGTAGCGATAAATTGACGCAACTAAACTTAGGATTTCCGAGTCCCATTTTATATCTTTTATTTTGGAATAATTAAAGTTTCTCATTTTATTTCTCCCTTAATTATTAATTTATACCTTAAATTATATTATTTTTTAAGGGATAAAACAATTTATTAGGAGAAAAAGTTATCTTTATTCTATTACGCTTTCTTATATGTTTTAGAATAAACAATAATTTGTACAACAATACATACAAGAATTGATAATGTAATGTATCCTAACATTTGTGTCATATCTAAATATCCACCAAATATTCTAGCTTTAAATGAGAATAGTTCTTTGATGATTATCACAAACATACCATGGTCCACTTCTGCTAGCGATGTATTTATATGTTCCAATAATCCATTGATTAGGACATTCCTTAGCACAATTGTAATCTGACTTGCAGGAAAGATATTGCATACTGTTTGTACACTTTCTGAAAACTGTGAAATAGGAATATATGCACCAATGATAAATCCAGAGGCTGCAGACAGCATCCCAGAGAAGGCACCACTAGCACTTACAGATTTGAAGAACAATACTACAATCATAAAGATTGAAGTTGCAGAGATAGATCCAAGTGCCACTACACCAAATACCTTTACAATCTCACTTGTTCCTAGATAGATATCTCCTTGCATGCCAATGACTCCAAGGCCAATCGCAAGAATCATACTTGTAAGAATCGCTGAAGATAATGCTGCAGATACAAAGTATGAAAAAATAATCTGTCCTCTTTTAAGTGGTGTCGCAAGTATGTCATAATCTACCTTGTTTTCTCTATCCTTTACAAGAGTAATCAAACAGTTATAAGGAACAGTTATCATTGCGGAACCTAGAATACCTGTTAACAAGATTAGATTTGCAAACATCTCTTTATCATTTTTATCAATGAGTGAAGATAAGCTAGGAAATTGATTGATTGCACTATCCATCGCACTTACAAATGTATCTTTCAAGAATAATAGATATAATGCCAGTACAATCATTGATGTTAGTAATGAAAATAGTATTGATTGCTTATCTTTAAAAAATAATAATAAATTTCTTTTTGTCAGTCCTAAAAACCCTCTCATGTTATTCACCAAGCTTTCTACCTGTTAAGTTCAGGAATACATCATCCATACTTCCTTTTACAACTTCATAATCAGTAATCTGATGACGATTTAGATATAAGAATTCTGTTAGGCTAAAGCCCTTTTGTGATTCTAACTTCACGATATAGTGGTCAACCTCATACGTATATTCAAAGTCACTGATTAACTTCTCATTTTTACTATCCTGTTGCGTATACCAAATCAATTTTGTATTTGTATACTTATTCTTTAAACCAGCTGGAGTATCATTTGCGACGATATGTCCTTTATCTAGTATGACTACCCTATCCGCATCTCTAACTTCTTCCATGTAGTGTGTTGTAAGGAATATTGTCATGTGCTTCTCCTTACGAAGATAGTCAATATACTCCCATACTACCTTTCTAGACATAGGATCAAGCCCAGTTGTTGGTTCATCCAGAAAGAGTATCTTTGGATTATGTAAAAGAGCTCTAATAATATCAACTCTTCTTCTCTGACCTCCAGATAATCTCTCATACTTTTGATTCCAGATACTACCAAGTTCAAATGCCTGCATTAACGGATTCAAATGCTGTAGTATTTCATCTTTTCCAATACCATAATAAGATGCCCTTGTTAGAAGATTTTCTTTTACTGTTAACTTTCCATCTAGTACAGAGTTTTGAAAAACAATACCGATGTTCTCTCGTATCTTGTCATCATCTTTTCCGAGTTTATAATCAAATATTTCCACATCACCTTCTGTTTTATCAAAGATTGTACATAGCATATTTATCGTTGTAGATTTACCTGCACCATTCTCTCCTAGAAATGCAAAGAACTCTCCTTCTTTCACCTCAAATGAGATATGATTCACTGCAATCTTTTTGTCATATTTCTTTGTTAAGTTTTTTACTGTAATTGCATTCATCATAATAAACCCTCCTAAATTTCTTTGTCTGAAAGCATCTTATCACTGTGAAAGAATAAAAAAAGTGCTGCTCTACCAACCTGCATATACAGGCTACTGAGTTGCACTTTTTCTTTATAAACATCTATTTCATGATTTAATAATCATTCCGAATCTTGCATATCTTTGATAGCCGCATTGATTTTAATCTCATCCGACTTAGCAATCCACGCAGTCACAAACCATACAAAGATATAGATAATACTATACATCACTAGAGTTGAGTGGACATTGAACAATGATCCATACCAATCAAATAAATAACCGCATAACACTACAATTCCACCAACTGATATAAAATGAATCACTATTCTCATCCACATCACATTCTTCTTCAAACTATCTAAATCTAAGAGAAAGTAAGTTGGCAGTGAACACAAAAATCCAGTTAAACATATCGAAATAGGAACATTCCAGCTTAAAGTCAATGACTCTGCACCTGAGATATAATGTTGAAGAATCATCTGTACTCCAATTCCAAAAAGAATAGCAGCTGAAATCATAACCGTTTGATGAAAAATAATTTTTACTTTTTGCATGTTAGATTCCTAGCCTTTCTTTTAATTCTTTTACATAACTTCTTGCGATAATAACTTGTTCTCCATTCAAAAGTTCTGCTGTCATCCTACCGTTAATTTCAGATTTTACAGACTTTATCTTTCGAATATTGATAATCATTGCCTTTGCGGCTCTGAAGAAATTACGAGTTAATTCACTCTCAAGTTCATATAGTCGATATGAAACTTCAAGAGTATTATCCTTCGTATAGATATAAGTTCTCTTATCTACAGATTCAATATAATAAATTTTATCAATCTGACACATGACAGTCTGACCATTATAACGCGCTGATATAACACGACAGTTATTCTCAAGTGTATCGATTGCATTTTGAATTGTATCCGTTACTTCAACGACACTCAACTCAGCATGTTCATCATCATATGAATTTACTTTTTTGATTTCAACCTTCACGATGCCACCACCCACATTAATAACTCTTACACTTCATCAATTCCTTTATCTTAAAATAATATTTTATTTGTAAAAAATCTTAGCCCAATCTTGTTTTACATTTAGGATACGAGCTATAAACACTTTGTAATTCTCAATGTAATAAAATGCTAAATAGTTTTCTATGGGCATATATCGATAAAATTTACCATCATTAGTAATCTCACCATATCCCCTACTTGAAACCAAAGGACAGACTTCCGGAAACATTTCCAAAGTTTCAAGAGCACTTAAAATTAAATCTACTTTTCCATCAGCAGATTGCTGACTATAAAAATTAATAACAATATAGTTGTGAATATCACGTAAGTCTTTCTTTGCACTATCCGCAAGGAAAACAGGATACCGTTTTAAATTAGCCAAGATTGAATTCCTTTCTCACATCAGCTAGAGAAGTTACCTTACCTTGAGTAATTTCTTGATGCCCAGCTAAAATTTCTTTCTTTAGGTCCTCAAATGCCACTTGATACTGTGTGTCCTTTAAATCACTAGAAACAAATTCCTTCGCATCAATTGTTCCGTTTGCGATTTTTCTAAGCGCTGCATTCAGCACATCCGAAACTGTAATTTTCTCATCTGCTAAAATTTCTTTTGTCTTCTGATAAGATATTGAATCTGCACGAAAATTCACTACTTGTGTACTAGCCATCCCAAATACTCCTTTGTAAATACACTTTGTATATACATAATAACATAGAAACGGTGATGCACTCAAAAAAATATCCATCATTGTTATGTATGACAATGATGGATATAACTATATTATTCTAAATAAGATACCCTATCCCATTCTGCAAGGTATGATTCATATCTCTCCTATCTATTATAATTAAGATAGAATTATGATATTATATTGATAATCAATGGAGGTCAATACTATGATTAATATTCGTCCAGTTTCTGACTTAAGAAACAAATTCCCAGAAATTGAAAAGACTGTTATAGATTCCAACACTCCGGTGTTCCTTACTAAAAATGGTTATGGAACAATGGTACTTATGAGCATTGAACAATACTCTGCACTTACAGATGATATTGAAAGAAAGCTCGATGAAGCAGATGCATTTGCAGCAAACTCTTCTATCCGCCTTTCTAAATCTGATGTATTTGACAAAATAAGGAGCAGAGTTGATGAACAAGCAAAGCTATAAATTAACTTTTCTTCCTTTATTTGAAGAAGATTTACTTAAAGCCACTGATTATATAACCAATACGCTACAAAATCCCAGTGCAGCTCACCGCTTAGTTGATGATATAGAACTGGCAATTGTTAAAAGACTAGAAATGCCTCTTAGCTTTGCTCCCTATCATTCATCAAAGATTAGGAATCATCCCTACTATAGAATCAATGTAAGAAACTTCTCGATTTTTTATGTAGTAATTGATGACACTATTGAAGTTCGTAGGCTTCTATATTCAAAACGAAACATTGATGAACTGATAAAATAATCATTCTTTACGAATGGTTATTTTTTTCTAACGATTCCTCTTTCTACATGAATTCTCGAATGACATGATGTGCATAATGATATCAAATTACTTTTAATAAAATTTCTGCGTTCAGTGAAAGGTTTAATATCATGTACTTTTGATATGTTCTCTCTCAGTTTTTTTGCAAAAAACAAGGCATATTTCTGACTACCGATACCTTTTAACGATAGTCTTAGAATAAGCCTTTAACATCTAAACTTTATTTAATTCTTGGATGTAACTTTTGACATCAACACTACACACTCAACTTGCTCATCATTGTCCAAACTTATATTTAGATCTTCATCAATAATGGGTAGCTTAAAAATAATGGATTTTAGCCATTGCCTATTCGCCTGTTTCTCTGCATAAATTTGAACTTCTGAAATGAATGCTTCTATTAACTGTCTGCGTTTTTAAACAAAAAGGAGGACTTCTGCACATAGGCATAATAAGTCCTCTGAAATGAAAGAAACTTGCTATTTCCTTATATTTTATATTTGATTTTTCTTATCCTCACAAACAAAGATTGATTAAATCACTCCTGCTTTTTCGAAATGTTTTTTGAGTATTCTTGTTGCAACAAATGCTCCTATGCAAGCAAGAACAAAAGTTATCAAGCCAAATCTTACTGCCCACGAAACTTTGAAATAAGATAATGCTTCATTTATTTGTGCTTCACTCATTTTCCATTTTGATGCTCTTTCCACAAAAGAAGCTGTCCCGAATAAAATTACAGGAATTACTGTTCCTAAAAAATCTGCTAATGCAAATGTCCCATATCCAATAATCATTCGTCCCTTGCTCTCATAATTTCCTATAATCAAATCACATATAATTCCACCGATTACAGCAAAGACTGCATGAGGCAAATGTCCTCCTGACAATGCAATTAAAGCAAGAAGCGTTCCTGATATTGTAAATACACCCTTCTTTTTAACTTTCAAAGCCATAAGGATATAAACGGTAGCAGCTACCATAAAGCTAACTCCTGAAGCAATAAATCCTCCAATAACTGTTGTTGCCATAGCAAATGCTACTGCCATGTATATGACAATTCCAATTGCATTAAAGATTCCGATTGTAATAAAATCACGACCATTCAATTTGTTTTTCATAAAAGTCCTCCTAATAAATTTTCTGTATTACTATCACAAGAGCAATAATCAAAGCTCCTAATAGTCCAATCAATAAATCCGTTGTTCTAAACCGCAATTCTGTTAATGTAACCCTGTTTTCATCACTATCAAGTCCTCTAATGAGTGCTGAAGCTGACAGTTCATCTGAAATTTTAATCATTCTCATTAAAAGTGGAACAAGCGTATATTCAATATATTTAATTGGATGTAACAACGGGAAAAATCTGCTTGTTACGATTCCTCGAATCTTCATATTTTCTTTTAATGCCTTGAGTTCTATTTTTATAGTTGGTACAAACCTAAGCAAAACACTAAAAGGTATACCAATGCTTCTTGGTACTTTCATTCTATTTAATGCTTCAAGCATTTCACTTACACTTGTAGTCTTTGTTATATATCCGCCAAACATAGCAATTAAGGTCATTCTTGATGCAAAGTAAATAAACATATATATTGCAAATACGATGCTTGCTTGGCAAAACTTGCCAAGCCATAACTCTATGCAGTATAAAAACACAAAAAACAAAATAAAGCGTATTGCTCTTTTCCACATACTGCTGAATACATACAGAAAAAAGGCAAAGACAACCAGTCCGAAAAGTAGAATTGTGTCGCTTATGAAAAAGCTCGTAAATCCAATAATTGGAAGTAGAGTAAGTTTTATTCTCGGATCGACTGTTTTTCTATCTATCAAGCTCTCTACCTCCTCTCATCTTGTCTAATATGAGAAATTTATTACTTTCACTCATATTCAAAACTTTTTCTATTTTTCCATCTCCCATTACCCAGAGCTTGGTCACTGTGTTTGCTAAAAACTCAAAATCATGACTTATCACCAAAACTGTTGTCCCATTTTTTAATTGTTCTTCAATCAATTTTGCCACTGAAAGCATTGAGTCCTTATCACAACCCGATGTTGGTTCATCATAGATAAAAACTTTTGCCTGTTTCATCATTCCACAAGCTATTGTCAGTCTTTGTTTTTCTCCTCTTGATAAAGCAAACGGATGCTTATCAATGTATTTGTCTAAGCCAAGTACACTCAAAATAGACTTTGCCTTTTGGGTATTTTCTTTTTTATCTTTACTTGAAAGACCAAGTAGCATTTCATCAAGTACACTTTCTGAAAACAACTGGTAGTCTGAATCTTGAAAGACAAAATATGACATATCCATTAAATCTTTATGATTCAACACTTTATCTTTTTCCGCCCATATTTTGCCCTCTTTTATCTTCTCAAGTCCTGAAATCACCCTTGCAAAAGTAGTTTTCCCGGTACCATTTAAGCCGATAAGACCAATGGCTTTTCCGCACTCCATATTGAAATCAAGATGATTTAAGATGTACTGGTTTTGCTTATTTCCAACCTTAGTTGTACTTGGGTAACAAAATTTCAAGCCTTTTCCACTGATACTTTCATCATTTAATTGATATGAATCTTTCTTTTCGCTTATCCTGTATTCTTCTAATTTAAGAGTTCTTAGTCCATTCTCATCCCAAAACTCTTGGTTAAGAGAAATAACTTCTTCACGACTCAAGTCCTGTGCAATTTCTCCATCTTTCATCAAAAGAAAACGGTCAAATAAAGACTTTACATAGTACAAACGATGTTCAATTAGAACAACCGTTGTTCCTTTTTTCTTTAATTTCTCCAAAATTAAAAACAGGTCAAATGTTGCTTTCATATCCAAATTTGCTGAAGGTTCATCTAAAATTAAGACTTTCGGATTCATCGCATAGATGCTTGCAATAGCTATCTTTTGTTTCTGTCCGCTTGATAATTCAAAAACAGATTTTCCTTTCAGTTCCGGGGTATCCAGCTCTGCATATACTTCATCTACC
>ERZ773087.375-NODE-375-length-34366-cov-82.729591_pt1 | contig 34366 bp, 27 predicted proteins | sample MGYA00511375_ERZ773087 | MGnify/ENA primary metagenome ERZ773087 (study PRJEB29015, sample SAMEA2737995) | human oral metagenome | biome: human oral; feature: human-associated habitat; material: dental | place: China | collected 2063 ...
AAACCGGATGTAGTTCTCTACGGTGGGGCGGGAGACGCCGCTCAGCTCTTTTGAGAGCGCATCGACGGAGACAATCTCTGAAGATACGCTGCAAAGGTAGAGGAAGATGCGCTCCAGCTCCGTGATGTTGCGGATGGCGTAGAGCGAGGGAAGATCGCGCTTGAGCACTTTGTCGACGACATCCTCCCGCATAATTTGCTGTGCGAGAATGTCGTTGCTTGCAAGTGCAAGTTCAGGAAATCCGCCCACTTGCAGGTAGCGGGTAAAGTGCTGTTGCACCTTGGATAACTGGAGCATGATTTCGGTCTGCTGCGGACGCTGCATATAGGGCAGATCGGTCGCTTTGAGGTCCTCCGGCAGCTGCGGGCGGTCAAGTGACAGGAGGTTGCAATATTCGTAGAATGACAGCGTCGGGACGGGGATTACCGACCAACGGCCGACGCCGCTCTCTTGATTGCCCTTCATCAGCGCGGGGCTTGCAGACCCCGTTGCGACGACCTGTGTCTCCGGTGTGCTGTCATAGATGACCTTGAGCCATTTATCCCAGTCCCGAACGTATTGAATTTCATCAAAAAAATAGTAAACATCATGATCAACATAAATGTTTTCATGATAGCAGTCGAGGATTTCTTGAAAGTCGCTGAGTTTCAGCATTGGGTGATCCATCGAGATAAAGAGAATTCGCTGTGGAGAAATTCCGCGCGCGAGCAGCGCCTCGATTAACTGGTATTGAATGGTCGTTTTGCCGACGCGCCGCATACCGCTGAGGACGAGGATGCGGCGCATCTCTGTTTCCGCTAAACGAGCCATTGTCTCGTAGAAAGCAAAGCGCTTATAATGCTTTGTCAGAGCGGGGATTACCGTACCGGTTTTCCACCAAGGATTGTAGCCTATGAGTACCTTTAGGATGTTTTCCTTGTTGATGATGGACATTCTGCGTCACCTGCCTTTGCAGTAATTATAACTATACTTTACAATTTTGTCTACAAAAATGCAAAGTATAGTTTATATTTTTGTATTACAACGGGGGAATACAGCAAAAAATACGCCCCCATCATTTTGGGAGTGTGCATTTTATGTCATATAGATTATGGACTTGTGGTAAAATGATATATGGACAGAAGGGAGATAATAGTTTGGACATGCGGGCGTTGGAGAAAATGCGGGCGTTACGTCGTCTCATGAACGAGCTTGAACAAGGAAAACAATCCGGCGAGGAGAGAGGTTGGCTAACATTGGAGGAAGCTGAGAAGCGGCTTAGCGTTGCCAAGAATAAGGGGAACATTTATGGAGCAGATCCATCTTGTTCAGCACAGTTATGAGGTTGCTGACTTCGATGAAGTGAAATATATCGGCGCGTATTCTTCGGAAAAGAGGGCGAAGGAAGCCGTCGAGCGGATTATGCATCTCAGCGGTTTTAAGGAGTTTTCACGAGAGCATTTTTCTGTAGAAATTTATCGGTTAAATGAAGATGCCGATTGGAAAGGAGGATTTTATCACGCAGTCGATGAGGGCGACGAATACGACGAGTGTGAAATTTGGTACGAATCGCAGACGCGGGGAGCGGCACACCGCACATTACAAAGAACGAACAGCGGGGGAGATGCGGTTGCGCGTTATGTTTACATCTTAGAGCATGTGTATCGCGTGAGGTCATTTGCCGAAGGGAAACTTATCGGCGTTTATGATTCGAGGGCAGCGGCAGAGGAGGCCGTTACGCGTTTTGAGCATCTGCCGGGCTTTTGTTATCATCCGCAGGAGTGCTTTCATATCATGCCCTACGGCATCAATCAGACGCATTGGACGGAGGGCTTTGCGGATATCAAAGTGCCGACGCCAAAAGAAAAAACGTGGGGCGTAGACCTTCCCGCATAGCTTTATATTGTATAGGAAGAGCTTTACATGAGATGCTGTGATGCGATTTATGTTGAGAGGTGTATGGTGAGAGAAAAGATTGTTGTTGAAGGGAGTCCTATGATTATGATATCAATGCGCGTCTTTTTTATGCTGTTCGCCGTGTGTATGTCGCTTTTTACTGTACAGAAATGTGGCGCTGCGCAGAGGTTCTCGGGCAGCATTTTTTTACAGGATGATTCACGGCCCAGTTTTGTAGTTATCAATCCGAACCGTGTCACCGATGAGGTGAAGATTGATCTGTCACAGGCAATACCCCGTGGATACCGGATAGGGAGTTCCGTTCTCACAGAATCCGGGATTTATTTTCTCGTGGAGTTGGATACTCTTTGTCAGATTGTAGGGACGGAACTCGAATCGGAACGAGTGCGGCCGCATCTTTTTCATTTGACGGAGGAGGGGATCGCAGAAATTCCTATTGATTGGCCGGATCAGGAACTTGAGTTATACCCGGGGGATATCTATGAATCTGAGGATAACGTTTTCGTCACGTTCGTCGGACGAGAGATTCCCCTTGTCCCAAAGGATCGGTGGCCTTCCGATCGTATCTATGTGATTCCTAAGACGGGTGGACAAGCAAGAGAACTTATGAAATGCAGGGTTAGGCATTTGGGGTCTTCGTTCCAGTATGATAGCCAACCGATCGAGTACGGCGATGGTTTGATATGTGTACGCGGCGAAGGAGGAGCCGTCGTGTTTGTTCATGATGAGGAAGAAAAGAAATTATTTTCGCTGTCCGTCGGGACGGAATATTTGCTGAAAGGATGGTATGAAGAGGGGAAGAGTTTGCTGCTGTGGAGTGAGTCGCCAAACGTCAGCCTCGTTGTCGATCTGCAGGGGAACGTTCTGCAGGAGTGGTACCGCGGCTATGGCAGCACACTCTGTTGGGATATTTATGGAAACACGGAAGGCGGCATATTGTTTCGCCGGTCATCAACTGCTATCTCTAGCGACGATAATCATTGGCCAAAGTTTGGAAATCATGATTTTTTTCGTACAGAACGTGTGGAAGTTAATCAACTAGGGATCTATAACATGCGGACGGGCGAGATTATTCCGCTCAATCAATATCGATGCTGTTATTTTCATCCTATGTGTTGGTCAAAAACGAATTACAATAAAGCGCGGTTTGAGCAGTTCGCTGCAGTAGCGTATGAGAGTGAAGAACTACCGCTGCCATTGGCGACTGCCCCCGGCACTCTAGTAGGATTCATTGAGATGCCTGAAAAGTAAACCGCGAGGCAGAGAGGATGATAAGTGCGTGAAAAAGCTCTCTCACTCCCCTTGACAACGCCCCGCACTTTCGTTACAATGCGACGTATAGAAGAGAATATACCTCATCCAGAGCAGTGGAGGGACGGGCCCTATGAAGCTGCGGCAACCATGACGTTTTGGTCAACGGTGCCAATTCCTTTGGGCGGAGCAGCCTATGAGATGAGAGCGGTCATAAGCCTCCCATCTGATAGGGAGGCTTTTCTTGTGGGGATGAGGATGTCTTTTTGGTAAAATATTTTTCGACAACCGGGGGAGGTTTTTGTATGAAAAAAATGTTGTTTACATCCGAGTCCGTGACCGAGGGGCATCCCGATAAACTCGCCGATCAGATTTCCGACAGCATCCTCGATGCGATTCTCGCGCAGGATCCGCAGGGGCGCGTTGCCTGTGAGACGCTCGTGACGACGGGGCAGGCGCATGTGGTTGGGGAGATTTCGACGTCGTGTTATGTGGACATTCCGAAGATCATTCGTCAAACGGTGCGCGAGATCGGCTATACGAACGCGAGCTACGGGTTCGACGCCGACACCTGCGGCATTCTCGTCTCGCTCGATGAGCAGTCGCCCGACATCGCGCAGGGCGTCAACGAGGCGATCGAGTCCCGCGAAGGCAGGATGGACGCGGCGGATGCGATCGGTGCGGGCGATCAGGGCATGATGTTCGGTTACGCGACGAACGAGACGCCCGAGTACATGCCGCTGACGACAGTGCTCGCGCATAAACTCGCACGCCGCCTGACGGACGCGCGCAAGAGCGGTGAGCTCTCCTATCTGCGCCCGGACGGCAAGACGCAAGTGACGGTCGCCTATGAGGACGGGAAGCCCGTCTATGTCGATACGGTCGTCATCTCGACGCAGCACGACGAGGCGGTTGACCTTGCGACCATCCGCAAGGATATGATTGAAAAAATCATCAAGGAAATCATTCCCGCAGAACTCCTGCGCGCGGAGACGAAATACTTCGTCAACCCGACGGGAAAATTCGTCATCGGCGGCCCGCACGGCGACTCGGGACTGACGGGGCGCAAGATTATCGTCGATACCTACGGCGGCTGGGCGCGGCACGGCGGCGGCGCGTTCTCGGGCAAAGACCCCACGAAGGTCGACCGCAGCGCGGCGTATGCGGCGCGCTATGTGGCGAAGAACATCGTCGCGGCAGGGCTTGCCGACCGCGTTGAGATCCAGCTTGCATATGCCATCGGCGTGGCGCATCCCGTGTCCATCATGGTGGATACGTTCGGTACGGGCAAGATCGACGAGGAGAAAATCGTCGGTTTAGTACAGAAAAACTTTGACCTGCGCCCCGCGGGCATCATCAAAATGCTCGACCTGCGCCGTCCGATCTATCGTCAAACGGCGGCGTACGGGCATTTCGGCCGCACGGACGTCGATCTGCCGTGGGAAAAGACGGACAAAGCCGCCGTACTGAAGCAGGATGCGGGACTCTAATCCGTATTGTGCAATATAAAACAGTCTTGCGCGTCCCTCTTTTGCCAGGGTGCATAAGACTGTTTTCCTATATGGGGGTGAAATGATGACGGAGCAGGAAATCATGGAGTTTGCGCGCGCCGAGTTTTACTGGCTGCACGCGCATCCGGAACTTTCCTATGAGGAGTTTGAAACGACGGCGCGCCTGCGGGCAGCGTTTGAACGCTTTGGCATACGTGTGCTCGATGTGCCTCTCGAGACGGGGCTTGTGGCGGCGATCGGATCGGGGGAAAAACCCATTGTTGCGCTGCGGACGGATATCGACGCGCTGCCGGTGACCGAGGCGACCGATCTGCCGTATCGTTCTTTAACGGAAGGGAAGATGCACGCCTGCGGGCATGATTTTCACATGGCGGCGGTGCTTGCGGCAGCGCTCCTGCTGAAAGAGCGGGAAGCGGCACTCGAAGGGACGGTCTATATCGTCTGTCAGCCGGCGGAGGAGGCACCCGGCGGGGCGCGTTGTGTGCTCGATACGGGAGTCCTTGACGGTGTGACTGCGATATTCGGCATTCATACGCGTCCCCTTTATCCGGTGGGGACATTTGGGCTGTGCGCGGGCGGCATGATGGCGTCCACGGATAAGTTCGAGATCGCGTTCACGGGCGTGGGAACGCATGCGGCGCAGCCCGACCGCGGATGCGATCCCATCGTGATGGCAGCGCAGTTCGTGACGGCGGCACAGACGATCGCCGCACGCAACGTGAACCCGCTGCACGCCGCCGTTGTGAGCATCGCGCACATTGAGGGCGGGACGACGTGGAACGTGCTGCCGGAGCGGGTATGGATGGAAGGAACGATTCGGCTCTTCGATGCGGACGACCGTGTGCTGGTGAAGAAACGGATGGAGGAACTCGCCGCGGGGATCGCCGCAGGGCTCGGCGGGCATGTGGAGATCTCTTGGAAGTCGGGCGCGCCCGCCGTGGTGAATACGCCGCGTTGGAATGAACTCGCGGCGGACGTGGCAAAGCGGGAGGGATTTACCGTTGTGGATGCCGTACCGTGGATGGCGGGAGAGGACTTCGCGTATTATCAGGAGACGATGGAGAGCTGCTTTGCATTCGTCGGGACGGGGCTGGGACCGGAGAATCATCATCCGCAGTTCACGGTCGATCCGGCGGGGATTCCGCAGACGGCGCGATATTTGGCTCGTCTAGCTGAAACATCTCTACGCTGCGTGACGCGCGATTTTGGCGCATAGCTGTGTCATTCGATCAGACACGTCGGTTGACGTAGCTTTTTACTACGCCTGCCCTTGTGTCCTCCTCATTCCTTGCTCTGCATCGAAACGTCCGCTTCTCCTAGATCGTGAATGGATTTTCGCGCCTAGCTGTGTCGTAAAATGTTTCTGCACCGTTCGGGTATCTGCCTTGCCAAAAAAGCATGGCTTAAAAATGGCTGCGGCAGATACCGCTCACGGCACGGTGGTTCATTCACACTGATTATCAAGAAAATTCTGCATCAAAAAAGATAAGGACGAGGCGTTTATCCTTATCTTTTTTGTTTCTATTTCTTTTTTTGTATCCCAATGGTCAGTGCGTTGACGATCGGTACACGGCCTCCGATGCGTCGTACGATGATGGCGGCGCAGAGGGTGAGGAGGAGGGTGGCGGTGTAGAGCTCAAGGGCGATGGGGGCGGTGAGGACGTATCCGTGCGCGTGGATCAGCATCAGCAGGTAGGTGATCGCGACGGGATGCGCGAGGTAGATGAAGTAGGAGTGTTTTCCGAGCGTTTGAAAGGCGCGCCCGAGCGGGTTCTGCGTGCCGAGACGCGTGAAGAACGCAAAGAGGGCAAGCGATGCTCCTATGGTATAGAGGATGCCGAGCGGCGAGAGCTGATGCGCGGTGTAGATCGCCTCGAGTGGGGTGTACCCGTCGATGAGAATCAGCTTGTAGTACCACGCGAGGAGCAGTCCGAGGCTGAGAAGTCCAAATGCATAAAGGCTTCGCGCCCGTCGCTCCATCAGCGTGCGGAACGCGTCAAAATGCAGGGCGAGATACCCGCCGAGCAGGAAGATAAAGACGTAGTGCATGACCCAATAGTTCAGGCGATAAAAGAGCAGCGCGCGCAGGAGTGTTCCCTCGGGCAGGCTGTAAACATAGAGGTTGAACGCACTGTCAAAGCTCGACCAGTAGTCGAACGCGACCTGCGCGGCGAGCAGAACGCCGAGGCGCGGGAGCGTCATATGCCGCAGCAGGACGCGCCAGAGCGGCATGAGGAGGTAGAACCAGATGAGGATGACCATGAAGTAGAGCTGATATTTCGCATTCCCAAAGAAGAGTATCCCCGGAATGGAGAGCAGCGGCGGTATGCCCATACCGTAATGCCACGCATCGTGGAGGATGTAAAAGAGCGACCACACGAGATAGGGCAGGGCGACCGCGTGCCACCGCCGCCGGAGAAATGCGCGGTAGGAAAACGGTACGGCGGGATTTTGCCCATAGAACAGCCCGAACGCAGAGATGAAGAAAAAAATCGGCACGCTAAAGCGCGTGCCGATGTCAAAAAGCGCTGTGAGATGAAGATTTGGCGAGGGGTTTGCAAGGTACTCCGCACCGATGTGAATGCCGATCACACCCATCATGGAGATGCCGCGGATCGCTTCGACAGCGGAGACCCGCTCACCTTTACTCGATGACATAAGTAATGGTTACAGATGCCTCGAAGGAAAGCTCCCCTGCAGAGATCGGAGTCGAGGCGTCGTATGCCTCCTTTGCCATCATCACCGGCATATAGTTGCGCGGGGCGTGAGACTGCGCGTCCGCATAGACATTCTGAATGCGGACAATGCGCATGCCCAGCGTCCGTGCTGTTGCGTCTGCCTTGTTCCGTGCATCTTGTGCTGCATCTGCAAGGGCGGCATTCTTTGCGGCACTCGGGTCGTTCGCCGAGAACTCGAGCGAGTCCACACGGTTCGCACCATTTGCGAGCGCTGTTTCAATCACTTTGCCTATGTTTTCGAGACCGCGCACCTTGACCACGACGGCGTTCGTCACCGTGTAGCCTGTGATCACACTGCGCCCGTTGTCTTTCACATCGTAGACGGGTGAGAAATCATAGCGCGATGTCTGGATATCACGCTCTGCGATACCGAGCCCCTTTACCGCATTCTTCACCCGTGCCGCAGCGGCAGAATCCTCCGCATGCGCCTTCGCCGCGTCCTTTGCCTCTGTGATGACCCCCAGCGTAATCTCAGCCGTATCGGGTACAACCCGTGCTGTACCGACGCCATTCATCGTCAGCGTCGACACAGTCTCCTCGGCGGACACCGTTCCCGTCGGAATGACAAGCGCGAGCGCAAGTGCTGCGGTGCATGCGAGCGAACGAAAAGAAATATACCTCATAGCAATCCTCTGTTCATTGAACGAAACCTATCAAACTGCATTCATTATAGCATATTGGCGCAGCAGTCAAATGAAAAAGATGTTAGAGGGCTTCTGCGAGAAGTCTTTCGTTGTACTTTTTTGCCGCAAGGTATGCCCAGACCGCACAGATCGGCCACGTCAGAAACAGACCGAATCCGAGCGTGATACCCCCGACCACAAAGTTGACAAGAAACATAATGATTGCGCCCTTGATCGTTGCATAGCACATGCCGATCGGCCCGAAGAAAAATGCGAGGCCCGTAGCAAGCGCGACATTCTTCGTCGACTTTACGATGATGGTCTGTGCCTGTCCGGTGTTCTGTTCGTTGTCCATGATAAAATCTCCTTTTCCCTATACAGATGATAAACAATATCCAAAAGATGAGTATAATGCAAAACGCTGTGAATTGCAAACACTGTGAATGAAAATCCTGCCAGGTGCATTATTTAGGAAAAAGGAGGAAATGACATTTGATTTTTTGCCGTTTTTTGTGTAATATAGAGCATAGAAATCGAGTCGTATAAGACGAAACGATATACAAGAATAATTACACGCAAGGGAGAGCGATACTATGGCAAAGGAAACGCATGAGTTTCAAGCCGAGACAAAACAATTACTGGAGCTGATGATTCACTCCATCTATACGAACCGCGAGATCTTTTTGCGCGAGCTGATTTCGAACGCGTCGGACGCAATCGACAAGCTCCACTTTGAGAGCCTGACGAACCGCGACATCCTTGAGGGAAACGACGCGTATGAGATTTTCCTAGTGCCAGACGCGGAGAGTAAAACGCTGACGATCTCCGACAACGGCATCGGCATGACGCGCGCCGAGGTTGTCGATAACATCGGCACGATCGCAAAATCCGGCACGAAGGCGTTCATGGAGCAGCTCGCAAAGGCGAAGGAGGAGAGCGGCGGCACGCCGGACAAGGAGCTCATCGGGCAGTTCGGCGTCGGATTCTACTCTGCGTTCATGGTCGCCGAATCCGTGACCATTGTCACGCGCCGTGCGGGCGAAGCGCAGGCGACGCGCTGGGAGTCGACGGGCGACGGCAGTTACACGGTCGAGGACGCGGAGAAGGAATCGCGCGGCACGACCATCACGATCCGCCTCGCGAAGGAGTTCACCGAGGGCGAGACGGACTACACGGACACCTACACGCTCGAGCGTCTCGTGAAGAAATACTCCGACTATGTGCGCTACCCGATCAAGATGAACGTCACGACGGAGGAGCTTCCGCGCGACGCCGAGGGGAAAATCGTCGAGGGCGCGGAGCCGGTCAAAAAGACGGAGCTGCGCACGCTGAACTCGATGCAGCCGCTCTGGACGCGCGCGAAATCGGAGATCAAGGAAGAGGAGTACAACGACTTTTTCAAGAACCAATTCCACGAGTGGGAAGCGCCGATGGAGGTCTTTCACACGAAGGCGGAGGGCACGGTCGAGTACACGGCGCTCCTCGAGATCCCCGCGCGCGCGCCGTTCAACCTCTACCAGTCCGACTACGAGCCGGGCATTCAGCTCTATTCGCGCCATGTGTTCATCATGGACAAATGCAAGGATCTTCTGCCGGACTATCTGCGCTTCATGAAGGGGCTTGTCGACTCGCCCGACCTCTCGCTCAACATTTCGCGCGAGCTGCTCCAGCAGAGCCGCGAGCTCAAGACCATCGGGCGTGCCCTTGAGAAAAACATCCTCAAGACACTCGGGAAAAAACTCGAAAAAGACCGTGAGGGCTACGAAAAGTTCTGGAACGAGTACGGCCGCTCGCTCAAGATCGGCATCTACAACAGCATGTATTCCGGGCGCGAGACCGTGGACAAGCTGAAGGATCTCATCCTCTTCACGAGTTCGCAGGAGGGCAAGCTCGTTTCGCTGAAGGAATACGTCGCGCGGATGCCCGAGAGCCAAAAGAGCATTTTCTACGCGACGGCAAAGGACAAGGCGACGATCGAGCAGCTCCCGCAGATGGAGCAGCTGCGCGAGCGCGGGCTCGAGGTGCTTTTCCTGCTCGATCCCGTGGACGAGTTCGCGATCGAGACGGTGCACGAGTACGAGGGCAAGTCCTTTCACTCGATCAGCCGCGGCGATCTCGACCTCGGGGACGCGGAGAGCGAGGAGACGAAGAAGGAGACCGAGGAGATCGCAAAGACGAACGACGATCTCATCAAGGATGTGAAGGAAGTACTCGGGGATAAGATCGCCGAGGTCAAGATCTCGCAGCGTCTGCGCTCAAGTGCGGTCTGCCTCGTGGCGGACGAGGCGGGACCCTCGCTCTCGATGGAGCAGACCTTTGCCGAGATGAACAATCCGATGTTCAAGGCGCGGCGCATCCTCGAGATCAACCCGCATCACGATCTTTTTGAAAAACTCCGGCGCGTCCACGCGGCGGGCAAGGACAGCGAGGAGTTCAAGGACTACTGCGACCTCCTCTACACGCAGGCGCTGCTCATCGAGGGCATCCTGCCGGAGAATCCCGTTGCCTTTGCGCAGAAACTCGCAAAGCTGATGGCGAAATAAGGAGATATTTGTGGAAATCGAACTCTTTTCGTCACAGTTCTTTGTGGCGCTCTTTTCGATCATCGTTCTCGACCTCGTGCTTGCGGGGGACAATGCGGTCGTCATAGCGATGGCGTCTAACCGCCTGCCGGCGCAGCTGCGGACGCGGGCGATCTATGTCGGTACGGCAGGCGCGGTACTCGTGCGTCTCATCATGACGTTTTTTGCCGTGGAGATGCTGACCGTGCCGTATTTGCAGGCGCTCGGCGGACTCATTCTCCTGCCGATTGCCGTCAAACTTATGCGCCCCTCGAAGGAGGCGCATGTAAAGGCGGCGGATACGTTCGCGGGCGCGGTTAAGACGATCATCGTTGCGGATGCCGCGATGGGGCTGGACAATGTTCTCGCGATCGCGGGCGCGTCGCAGGGGCATTTCCTGCTCGTCGTGATCGGTCTCATCATCAGCATTCCAATCGTGGTCGGCGGCAGTCAGCTCATTGCGCGTCTGATGGATCGGTACCCCGTGCTCATTGTGATCGGGGCGGCGATTCTCGGCTGGACGGCGGGCACGATGATCGCGCACGATCACTCGGTGGGACCGATGATTTTGAATATCCTGCCGAACGCCGGGACGCTGCTTCCCGCCGCGTGCGCAGGTCTCGTATGCGCCATTGGCGGACGGAATCGGAGTGCATGATATGGTCGGCCTTGTGATTGTAACGCACAGCCCCGCACTCGCTGAGGGGGTCGTGGAGACCTGCCGCATGATGGCGAAGGATGCCCACATCGCGACCGCGGGCGGCATGGAAAACGGCGCGTTCGGGACGAGCTATGCGCGCATCATGCATGCGATCGATGCGGTGTACGGAGCGGACGGCGTGGTCATCCTCGTGGATGCGGGCAGTTCGATCCTGACCGTGGAAACGATCCTTGACGAGCGCAAGGACACGCTCTTGCGCATGGCGGATTGTCCCGTCGTAGAGGGTAGTCTGGTCGCCGCTGTTGCCGCCGTATGCGGCGCGTCCCTCGACGAGGTGGTGCGCCGTGCGGAGGAGACGCGGCGCGCGGTAAAGATTGACGATTGACAGCGTAAATATTGGGTGTTACAATATACAAAGCGATGCTCTTTGAGGCGGGGTGAAAATCCCCACCGGCGGTATAGCCCGCAAGCCCGTGATGGACGGCACAGATGCCGCTCCGCGGGGCACGATTCGGTGAGATTCCGAAGCCGACGGTGAAGGAGGAAACTCCGCAGTCCGGATGGGAAAAGGCGCGTCTTTTATGGACGATTTGTGTGCCGCCGAGAGAGATTCTCGGCGGTATTTTTATTTGGGTGGATAACGATGGACGAACAACGAGCGCGTGACGAGCATTTTATGTGGGAGGCGCTGCACCTTGCAGAGTTCGCGCGCGGGCGCACGTCTCCAAATCCGTTGGTGGGCGCGGTGATCGTGCGGGACGGCATCGTCGTCGGGAGCGGTTGGCACCGCGTGGCGGGCGAGCCTCATGCGGAGATTCATGCGCTGCGCATGGCGGGGGAACTCGCGCGCGGGGCGACGCTCTATGTAACGCTCGAGCCGTGTTCCCACCACGGGCGTACGGGACCCTGCGCGGAAGCGGTGATCGCGGCGGGCATTGCGCGCGTCGTAACGGCGCTCAGTGATCCGAATCCCGTCGTCGCGGGGCATGGCATCGAGCGGCTGCGCGCGGCGGGCATCGAGGTCACGACGGGCGTTCTCTCGGAAGAGGCGCGCCGGCAGAACGAGGTGTTCCTCAAATGGGTGGTGACGAAGCGTCCCTTCGTGACGCTCAAGACCGCCATGACGCTCGACGGCAAGACCGCGAGCCGGACGGGCGCGTCGCAGTGGATCACGGGCGCGGAGGCACGCACGCGCGTGCACGAGTGGCGTGACGCGCACGATGCGATCCTCGTCGGGATCGGCACGGTGCTTGCGGACGATCCGAGTCTCACGGTGCGCCTGCCGCACCGCACGGGGAAAAATCCCGTGCGCGTTGTGCTCGACAGCACGGCGCGGACGCCGCACGATGCGAAGCTCCTCGCGGACGGGGCGGCGCGGACGATCATTGTCGTCAGCGAGCGCGCCGCGCCGAAGCGAACGGCGCTCTTGCAGGCGTGCGGCGCGGAGGTCGTGACCTTTGGGCGGGAGCGGGTGGACATTCCCGCGCTCATGGATTTTCTCGGGAGAGAGGAATTGACCTCGGTCTTTGTCGAGGGGGGCGCGTCGGTGCATTGGTCGTTTCTCTCGGCGGGACTTGTGGACAAGGTGCGCGCTTTCATCGCGCCGATGCTCATGGGCGGGGCGGATGCCCCGACGGCGGTCGGCGGCGCGGGCTTTGAAAGTCCGCAGACGGCGCTCCGTCTCACGGATACGACGGTGGAGCAGGTCGGTGCGGATATCCTCGTGACGGGCTATCCGCAGTACGGGGGGTGAGCGGTTGTTTACGGGCATCATCGAGGAGGTCGGCTCCTTCGAGGGCTTCACGGGCGGCGCAATCTCCGTCGGCGCGCATCTCGTCGTATCGGACGCGCACATCGGCGACAGCATTGCCGTCAACGGCATCTGTCTTACGGTCACGCATTTTGATGCGCACGGCTTTCGTGCGGACGTCATGCCGGAGACCGTGCGGCGCACGTCGCTCGCGGGGCTTGTGCGCGGCGCGCAGCTCAACCTCGAGCGGGCGCTCCTGCCGACGACGCGCATGGGCGGACATTTCGTCAGCGGGCACATCGACGGCCTGGGGCGGATCGCGCGCATCCGAGAGGAGGGCAACGCGATCCTCATGACCGTCGCAACGGAGGCGGAGATCCTGCGCGGCATCGTATCGAAGGGATCCGTCGCGCTCGATGGCATCAGCCTCACGGTCGCGGCGGTCACGGCGGCGGATTTTACCGTCAGTCTCATCCCGCACACGCGCACGGTGACGAACCTCGGCACGAAGCACACGGGCAGTCCCATCAATATCGAGACGGATATTTTAGGAAAATACGCGCTGAAGCTGCTCGGCGGGAGAGCGTCGGAGCAGGCGAGCGGATTGACGCAGGAGCTTCTTCTGCGCAACGGATTTTAGGAGAGATACGCATGGATTTTGCAACGATTGAACAGGCAATCGAGGATATTAAAAACGGAAAGATGCTCGTCGTCGTAGACGATGAGGATCGCGAGAACGAGGGCGACATCATCGTTGCCGCCGAGAAGCTGACGCCGGAGCATATGAATTTCATGGCGACGTATGCGAAGGGGCTCATCTGCACGCCGATCATCGGCAGCCGTCTCGACGAGCTGCAGATCGGTCAGATGGTGGAGAACAACACGGACAATCACGAGACGGCGTTCACCGTCTCCGTCGACGCCTACGACACGACGACGGGCATCTCCGCGTTTGAGCGCTGCCGCACAGTGAAGCTGCTCATCGATCCCGCGGCAAAGCCGGGGCAGTTCCGCCGCCCGGGGCATGTGTTCCCACTGCGCACGGCGGAGGGCGGCGTCCTGCGCCGCGCGGGGCATACCGAGGCGACGACCGACCTTGCGCGGCTCGCAGGGCTTTATCCGGCGGGGCTTTGCTGTGAGGTCATGGCGGACGACGGGCATATGATGCGCACGCCGCAGCTCAAGGAGTTTGCGAAAAAACACGGACTGAACATCATCACGATCAAATCGCTCATCGAGTACCGCACGCGCACGGAGAACTTCGTGCATCAGGTGGCGGACGTTGATTTCCCGAGCAAATACGGGCATTTCCGCCTTATTTCCTACGAGAACAGCCTGAACGGACGCTGCGATCTCGCCGTCGTCAAGGGCGATGTGCGCGGCAAGGAGAACGTGCTCGTGCGCGTGCATTCCGAGTGCCTGACGGGCGACGCGCTCGGCTCGATGCGCTGTGACTGCGGCGATCAGCTCGGCACCGCGCTCCGCACGATCGAGGCGGAGGGCGAGGGAGTTCTGCTCTACCTGCGGCAGGAGGGACGCGGCATTGGGCTCGCGAACAAGATGCGCGCGTATGCCTTGCAGGATCAGGGGCGCGACACGGTGGAGGCGAATGTCGAGCTCGGCTTTGCGCCCGACCTGCGCGACTACGGCATCGGCGCACAGATTCTCGCCGATCTCGGGCTTTCGACCATCCGCCTGCTGACGAACAATCCTGCCAAGCGCGCGGGGCTCGAGGGCTACGGGCTGACGATCGTCGAACGCGTGCCGATCGTCATGCACACGCACGAGTTTGACCGCCGCTATATGACGGTGAAAAAGGAAAAGATGGGGCATCTATTGACGGATGAGGAACTGGGAGGAAAATAAGATGGCAAACACGCTTGAAGGATATATCAGCGGCAAGGGGCTCAAAATCGGCATTGTCGCCGCACGGTTCAACGAGTTCATCACGAGCCGGCTTCTCAGCGGCGCGCTCGACGCGCTCCACCGTCACGAGACGGCGGACGGCGACATCGACGTCGCGTGGGTGCCGGGCGCGTTTGAGATCCCCATCGCGGCGAAGCGTATGGCGGCGAGCGGACGCTACGACGCCGTGATCTGCCTCGGCGCGGTGATCCGCGGCTCGACGACGCATTACGACTATGTGTGCAGTGAGGTCTCCAAGGGCGTCGCGCAGGTCGGGCTTGCGAGCGGCGTGCCGACGATCTTCGGCGTCGTAACGACGGAGAACATCGAGCAGGCAATCGAGCGCGCGGGGACAAAGGCGGGCAACAAGGGCGCGGATGCCGCCGTCGCCGCGATGGAGATGGCGAACCTCTTTCGGAAGATGTGACGGCGCAATTTAATTTTTTGGATAGGATAAACGGTGGGATATTTCATCTCACCCCGGATTGGTAAGAACAATGGATCAACTGGTAAAGGCAATTGCGGCGGGCGGCGCATTGCGCGCCTATGCGGCGGTAACGACGGACGCGGTCGCGGAAGCGATGCGCCGGCACGACTGTTACCCCGTCGCGGCGGCGGCGCTTGGGCGCACGATGACGGGAGCGCTGCTCCTCGCCGCGAATCTCAAGAACAAGGAATCGGTCACGATAAAGTTCAAGGGAGACGGCGCGCTCGGCACGGTCACGGCGGACGCGACGGCGGAGGGATCGGTGCGCGGCTATGTGGATCACCCGCATACGAATCTGCCGCTGAACCCGCTTGGCAAGATCGACGTCGGCGGCGGCATCGGGCGCGGCATCCTCACGGTGACGCGTTTCACGGGGCTAAAGGAACCTGTCACGGGCAGCGTCGACATCACGACGGGCGAGGTCGCGGACGACCTCATCAACTATCTCTATACCTCGGAACAGACGCCGTCCTCCATCGGGCTCGGCGTGCTCGTCAGCCCCGAGCTGCGCTGTCTCGGCGCGGGCGGCTTCTTCGTTCAGCCCCTGCCGGGCGCGTCAGACGAGGTGATTGACAAACTTGAGAGCAATCTGCGGCTCGTCTCCTCCGTTTCTCATATGGTGGAACAGGGCATGGATGCGCGCGGCATCATCGGCGTTCTGCTCGGAAATTTTGACGACGTGAAGATTCTCTCGGCGACTGATCTTGCGTTTCGGTGCAACTGCTCGAAGAACTACATCACGGATCGCCTTATTACGCTTGGCGCGGATGATCTCGATAGTCTCGTCGAGGACGGCAGGGCGGAGGCGACCTGTCACTTCTGCGGCGCGGCGTATCAATTTGACAAAGAAGAACTCACCGCCATCCGCAATGTCGCGATCAAGATGCGCGCCATGCACGCGCGCGGTGAAAAATGAAGCGACGCACACGGCTCTTGCGGGAGGAACGCTACACGATGGACGGATACGACGTCCGAATCCGTTATAAAAATATCAAGAACCTCTACCTCCGCATCTCGCCTCCGGGCGTCGTGGAAGTCAGTGCGCCGCATCGGATGGCGCATACGGAGATCGAGGGATTTATCAGCCGCAGACGCGCGTGGATTGACGAACGTCTGCGGCTTGTTTGTGCGGCTGCTGAGGCGCAGGAGCGTCGCCGCTACGAGATGGGAGAGACGATCCTCCTGTGGGGCGTCCGGCGCCCGCTCGAAGTGCGTCCGCTCCTGCGCGGCAAAGCGTATGCGGCGCATGTAGACGGACAGATTCTCCTCTATGTGCCGCCCGATGCGGATGTGGAGGATCGCGCCGCCGCGGTGCGCGCTTTTTACCGGGCGGAACTTGCCGCCGCGATCGCGCGCGTTGTTCCCGAATGCGAGCACATCGTAGGAAAACACGCCGCCGCATGGCGCATCCGCGCGATGAAAACACGGTGGGGAAGCTGCAACACGCACACCGCGTCCATCACGCTGAACCTCGCGCTCGCACGCTATGAGCGCCGCGCCCTCGTCTATGTCATCCTCCATGAGCTCACGCATCTGTGGGTGCGCGGACACGGCGCCGCGTTCCACGCGCGCATGGATCGTTACCTTCCCGATTGGCGTGACGTGCGCCGCGCTCTCAATGCTCGGGCACGGGAGGACGAGGAGGGGCGCTGAACGTCGGTGCATGGGCGCGTATAGTTCGGCTAAAATGCAGGCAAATCGCATTTTAGCCGAAAAAATTTTCCATACCGGGGATTTTGTGGAATAAAAAGTTGCAGAATCGCACAAATTATATTACAATAAAACAAAATAAGAAGATAGAACTCATGCACAAGGGGGCGGAGGAACGGAATGACGATAGAGATGCTGCGCAGCCGTTTCGCCGCCCTTTCACATCGTGATAAGCGCATGGGCGCGGCGCTGCTCTTTGCCGCGGCGGTACTTCTCTATCTCGTGCAAACGCCCGCCTCGTCCGCAGTGATTGAGTCGCCTGCGCCGGTGCGCGCGCCGGAAGAGGACGCGACGCGGGAGGTCATCGGGCTCGACGCGGCGGCACGGCGTCCGGAGCTGCGCAATCCCTTTACCTATGCGCACGAGACACGCGGGGAGGGGGCGCATACGGAGGGGACGCCGCCGACGGCGGATGAGAAACGGCAGGGAGCGGAGACTCCCGCGTCTATGATGCCCGCAGATCGAACCTCCGCAACTGCGCCCGCTTTGCCGGACGGCACGGCACAGCCCGCCAAAGAGCTGCGCCCGATCCTGCGCGGCACGGTGACGGGGGCGGACGGCAGATGCATTGCCATCCTTGCGATGGGGGAGGAGAGCGCCGCCGTTGCAGCGGGTGATACATGGCGGGACTATGCGGTGGAGGATGCCCACGATAATGCCGTGACACTGCGGCGCGGAGCTGAGACACTGACGCTGCGGCGGGAATAGGAGCGGACATATGAAGCGTTTCGTCATCATGGGGCTCGCTTGTCTTGCCCTCCTCGTTCCCGCACGGCTCTATGCCGCGCCCGTGACCATCGACGTGACGGGCGGCGATGTCCGCACCGTTCTGCTCGCTGTCGCGCGCATGGGCAACGTGCCGCTCATCGTGGACGACGGCGTGACGGGCGCGGTGACGGCGCATCTGACGGGCGAGCCGGAGGAGCTGCTGCATCTCATTGCGGCGGCGCGCGGCATTCATATTGAGCGGCGCGGCGACGTATTCCTCGCGCTCGGTGCGGAGGCACGCACGGAGAATCGCCGCGTACACATCTATCCCGTACGTTTTGCCGACCCCGAGGAGCTGGCATATGCCGCAAATTTATCCCTTAGTGGTGAAGGAAAACGCGGAAACATGTCGAAAACTAACGATGAGAGTGGAAATGAGGTCTCAGCGTCCGATACCGGGCGGCGTGTGCTCGTCGATACCGCGACGAACACCCTCCTCTTTTACGGTACGGAAGCTGAGGCGTTTGCTGTGCGCGAAATTATTTCCGCGCTCGACGTGAAACCGCGGCAGGTATCGCTCGAGGCACGCGTCGTCTCCGTCTCGAAGGCGGCGGCAAAGCAGCTCGGGGTCGACTGGACGTGGTCGGCGCTCCCACAGTATCCAAGCGTCGATGCCGGCGGACGCGTCACCGGGCGCAGCACCGGCGGCGGCAGAACGGGGACGAGCGCACCGGGCATCATACGGTTCGGCAGAGGTCCTGCGGGCGTCCCGTATGAATTTTATTATTCGGCGGCGATCAGTGCGCTCATCACGGACGGCAAGGCAAAGATGCTCGCCCGTCCGAACGTGACCACGGTGCAGGGGCGCGAAGCCCTCATCAACATCGGCGCCGAGGTGCCCGTCCCGCGCACAACGATGTCCGATCATGTGACGACCAGCGCGATCGACTACCGCGAAGCGGGGATCATCCTGCGCTACACGCCGCGCGTAACGGCGGACGGCACGATCACAGCGCGCGTCCACACGGAAGTCAGCACCCCCGTCTATGTCGAGGAGCTCAAAGCGTATCGCTTTCAAAAGCGGAGTGCGGATACGACAGTGCGCCTGTGCGATGGCGAGACGATGGTGATCGGCGGGCTCATCGACAGCGACGAGTCGCGTTCGCTCTCAAAGATTCCGTTTCTCGGCGATCTGCCCGTCCTCGGTGCATTTTTCCGCAGCGTGCGCACGAACAAAACGGAGTCCGAGCTGATGATATTCCTCACCGCCCGAGTTTTAGATGAGAATTGATATTTGCAGGAAGCAAAGAAAAGAGGAGATGTAAGTGGCGATTAGAATACTTCTTGCGGACGATCATGCGCTGCTCCGCCAGGGGATCAAGCGCGTGCTGAATTTTGAGGACGACCTCGAGGTCGTCGGCGAGGCGGAGGACGGACAGGAAGCCCTCGCGCGGACAATTATGCTGAAGCCCGACATCCTCCTGCTCGACATCAACATGCCGGGGCTGACGGGACTCGAGGTCACGAAGCAGCTCAAACAGGCGCGCTCGCGGACGAAGATCATAGCCCTCACCATCCATGACAGCGACAACTACGTCCTCGAACTTCTCAAGAACGGCGCGCTCGGCTACCTCCTCAAGGATGTCGAGCCAAATGTGCTCATCAAGGCGATCCATATGGTCAACGAGGGCAATCCCTTCGTCTATCCCAAACTTGCCGAACGGCTCTTCGGCAGTACGGCGGTCTACGGTGATGTGAGCCGCATGGCGAAGGAGATCTGGGATGAGAGCCGCGGCGAGCGGCTGACCCCGCGCGAGATGGATGTGCTTGGCTGTATCGCAAAGGGACTGTCGAACCAGGACATCGGCAAGGCACTAGGACTCAGCGAAAAGACGGTGAAAAACCACCTCACGAGTATCTTCCATAAGCTCAAGGTCAATGACCGCACACAGGCGCTGGTATACGTTCTTAAAAATAAAATAGTCACTTTGGAATAAAAAGAAGCGGTTCACATGAAATTGATGTGAACCGCTCATTTTATATTGTTTTCTGAAAAAAGAATAAAGAAAAAGAGCCGCCGGCAATCCACTGCTCGGGCGTGCTCTTCTTCTTGGAAAGGGATGCTCGCAGGTCGGGAAAACCTGCGGCTTGAGAAATGGGATGTAAGGACTTTGCCTTACAAGAGGAACGCAGGGAGACGTTCCTTTAGAGGGATGATCAACAGGGTGAAGATGTCGGGGAGGACGTTTCGTATCCCTGTTGACATTTGTATCATACCATATTGATTTCGAAAAATTTTGTGACTAAAGTCACGCAAAAACAAAATAATTCGATTAAAAATCGATTCATATAATAATGGCTTACGTTAAAATAGTGGGGCAGCAGAAAGCCGGAGAATTGAAACAATTCTATGTAAGAACCGGCACATCCTCTCTAAAATATAACACCCGATTGCGTTGCTTTTTGTGTGAAAGAATCGTATAATGTGAGATAAGGGTTATCAAGTGGAGACGCACCCGGAAAGAGCGTTTCCCGGAGGGAGGCATCCCTTCTTTGGTGATGGAGGAGGAATATTCATGAATGATTACTTAAGAATCGCTCAGGTCATCGGACGTGAGATCATTGATTCGCGCGGCAATCCGACGGTCGAGGCGGAAGTCGTTCTCGTCGACGGTACGATCGGACGCGGCGCGTCTCCCTCCGGTGCGTCCACGGGCGAGTTCGAAGCGCTCGAACTGCGCGACGGCGACAAGTCGAAATACGGCGGCAAGGGCGTTTCCAAAGCCGTCGAGAACGTCAACGAAAAGATCGGCCCCGCCCTTGAGGGACTTGAGGCGGCGGACATCTACGCCGTGGATCAGGCGATGTTCGACGTGGACGGCACGAAAGATAAATCGAACCTCGGCGCGAATGCAATCCTCGCGGTCTCCATCGCGGCATCCGATGCGGCGGCGAAGTCCGAGGGCATTCCTCTCTATCGCTTCTTCGGCGGACTTCAGGCGAATGTCCTGCCCGTGCCGATGATGAACATCCTCAACGGCGGCGCACATGCGACGAACTCCGTGGACACGCAGGAATTCATGATCATGCCCGCAGGCGCGCCCACGTTCCGCGAGGCGCTCCGCTGGTCGACCGAGGTGTTCCACGCGCTCCAGTCCCTCCTCAAGAAGGAAGGCAAGACCACGGCGGTCGGCGACGAGGGCGGCTTTGCGCCCGATCTTGACTCCGACGAGGATACGATCGAGCACATCCTCAAGGCGATCGAGGCGGCAGGATATAAACCGGGCGAGGACTTCGTGCTCGCGATGGATGCGGCATCCTCCGAGTGGAAGGACAAGGAAAAGGGCAAGGGCTTCTATCATCAGCCGAAATCCGGCAAGAAGTTCACGTCCGACGAGCTCATCAAGCATTGGGAATCGCTCGTCAACCAGTTCCCGATCTACTCCATCGAGGACGGGCTCGACGAAGAGGACTGGGACGGCTGGAAGGCGATGACGAAGGCGCTCGGCCACAAAGTTCAGCTCGTCGGCGACGATCTCTTCGTCACGAACACGGAGCGTCTGAAGAAGGGCATCGAGATCGGCGCGGCAAACTCTATCCTCATCAAGCTCAATCAGATCGGCTCCGTCTCCGAAACGCTCGAAGCGATCAAGATGGCGCACAAAGCGGGCTATACCGCCGTCACCTCCCATCGCTCGGGCGAAACCGAGGACACGACGATCGCGGATCTCGCCGTTGCACTCAACACGGCACAGATCAAGACGGGCGCACCGTCGCGTTCCGAGCGCGTCGCGAAGTACAACCAGCTCCTGCGGATCGAGGAAGAACTCGGCGCAAGCGCGGTCTATCCCGGCAAACGCGCATTCAGCTTCATGAAATAAAAGGCTTTTAGGGCAACAGAAAAAAACCACCGCTGCGGCGGTGGTTTTTCTTGTAGAGCGCGCATATTCAGAGGACTGTTACAATCTCCGCTAGTCCTTTACGCACCTCATGCCGCGGCGAGGGGACCCGTTTTCCGCCGGATAGCCGACGGGGAAGATCGCGATGAGGTCATAGTCCGCCATCTCGGGGAAGAACTCCTTGAGTTTCGGCGCGTCAAAATGACCGACCCATGTCGAGCCGAGCCCCTCGTTGTGAATGGCGAGCATGATATGCGTTGCGACGATGGCGGCGTCCACGTCGGCGAAATTGCGTGCGTCGTACTGCCGCACCCATGCCTCGCCCGGCTTGCCGCCGACGACGAGGAAGAGCCCCGCGCCGAAGGTGAATTTCGTCGTCTCCGCAAGTTTGGCACAGGCCTCCGGGCTCTCTACCGCCCAGACTTTGAACGGCTGCTTGTTGACTGCCGTGGGCGCGAGCCGCGCCGCCTCGAAGATGCGTTCCGTCACGTCGCGGGGAATTGCTCTGTCCAAGAGCGCGCGGCAGGAGAACCGCTCCTTGATGAGTTCGTTAAATTCCATGGTATGACCTCCTTCTTTACCGGATATGTCCATTATATCACAGGTCGAAAATCTTTTTCAGCAGAAAATAAGAAAAGGATGCTATTCTGCACATATCATCACATGGGGAATGAGGTGCAATATGCGGAAGAAACTCTCTGCGGTGCTCGCAGCCGCCGTCCTTGCGGCAGGGATACTCCTCCCGATGCCGCGCGCGCAGGCAATCGACGCATGGGCAATCGCGGCGCAGGCGCTCGGCGTGTTCGGTGCGTATAAATCGTCGCTCGCCGCCGTGCTTGCGATGGGCAACGACGTTCAGGCGCAAGTGGCGAGCAAACGGCAGGATCTCGAGGAGCAGGGGCGTGCCAAGAACGAGAATGACATCCGTCTCGTGGACAGCATCATGGAGCGGCTGGTCAAGGACGGCGACTATGTGCTGCGCGCGAACTCCCTGCCCTTTACATGGGCGCTGACAGACAGTCCGGTCTTTAATGCGGCGTGCTATCCGACCGACTACGTGACCATCAACCGTGGACTCGTTCATGGGCTGAACGGGAACGTGGACGAGCTCGCCGCCGTTCTCGGGCATGAGATGACGCACGGGCTCCGACAGCACAGCGCGCATAACTATGCAAAGGCGGCGGCACAGTACTACGGCATGGCGTTCCTCAACATGAACACGGGACTCATGGACTGGGGAAAGATGAACGCACTTGTCAACTATTCGATTGCCAAGAATGTTACGCTCCCTACGGAGTACGAGGCGGACGAGGGGGGCTTCCGCATCATGACGAGCGCGGGGTTCAATCCCGGCGGCGGCGCGGCGGCAATGGCACGTATGGGCTATTATCTCACCTACGAGACGCAGGAGCTGCAGGAGTACCAAGATCCGACGCAGAAAAATCTGCCGCAGGATGATTTCTCTGATCATCCCGCGACGGAAAAGCGCGAAAACCGTCTCGCGCAGTATATGACCGACTACAGTGCGGGGCACGTTACGGTCAAAGACCGCAAAACGGTCTGCATCGACGGGACGCCGCTCTTTACCGTAACGTGGACGGACGAGAACTACGACAACAGCCCCGAGAACGCATACCTTGCCGCAGGAGCGCTCGCGCGTGCCTTTCATGACTTCGATGCGGCGGAGGATTGGGGGCTCGCCCTCACGCGGGACGGCGGCGCGACGCTGCGCGGCGACGGGCGTGTGAACGAGCTGCTTTACTATTTTTTGAAGACGTCGCATACGGGCGGACAGCTGCGTGACCTCGTGCAGGCAGCGTATGCGGGCGAGGCGGCGAGCGGTGCACGGGAGAAGCTGCGTGCCGAGGAACAGTCGCGTGCAGATGCCCGGGCGAAGGAACGAGCAGCGGTGGAGGCGGCGGATGCCAAGGCGATCGAAAAGATGCGCGAAAACAGCGACGCCTACAGCGACTACGGCGACACGGCGCGCGCCCTCGCCCTCATGGAGCGCGTCTTTGCCTCCCCCAATGACAAGGATCGCGCGCTCAGCTATGTGATTCGTGCGCGTGCCTATGCCGCGCGCGGCGATGCTGCCGCTGCGCTCCAAGATGCCGATCGGGGCGTCGCCGAGGGCGGGAAGAACGTCCTCACATGGGTGAACCGCGCGGATGTGCGCCGCACGCTCGGCGACCGCGAGGGCGCGCTCGCCGACTGCATGAAGGCAATGGAAGTGGACGCGAAGAGCCCGTATGCCTACCTCATAGCGGGGGAACTTTATGACGAGATGGAGGATACCGCGCAGGCACAGACGTATTTCAAGAAACTCTACGAGGTCGAGCCGCGTGCCGTTGCGCGTATTCCGGACACATACTTGAAGGACATTGACAAGAAAGCATACGATAAACGCATAAAGGAGCAGAAACAAGCGCGCGAAGAACGGGAAAAGGCGCTGCGGGAGAAAAATAAAAAGGAAAGCAAAATAAAATCCTGAGCATTCGAAAAGGGCTGCTGCACGCGCATATGAAACGCCGTGCAGCAGCTTTTTTATCGGATGATGTCTGCACAGAGCTGCAGAGCTGTCGCACCTCATTATCGGTACACCTCGTATGGGAGCTCTGTGCTGCGCGGTTATATATTCCGGCATATAAAATACATATACAATAAAAGGTTTTTTGCAAAATATATCGAAATAATAAAATTATTGTGCATTCATTGTAACCATACGACTTCTTTGTTGTCTTACACAATAAGATGAAGTCCGCAGTCAGGAGGAATCGTTATGACAAAAGAACTGCCGAAATCCCCGCCGCCAAAACAAGAGGTCGGCGGCATCCTTGGATGGATCGAGCGCATGGGCAACCGCATCCCCGACATCACAATGTTGTTCATCTGCGCCTTCGTCATCACCTGCATTTTATCCGCAATCCTATCGCAGATGCATTTCGACTACATCCATCCCTCGACGCACGAACCGATTGCGGTCAATAATATGCTGGACCCCGCCGCGCTCGTCACGTTGCTCACGAAGATGGTGACGAACTACACGGGATTCCCGCCGCTCGGCATGGTCATCGTGGCGACGCTTGGCATCGGCATCGCGGACGGCTCCGGCTACATCAATACGGGGCTCAAGAAAATCCTCGCCGTCACGCCGAAACGCCTCATCACGCCCATCGTCATCCTCGTCGGCATGGCGAGCCACCTCGCGCCGGACTCGGGCTATATGATTATCATCCCCATCGCCGCGTACATGTTCTATGCTTCGGGCAAGCATCCGCTCGCGGGCATCGGCGCCTCCTTCGCGGGCATCGCGGGCGCCTTCGCCGCCAACTACACGCCGTCGGCGATTGACCCCGTCATTCAAGGGTTCACGCAGATGGCGGCGCAGATCATCGACCCGACCTATGAGGTCAACGTCCTGTGCAACTACTTCTACGCGCTCGGCTCGACGTTCATCGTCATCGCGGGCTGCTGGTGGGTCACGGAAAAAGTCGTCGAACCGTGGTGCCGCAAGGCCTGCCCCGTGGACGCGGACATCGACGTCCCCGCGCAGAACCTCTCCGTCACGCCGCGCGAGAACCGCGCGTTCTATATCGCGAGCGCGTTCCTCGTGCTGCTCCTCGTCGGGCTCGTCCTCGCCCTCCTGCCCGAGGATTCCATCCTGCGCGACCCGGCGGGCAATATCGCGAGCTTTAAGGCGCCCGTCATGCAGTCCATCGTCGCCATCATCTTCCTGCTCGCGGCGGCGGTCGGCGTCGTCTACGGCATCATCAGCGGCAATTTCCGCAGTTCCAAGGATTTCACGCATTCGATGGAGGAGATTACGAAGACGCTCATTCAGCTCATCGTGTTCTACTTCTTCGCCGCACAGTTCATGTATGTGTTCGGCGCGTCCGGCATCGGCGCGCTGATTGCCATCGCGGGCGCGGAGTTCCTGAAGTCGCTCGCACTGCCGCCGCAGGTCACAATCTTCGGCATCATCCTCTTCGTCGGTATGCTGAACCTCATCATCACCTCGGCGTCGGCGAAGTGGGCCATTCTCGCGCCTATCTTCGTGCCGATGCTCATGGCCGTCGGCATCGCGCCGGAACTGACGCAGGCGGCGTTCCGCGTCAGCGACTCCGCCGTCAACGTCTGCACGCCGATGTTCGCGTTCTACCCGCTCATCATCGTCTACTGTCAGAAATACTATAAGGCGACGGGCGTCGGCACGCTCAGCTCGCTCATGCTGCCGTACACGGCGACCCTCCTCGTCACGCTGACGATTATGCTCTACCTCTTCTGGTGGCTGAACATCCCGCTCGGGTTCCAAGCCGACTATGTCTATCCGCGCGTCATGTTTTAACGCAGATTGAAAGGAGATTCCGATGACCGACCATGAAACAGAAGAAGAACTCGTCAAACGCTTTCTCCGCTACGTCAAGGTGCCGTCGCAGAGCGAGGCCAACGGCGGCGTAAAGGTGCCGAGCACCGAGAGCCAATGGGATATGGCACATCTCCTCCAAGAGGAACTGAATGCGCTCGGCATGGCGGATGTCTCGCTGAGCGATAAATGCGTCCTCACGGGATATCTCCCCGCGAATCTGCCCACAGGCGCGCCGCACGTTCCCGCCGTCGGGTTCTGCGCGCATATGGATACGGTCGACGTCTCGCTCAGCCCCGTCGTAAAGCCGCGCCGCGTGCGCTACGAGGGCGGCGATATTGTACTGAACGAGAAAGAAAACATCGTCATGCGCGCGGCGGAGCATCCGGAGCTCGCGCCGTACGTTGGGCAGGAGCTCATCGTCACCGACGGCACGAGCGTCCTCGGCGCCGACAACAAGGCGGCCGTCGCGAACGTCATGACCGCGCTCGCAACGCTTGCGGGCGATGCGTCCATCCCGCACGGCGACATCTACGTCTCCTTCGTCCCCGACGAGGAATGCGGCCTCTGGGGCTCGAAGAATATGGACTTCACGAAGTTCCCCGTCGCCTACGCCTATACGATCGACTGCTGCGCCCTCGGCGAGGTCGTCTATGAGACGTTCAACGCCGGCAGTGCGGCCGTGACCATCCAGGGCGTGAGCGCGCATCCGATGAGCGCAAAGGGCGTGCTCGTCAACCCGACCCTGCTCGCCGTTGATTTCGTCAATCTCTTCGACCGCAGTGAGACGCCCGAATGCACCGAGGGGACGGAGGGCTATATCTGGTGTCAGACCATCCGCTCCAATCCGAGCACGGCGGTCGTCGAGCTCAACATCCGCGACCACGACAAGGCACGCTACGAGGGGCGCAAGCGACTCATCCTCGAAAATATCGAAAAGCTGCAAAAGCGCGAACCGCGCGCGCGCGTGACCTACACGATGGAGGACACCTACGGGAATATCGCGGACGCGGTGACGGACGCGAACCGCAGCGCCATCGACAACCTGTACGAGGCGATGAACCGGCTCGACATCACACCCAAGACCATCGCGATGCGCGGCGGCACGGACGGGTCTTTCATCTCGACGAAGGGCATTCTGACGCCGAATTATTTCACGGGCGCGCTGAACTTTCACTCGAACTGCGAGTTCCTGCCGATCCCCTCGCTGCGCAAATCGTATGAGGTGACGATGGAGCTGATTGCACTGGCGTGCGAAAAGGCAAAATAGTCGGCGAAGCGAAAGAACTCCTGATATTGTAAAAAGGCTGCTGCATGAATGCATTTTAGCACGCGTGCAGCAGCCTTTTTTTCAATCAGCCGCGCCGCCACCATGCATAGCACAGAGCCGCACACGCGACGACGGCGACGTCGACGACGCCGTAGGTGAAGGGAAAACCGCAGTTGACGGCGACAATGCCGAGCCCTGCCGCGGCGAGTCCGACGCTGATGTCGAGTGACCAAAAATAGGTCGCCGTTGCAACGCCTGCGCGTGCGGGCGGCGCGCTGCGCACCGCGAGCGTCTGGAATGCGGGCGTCGCCGCGCCGAACCCCATGCCGAGGAGCACTGCCGCCCCGAGCAGAGACAGTATGTCCGATGCATGTCCGAGACAGAAGAGACCGATCGCAAAGAGCAGCAGCCCCGGATAGACCACATAGTCCGCACCCTTGCGGTCAAAGATGCGCCCCACGAAGGGGCGCGTCACGACGATCGCGCCCGCATAGCACGCGTAAAAGAGACTTGTCTCCTCCGCGAGCCCGAGCGAGCGCGCATAGAGCGGGATGAAGGTGAGCACGCTTCCGTAGGCGAAGAACGTAATGCCCGCGACGGCGGCGGGTGCAAGGGCTTTTCGTTCGATGAATGTTTCGACAGAGAGCTTCCGCGTTTGCCCCTGCGGCAGGATGATTTCATCCGGCAGACGGAATGAACTCGCCGCGATCGCACAGGCGGCGAGCGCTGCGAGCAGGGCAAAGAGCGTCGCATCGGAAAAATACGCGAGCAGCAGCAGACCTACGAGCGGCCCCACAACCATGGCGAGATTCGTCGAGAGGGCGAAATAACCGATGCCCTCGCCCTTGCGCACCGCCGGGAGCATCATTGCCGCGAGCGTCGCCGCCGTTGTCGTTGACACAGCGAAGATCACGCCGTGCAGCAGCCGCAGGCCGTAGATCGCCGACAGCGATGCGGCAAAGACAAACGCCGCCATTACGAAGAAGAACGCGAGGAGTACGGTGTGCATGAGTTTTCGCTTGTTCACCGCGTCGATGACGAGTCCCGCGAACGGCCGCGCGCTGATCGTACCGATTTGGAAAAATGTCATCGCAAGCCCCGCCTCCACCTCGCCGCCGCCGTATTCAGTCATAATGACGATGGGCAGCGCCGCGATCATCGCATACTGCGCGATGTAGAGGAGGAAATTGCTCAGACTGATCCCGAGAAATTCCTTCGTCCATAATGGTTCACGCGGTTGTGTATTCATATATGCCTTCCCCCGTTCCGATTCCCGGATCCAATATACTACGACTGCAGTTGTCTGTAAAGCCGCACATAAAAATGACTGCATAATTCTTCGTATGAGATGATATTCTCATGAAAATAAAAGAAAAATGTTATTAAATACAAGTAACAAAACGCCGTTGATCTTATCATTGAGGGATACAGTGAAGATAAACGGTATTTTTTCGATAATGATTTATGGGAAATAAGTCCGGGGGGACTTATCCAAACAGGGAGGAATACGCCGATGTGTTACATGGGGAGCGGCGGAAAGAAGATACGGAAATACTTGTGTGCGGCGCTCGCCGCAGGATGCGGTCTGTCCGCATTGTGGGGAACAGTCGCCGCGGCGGCGGAGGAGCCGTTCGCGGAGACGGCAAGCCCGCAGAAGTCCGGCATTTGGGTGAGCCGCTATACATTTATCGGCGAGAATCCTGTACCGGAGGAGGAACTGCAAAAAATCCTCGTCATGCATCGACATCGCTGTATGACGCCGGAAGAGCTTGACAGCGCGGCGCAGGAAGTGACGAAATATCTGCGCTTGCAGGGACACTTTGTCGCGTTCGCCTATGTGCCGCCGCAGCGCTTTGAACGCGGCGTTGTCGAGATGCGCATCGTTCCGGGGCACTACGATACCATTATCATTAATAATACTTCTTACCTAACAGATCACGCAATTCGCCGCGAGATTGGCGTCACGACCGGCGATGCGGTGAAAAAAGAACCGCTGAACCGCGGCGTGTGGCTGACGAATGACCTCTCGCGCGTTGAGGCGCGCACACAGCTGAAGGCGGGGAGCAGGCAGGGCACGACCGATCTTGTCGTAAATGTGAAGCCCAAGGGCAACCGCATGTGGGGGTACGTCGGCATCGACAACGGCGGGTATCGCTATACGGGACGTTACCAGTACAGCGCATTCTTCAACTACGCGAGCCCGTTCCGGCAGGGCGACCTCTTCTCCATCGGCGGCGTCCGGAGCAACGGCGACATGTGGTCGGGCTCGGTCTCCTATGTGACTCCTGTTGCAAAGCAGGGGGAGAAGCTCGGCATCAGCTACGCGCGCTCGCATTATACGCTTGGCGGCGCATTCGCGGCACTTGGATATATCGGTTCTGCCGAAACGCTCAGCGTTTGGTGGCAGCACAACTTCCGCCGCAGCCGCAACTTCAACCTCTACGGAACGGTGCGGCACGATTGGAAGGATCTGGACGAGAGTGCGTCGAGCATGTTCTACAAGAACCCGAAAAAGGCAAGCAACTGGGTCTTCGGCATCAACGGCGACAGCATCGACAGCTTTTGGACGGGCGGGCGTAGTACCTTCGCTCTGAACTACACGCACGGCGATATTCGATTTGACGATGAGATGCAGCGCCTCGCCGACCGCATGACTGCGCGGACGGGCGGGCATTTCGGCAAGTACAATCTCTCGCTTACGCGCCTGCAGAACGTGCGCGATCGGCTTGCGCTCTACCTCAGCTACAGCCGCCAATGGGCGGAGAAGAACCTCGACGCATCGGAGAAAATGTCACTTGGCGGTCCCTACGGCGTGCGTGCCTATCCGCTCGGCGAAGCGTCGGGCGACGACGGTTGGATGTGGACGTCCGAGCTGCGTTGGAACCTGCCTACGGGCGAGGGGGATAAAAATATCTGGCAGCTCATCGCTTTCGCTGACGGCGGGCATGTGGACAGTTATCATAACGGTGCGCCCGCGGGACAGCCGAACGGACGGAGTTTATATGGGGCGGGCATCGGCGTGAACTGGAGCAATGAGGCGAACTGGGTGGCGCACCTGCACTACGCGCGGCGCATCGGCGGCGCGCGTGCACTCTCTGAGCGCGACATCGGCGGACGGTTCTGGTTCCAACTCTATAAATTTTATTGATTCGTAATATCATATCGTGGGGAAATATGCGGCGTCCGGGGGGATATCCGCAGCTTGGCATCAATGGGGGAAATGTTATGCGTATCCAAAGAACACGTCGTCGGGCTGAAAAACGAAATACTTTTTTGGTGACACTACAGGATCGGATTCGCCGGCACCTCGGCGGCGGCATCGGTGCGGTCACGGCGGGGGCATTTATGCTCGTGGGAAGCGGACACGCCCTTGCACTGCCCCAGGGCGGTGAGGTCGCTGCGGGCGCCGCAGAGATTGCGCAGCACGCCGCGGAGATGGCGATCACGCAGGCGACTCAGAATGCCGTCATCAACTGGAACTCGTTTAACATCGGCGCGGGTGAGCGCGTCAATATCCTTCAGCCGAACGCACAGGCGGCGCTGCTCAACCGCGTCCTCGGCGGGAACCCGTCCGAGATCTTCGGCACGCTGCAGGCGAACGGGCGCGTGTTCCTCGTCAACCCTGCGGGCGTTCTCTTTGCCCCGGGCGCACATGTCGACGTCGGCTCGCTCGCCGCGTCCACGATGAACATCACGAACGCCGACTTTATGGCGGGACGCTACGCCTTCCTCGGCGCGTCGGACGGGAAAGTCATCAACCGCGGCTCGCTTATCGCGCAGAATGAAGGAACAATCGCTCTCCTCGGCCGGGATGTCCGCAACGAGGGCGTCATTGTCGCGCGCAAAGGGACGGTCGCGCTCGCTGCGGGGGAAGCGGTGACGCTCGACTTCAACGGCGACGGCAAGGTCGGCGTTATCCCCGGGGAAGCAGCGCTCGCGCAGGTCGTCGAGAACAAGGGGCTCGTCGAGACGGACGGCGGTCTCGTCTTTATGTCCGCGGCGGCGGGTGACGCGCTCACGAGTTCCGTCGTCAATCAGGACGGCATCGTGCGTGCGGGCAGTGTGAACGGCAGGACGGGTACGATCCGCATGACTGCGGGAGAGGTGCGCCTTGGCGCGGGAAGCCGTACGGACGCGGGCGGCGCATCGGGCGGACATATTGAGATCGGCGGCGGTTGGCAGGGCTCGGGCGACCTCGCACACGCACGGAATGTGAACATCGTGCAGGGCGCAGAGGTGCATGCCGACGCGCAGGCGGACGGCGGCACGGGCGGCACCGTCGCCGTATGGTCAGACGGGCGCACGGACTTCCGCGGCGCGATCTCTGCGCGTGGGAAAGGCACAGGCGCGGGCGGCAAAATCGAGACCTCGGGGCGCAGCGTTTATATCACGGGCGATGTGAACGCCTCCTCGGAGCGCGGCAAAGCGGGCGAATGGCTGATTGATCCGGGCAACCTTGTTGTACGCAACCTTACGGGGAGTGAAACGGAAACGGATTCGCTTACCGATGCGCAGCGCGTCAGCAGTACGCTGAGCGGCGGGACGTCGGTAACGGTACAGACGGCAGGCGGCGATAACGGAGCTAATGACTACAGCTTGACCGTGCAGGACAACATCACGAAGACGTCGGGCGGCGACGCAACACTGACGCTGAAGGCGACGGGAAGTATTGCATTGAATGCCGACATCACTTCTGCGGCAGGGAAGCTTGATCTCGACATTATATCCGATACAAACCATTTGGGCGGGGGCAACTTCAGCATCGCAAATGGCAAGCAACTCAAGACATTCGGCGGTGACCTTAAGATCCGCGGAGGCGTTGTAGAGAATCGTATCGGATTTGCCAATTCACCAAATATGGGGACATCCGGCGTGGATATTGACAGCGCTGTGATTGATACACGCGATGGCGGCGGCACAGGCGGCACGGTCGAGATGGCGGGCAGTACGACAACGGCGGACGCGGGCGTGAAGCTCTCCGGTACGCAGATTCAAACCGGAACGGGCAAGGTCACGATCATCGGCAAGTCGGGAAGCGGAAAAGGTATCTCCATCGACGGCGGTTCAAACATCACAACGCGCACCGTCGAGCTGCGCACGGATTCGCTCGATCTGCAGGGGACGATCACGGGAGATGCCGACCCCACAGGTTCCGCGAAAATTTGGACGCTCTCAGATGGGAAGACCATCAATTTTGGCGCGGGTTCAGGCGAGCTTGAGCTCGCGGGCAATACGTTCTCGAGCGCGGGCAAGATAACGAATTTCTATAAGAACATCGTCGGCGATGCAAATCAAGCGGCAAATATCGCGGTAAGCGGCGTGACGGCGGATCATGACCTCGCGCTGTATTCCGGCGCAGGCACGCTGACGGTCGGCGGCGCGGTCAATGCCGCAGGCCATGCGCTGACACTCGGGTCGAAGAACGCGATCACGGGGGCGGGCGTCCTCACGGCGGACGCGCTCGTGCTCGACGCGGCGGATGCGACCGTAAATCTCACGGGCACGCATCAGCTCGGAAAGCTCGACGGCAAGGCGAAGGGGCTCGCGCTTAAGAACGGCACGAATCTCAAGGTCGGCGCCGATACGGGGCTGACGACTTCGGCGGGCGGCGCAAGTCTTGACGTGACGGGCAGCCTCACCGTCGGCGCGCGCGGCATGACGAACGGCGCGGGCGCGCTCTCCCTGAAGGCGAGCGGCACGCTGACGCTCGACCCGAATGCCGAGGTCAAATCGACGGGGGCGGCGGCAACCGCACTCGAAGCCGGCGCCGTCAGCTTTGGCACGGACAGCAAGGTATCGACCGCAGGCGGAACAATCAAAGTCAAGACGGATGCGCTGACGCTCCCCGCAGGAGCGCAGGGCACGCTTTCGAGTGCAAACGGCGCGGTCACGGTCGAGACCAGGACGGCGGGCAAGACAATGTCCGTCGGCGCGGCTGCCGCCGACGTGCACATGTCGGACTTCGGATTTATCAACTCCGGCACGGGCGAAGTGCACCTCGGCAACGCGAATACGGGCAACATCGACGTCGGCGCGGCGGACGTGAAGGCGCCGCTGACCGTGGAATCCGGCGCGACGGTCAAATTCACGGGCGCGCTCACGAACGCGAACGGGAAGAATACGACTTTTAGCGCCAACGCCATTGATTTCGGCACGGGTGCAAGCCTCGCGGCTGGCGCGGGCACGATGACGATGACCGCCGACAGCATCACGAATTGGAGCAACGTTACCTTTGCCGACACGACAGGTAAGGGGACACTTGCGATTAAGCCCAAGACGGCGGGTGCGTTTTCCGTCGGCGGGACGAGCACGCTCGTTTCGGATGCGGGATTTAGCAGGATCAAGGCGGGCAATTTCTACAACGTCGCGATCGGCGACAAGACGAACGCGGGCACGGCGACGATCGATGCCATTTCGAGCGGCAACCTGCCCTCCCATACGAGCATTTTGACGAACGGGGCGATCTCCGTCGTGGGCGCGGTGCAGGGAACGGCGGCGGATACGCTCGCCCTGCACGGCGACGGGCTGACCGAGACCGCGCCGATTGAGGTCGGGAACCTGCTGCTTCTCGGTAAGGGCGCGATGGATCTCTCCACGCAGCCGAACAAGATCGGCAACATCGCCGCCGATATGACGGAGGGCACGCTCAAACTCAAAAACCAAACGGATATGAAGGTCGCGGTCGTGGAGAACCGCACGGTCACGCCGAAGGCGAACGTCGACGGACTCAAGACGAAGTCCACGAATATTAAGCTGGACACAGGCAAGAAACTCACGGTCGCGGGCAACTTGAATTCCACGGACGATACGCAGCTCGAAGCCGACAACATGGATCTTGGCAATAAGGTCAACGTCGGCAAGACGCTCACACTCGAAAAGGCGGACAAGACGCAGGCAATCAACGTCGGCACGGGCGCAAACGATTGGAACATCGACAACGCGAATTACGGGAAGATCAAGATCGGCGGCAATACGCAGACGGGCAATATCAACATCAAGGGTGCGACCTTTAAGAAGCTCTCGGACATCGAAA
>ERZ773087.376-NODE-376-length-34316-cov-73.013514_pt1 | contig 34316 bp, 23 predicted proteins | sample MGYA00511375_ERZ773087 | MGnify/ENA primary metagenome ERZ773087 (study PRJEB29015, sample SAMEA2737995) | human oral metagenome | biome: human oral; feature: human-associated habitat; material: dental | place: China | collected 2063 ...
GCCGCTTCCCCTAATGCGCGGAAGTGAGCCTTGCCGCAATAGATTTTCTCTCTTTCTATCGGTCGCAAATGCTCAACATCCACGTTGCCCTTCGTCTCCAAGACGAAGTACAGCTTTTTCTCTCCGTCGACATCGAAGAGAATTGCCCAGTCGGGATTGTAAGAGCCGAGCGGCGTCGAAATCTTGAACCAGGCGGGGAGCTTCGCGAAACATTTCACATCCGGATCTCTTTCAAACTCTGCAGCAAAATTCTTCTCATTCTTGCTGTCATAGATGACGTAGTTGTAAGGGGATCTCTTGCTCTTCACCAGATTGCTTTCCAGATAGCCCTGCAGCTCCTCCGAAGCAAACAGCTCCTGCCGGTAGAACTCCGTATCGCCCAACCGTTCGTAGCGGATCCCGTCAACGATCATCTTCCGCATGATCTTTTGCACGATCTTCGCCGTTTTCTCCATGAAGAGCTGCGGATTGCGACGAAAAGCTTCCAAACGGTCGCCGTACCCGTCAAAGGGCTTCCATGTGCCGTCCGCCATGCGGCGCGTGCCCGTCAACAGCTCTACGATGGTGCGGCGCGTGAGATTTGTCTCGTTCTGCAGGTAGGCCACGACATCGGGCAAAGCGCCTCGGTGTTCCTGCACCTGCCTCGCTCTCCCCGGAAGGGTCGTCTTTGTTTGCACACCGGATTCCTCGATCATCACCTCCGCCCGCGTCTGAATGATCTTCGCGGCAGCGACCTTGAGTTCCGCCGCCATCTCCTTGCGGCACTCTTCGAGTAATTTGTCGGTAGAAAACTGCACATGATACCGCGTCTTCCATTTGATCTTATCCCAAAGCGCCTTGAAATCCTCCGAGAGATACACCTCTTTGTTGAGAACGACCGCCTCCCGCTTCCGTGCATCCTGAATCGGCAGCCTGCCGCAGGCGCGACGGCAAACAGCTTCGATCTGCACGCGATGAGGAGCCAGCTCCTTCGGTATTTGCAGCTCTCCCCGCTCCAAATCGCGGCGCAAGTTCCCCTGCACCTTGCCCACGGCGTCGACATAGTCCTGCTCGTGGAAAAAGGCGAGGATTTGCTTCGCCTTCTCCGGCCCCAGAGACTTCTCTTCTCCGTGCTCGTCCGGCACGATGACCGAGGCAAAGTCCGCAAGCTCCAAAACGCCGAAGCGAATGCCGTCCTCTTGATACTCCTTCTGCAAGGCGGCGGCAAATTCGTCATAGCTCTCATTCGCGATGACCGTGAGGATGTTCACGCTCCGATCGTATTGGCGTTCGCCCTTCTGATTGACGCAGAGCCTTAGCCCACGCCCGATTTCCTGTCGCTTCTTTATCACGCTCGCCGTCTCGTTCAATGTGCAGATCTGGAAGACATTGGGATTGTCCCAACCTTCCTTGAGCGCAGAATGGGAAAAGATGAAGCGTACCTTGCAGTCGAAGGACAGGAGCTTTTCCTTCTCTTTCATGATGAGGTTGTAGGTACTTTCATCTACCGTCGCATTTCCCTTAGTGTCCTTCCACTTCCCGGGCTTCTCCTTGCTGCCCTTGTCTGCGGAAAAATAGCCGTCATGCACTAGGTCGGCTTCCACCTCTGCGCCATGAAGCGCCTTGCGCAATTCCTTATACTTCGGCTTTCCGATCAGATCGCGGTATATCTCTTCAAACCACAGTGCATACTTGCCCTTATGCGCCCCCTCCTCATCGTACTCGCGATAATTCGCCACCTTGTCGATGAAGAACAGGCTCAGAACCTTGATCCCCTTCGGCTGCAGAAGCAATTCCTTCTCAAGATGCTCCTCAATGGTTGCACGCATCTGCTGGCGCTTGATCTCATCGGCATGAATCTCTCCGACAACTTCATGAAGATGCAGCACCTCGGGGCGCGAGGTGAAGTCGACGTATTCCTCGCCTGCACCGCAATAGATATCGTTGACGATATAGCCTGCATAGATGTCGCGCCCGCCCGATTTCTCGTAGATGTCGTCGCCTTGGCGCACCGTGATCGTCTTTCGCCGGACAGCGCCGCTCTTCATCTTCTTGTCGAGCTCGATCTTCGCCGTAATCGGCGCCTTTCGGTTGTCCACTGACTTCAGGCAGAAATAGGCGTCGTTATGTGCGTCCCGGACGGCGAAGCTGTCCACCTCGATGCCCTTGACGAGCTTCTTGTTGAAGCTGTCGACGGCGTCGAGCTTGTAGAGCTTGTTCTCCACGCGCACGGGCGTCGCCGAATAGCGTAGGGTGCAGAGCGGATGGAGGCTTCGCACGGCCTCCAGCTGACTTTCCGTGCTGATCGTCGACTGCGGCTCGTCGATGACGACGATGGGATTCGTCTCGCGCAAAAGCTCGATGGGACGCGCCCCGCCAAACTTCTTGTCGTTGTCGCGATTGATGAGGTTCATTTTCTTCTGAAAAGCGTCGATGATGATGACCATGATCTGAATGTCCGTACTCACGGCGAAGTCGCGAATCTTCTCGATATGGTCGCTGTCGTAAACGAAATAATCGTATGTCACATTGTTGTAAAGCTCGCGAAAATGCTCCTTCGTGATGTCGAGCGTCTTCTTCACGCCCTCCTTGATGGCGTTGCTCGGCACGACGACGGCGAACTTCGTGAAGCCGTACCGCTTGTTCAGCTCCAACAAGGTGCGCAGATAGACGTACGTCTTGCCCGTGCCCGTCTCCATCTCGATGTCGAAATGCAGTTCCTGCCCGAGACTTTCCGACTGCGGCAGGCCGTGCCGCGCTTGAACGGCACGCACATTCTTCAGCAGATCTTCCCGGTCGAGGCGCAGAAGATTGCCTACTCCCTGCTGCGCACTGTAAAGGTTCTGCCCTGCGGCGAATTGCTCTTCCAGATTATCGGCTACTGTAAAAAGCGCCGGCTTCGCCGTCTGTCCCTCAAACACATCGCAAACGGCGGCAACAGCTTCCTGCTGATACGTGAGGGAAGGATCGAATTGCAGCTTCATCCTACTTCCCTCCTAGATCGAAATAAAGGCGTCTTCATCAAGCCCCGCACTCTTGAGCGTTTCCTTGATGTTCGTTTTCTCCTGATCGGAGAGGAATCCCGTATCGCGGAAAACGACCTGCCATGTCTCGGGCGCATATTCCTCATGCAGCTTGATCAAGGCTTCCGCCGTCTCCGTGGAAATCGGCGATGCGAGGCAAATCATCAAAGCGCCCGCGCCGATGACGTAGATGGTCTGACCATCCACCTCGCGCTCCTCGACCTCATAGGAGAGGTCAAGTCCGAGCTTCAGCGCGATCTCATAGACAACATCGAGATTCGTGCGGTCGGGCAGGAAGTTATCCATGCTCTCTTGTAGCGCCCCCTGCAAGTCTTCGGGCTGCGGCTGCCACTTCTGCAAATTCGAGCTGTCGAGCTTGAACACCTTGAAGCCGATGTCGAGTGATGCCGCCCTCTCTTCATCCTCGCACTCCGCCTTGATCTTCTCCCCCGCACGACGAATACGCTCCTTGCCGATTTCGCAGATATTTTCGTAGCCTGCCTTTGCGGCTTCACTGTTTTCAGTCGTAGACTCGGGCAGCTGCACCATGATAAAGCGGCGGTTACCGCCATCCTCGGCGTTCAGCTGCATGACGGCATGGGCGGTGGTAGCAGAGCCGGAGAAGAAGTCGAGGACGATGGAGTCATGATTCCCCGCTATTTTTATAAGGCGTTTAAGTAACTTTATTGGCTTTTTCCCATTTGGAAAGGGGACCTCTCCTTCTTTATGCAAATTATTAATTCCGATATCTGTCCATATATCTCCGATAGTATCAGCTGGCAATAAGTGTCCATCAAAATATTGCAGTTTATTACTTGCAAATAATACTTCCTCGCCATTGTATACATACTTTTCTATCCCATTTTTAGATATAATTTTTCTAAAAATATCATCTTTCGGCATCGTTGATAATGTATCGTTTACTGCTGTACGAAAAATTCTATCCGCATGCGATAACTTGAAGCTTAATGCTTCTTTATCTGAAAATTTTTCGCATACTTTACTTAAAGGAACACGTTTCCATTCATCAAGTATTCCATCATAATTTTCTATATACCCTGAATATCTTTCCAGTACTTTCTCCCATCTCCCAGGAATATAGACTGTATTTAATATAATATTTGTATTGGATTTAGCATACATATAAATAAATTCTTTTATCTTAGGTATTTTTCTATCTTTATGCGACATCTTCATTCCGCTTAAATGAGACATTTTGACTGAAAGTAAGCAAATAAAATTCCCTTCTCCAAACACCTCATCACAAATCTTCTTCAAATTCCCCTGCTCATTATCATCAATCGAAATAAAAATCACACCATCATCGCTCAGCAAATTCCTTGCCAAGCGCAATCTCGGATACATCATATTGAGCCAATCGGTATGAAAGCGTCCGTTGCTCTCGCTATTTGTCCCGACACTATTCCCCTCTTCATCAACCTGTCCCGTGATGCGCTTATAGTTTGCAACATTATCGCGAAAATCGTCCTTGTAGACGAAATCTTTTCCCGTGTTGTAGGGCGGATCGATATAGATCATTTTCACCTTGCCATGATAGCTTTTTTGCAGGAGCTTCAAGACTTCAAGGTTGTCGCCCTCGATATAGAGGTTTTCGGTCGTGTTCCAGTCCTTGCTCTCCTCCTTGCACGGACGCAGCGTGCCGGTCGAGGGTGTCTGCGAAAGGCGCAGGGACTTGCCCTTGCCGTTCCAGCGGAAGCTGTAGCGCTCTTCCTCATCGTCCACATAGTCGCCCAACAGTTGGCGCAGGACGTCGAAATCGATCTTCCCCTCCTCGAAGGCTTCGGGAAAAATCTGCTGCATCGCCGCCAGATTTTCCTCCATGATATTTAGGGATTCTCCCGCTAATTTTTTCATATCTCTCCGCTCCCTTGCTCAATGATATTTGCTTTTTCGCGCTTGAGTTTCTGCAGTTTCGTATTGATTTCCAGCTTGCGGTTGAATTGACTTTCCTTCTTCAGCTGACCGCGAAGACTCGTTATTTCCTGCTCGATCTTTTGAAGTTGATTCATCGTTTCCCTTGCCGCCTCGCCGGATATGCCCTGCGCAGAAATTCCAACTTCCGTCAAATGACGGCGGCTGACCGTATCGAACCACGCCTCATACAGGGCGCAAAAATTCGTTGAGGGCATTCTCTTAAGGGACAAGCCTTCCCAGAATGGATCCGCCTCTGCAAGCCATCCTGTCTGCTCCGTCGCCGTCAAGGTCATACGGCTGCTGTCCGCTTGATTTTTTCGCAGCTTCCCCAGCCAAAGCTGCATCTTGTCGCCTAGGACGAAGAAAAGCAGCATAGGGTAAGGAATTGACCGAAAAATGATTTCAGCCGGCCGCTTCGGCTGCTTTTCCTCTCGAAGAACGACTTCCATCACTTCGATTTCAGGATAGTCCCGTTCCTCATCGGCAAATGGTTGAATGAAGGTGTTTTCCGTTTTGAGCGCATATCGCCAATACATTTTCTCCACCTGGTCAAAGATTTTCTTGTCGGCAGAGGATAGTTCCCCATTTTCATAAAACTGCTTTTTTGCCACGACCCGGTCAATGCGGGCATGGTCGTTCAAGTTCAATTTTTCATAAATCGTCATTTCAGCACCAGGAAATCTACCAACTCAAAATCCGCCATGCCGTCATCAAAACTTTGGGGCATCGCTGTGCCGCCCTTGCTGAAGAGACTGGCAACCCCCACTTCCTGCTTTTTGCCGATCAGATCCTCGATGGACTTGGACAGCAGGGCAGAATATTTCTCCATGCGCCGCCCATGCGTCGTTTCTGCATTGAACGCATCCGCTAAATCCTTCGCCACTGTCTTTTGTCCGGAGCAGAATTTTTTGAGGTAGTCCAGTACCTGTTTCGCTTGCAGGAAATTCGCCTCCACCGTACCGTCCTCGGTGATATAGGCGAGATAATAGGGGAAGAGGGGATTTTGCTCTTTCGTCTGCCGTGCGCCCTTGATTTGACGCAATACGAAAATCACGCCGGGCTTCACCGTGTCGCGGAGATTGTCGGAAATCTTCGCTATGGCATAGAGCCCGCTCGGTGCATGGGAGAGTTCTTCCTCGTGTTCCTTCATGTACTCCATGAGGTCGATCTTGAAGTCATTAAAAGTCAAGTCTGTGATAGAAATGCCACCGGAAATATCTTCCAAGTCAACCACTTCATTTTGGAGCTTTTGGAGTTGTTTCTTGCGATACTCAAGGTCATTCATTTCCTTGTTTTTTTGCTCGTCGATAATATTTTCTTCTCCCGTAGCGGAGACATCTAAAAGCACCATACGCCCCCTTACCCGCTCGGCAAGATCGATATAGGCGTCCAGGTCTTTCGTCGGCCAGAAGTTTACGAGCTGTATCACTTCATTTTTCGAGCCGATGCGGTCGATCCGTCCGAAACGCTGAATGATGCGCACAGGGTTCCAGTGGATGTCGAAGTTGATCAGATAGTCACAATCTTGCAGGTTCTGACCTTCCGAGATGCAGTCCGTCGCAATCAAGATGTCGATCTCCGCCTGCATATCGGGGAAGATGTTTTTTCCTTCCTTTGAAATAGGAGAAAACAGCGTCAGCACCGTATTGAGGTCGGAAAGTTTGACGCTCCTCCGCAAAGCGGCAGGAATGGGAAGAGTGGACTTATTGCTCTCCGAGCCGCCCGTTACCAAGGCGGTGTATATTCCGGAGCTTTCCATAGCGGGAGCGATATTTTTGTACAAATACTCTGCCGTATCGGCAAAAGCGGTGAAAATGATGATCTTGCCATTGCCGGGGTTGATGGGATTCTCGATTTTACGGGCAATGCGGTTCTTGAGCGTTTGGAGTTTGTTGTCGCGCTGAGGTGTAATGACTTTGGCGCTTTTGAGGATTTCGGCAAGTTCCTCTGCATCCTGCTCCAAGTCTTGACGCCATTTGATTAAATCCATATCTTGGAGCAGCACCTTGATCTTGCTGCCAAAAACCAGATCCTGCGTGTCCAAGCCTTCCTCATCAAAATCCAATTCCTCGACATTCAGCTCGGCATGATATTCCCCTTCGTGACGTTCGATGATTTCCAGGGTGTCGGCAATACGTCGGGAGATTTTCTCTACAGTCAGCACGAAGGAGTGGATGGAGCTTTCCATGCGCTTTAAGAGATTCACTCGCATGAGATGCACCAGTTGATTTTCGCGATCAGACTGTCTAAATACGCTCTTGCCTCCCGCCACGCTCATATCGTAGCGTTTTTCATAGGCGCGGCGCTTCTCCGGACGTATATAGCGCAGCGGCGCGTAAAGTCCCAAGGTCAGGCGGCGAATCATTTTGTTGACCTCGCCAATGGGCGGGAATTCGCCCAAGGTATCGATTTCCGCACATTCATTGATGGGCTTGAGGCGAGTGGGAAATCTGCCGATTTCTGCGATGTTGTAATATTTTTCGATATGTTTGCGGGAGCGGGCGATGGTAAGGGTGTCCAGCAGTTTGAAATAGTCCAAATCCATCATTTCCACAAATCGCTTGGTCGTACGTTCCTGCTCCGGCAATTCCGACCATTTATTAAACACCAGCTGCGCCTTACGCAAGGTAAATTCTATGCTGGGGATGCCTGCCTTCTTCAAGGCATCGTTTCTTCCCTCGGTGATGAAGGCAATCTGATTCTTGATGTCGTTCATTCGATTGTTCACGGGGGTAGCGGAGAGCATCAGCACCTTTGTCCGCACGCCTGCTTTGATAATATCCTCCATGAGTCTCTCGTATCTTGTCTTGCGGTCGTTATGCGGGATGTTGTTGCGGAAATTATGACTCTCATCGATAACAATGAAATCATAATTTTCCCAGTTGAGCGTGGCAAGATTGATCGCCCCGGACATTCCCTTGTAGCGGCTAAGGTCGGTGTGATTCAGAACATCGTAGTTGAAGCGATCGGAGACGAAGATATTGCGCTTGTCGTTTTGGGTATAAATCGTCCAGTTTTCCCGAAGCTTCTTTGGTGCAAGCACCAGCACCCGGTCATTTCTCAATTCATAGTATTTGATAATCGCCAAAGCCGTGAAGGTCTTGCCCAAACCAACGCTGTCGGCAATAATGCAGCCGCCGTACTTCTCGATTTTGTCAATGGCGCCCATGACCCCATCCCGCTGGAATTTATAGAGCTTGTTCCAGACAAGGGACTCCTTGATGCCTGTCCTGGTCTTGATGATGGTCTCTTCCGTGAGTTCCCCCAGATATGCTTCGAAGATGTGATAGAGGGTAATAAAGTAGATGGACTCGGGCGTATTTTCCTTGTAGAGGACTTCCATTTCCGAGAGAACCTTTTCCGTCACATCTTCCACGGTGGCAGGGTTTTCCCAGATTCCGTCAAAAAGCTGCAGGAAGCCTTGTGTCGCGGTTCGTCCGTACATACAGGTGTTGGCGTCATTGCGCAGCGAAGGCGTCAGCCCCAGCCCGTCACTGGAAAAGTCCACCGTGCCCTGAATGGCGATATCCTGTTCCGGCTCTTTGTCCTCCACATAAACGAGACGCATTTGGGCAGGATTCGTTTCCCGATACGATTTGATACGCACCTTCTTCCGAAGCCATTCGGCACACTCCTTGGCAATGGCGGATTGGGTCAGCTTGTTGCGGAGCTTCAGCTCGAAATCGTTGCCGGAGAGGCGATTTCCCATGCTGCGGGAAGCGATGTAGAACTCTCGTTGAAAGTCGCTCTTCTGCTTGATATAGGAGGGCGTAGTGAAGATGAACCGCATCTCCTCGATACCGGCAAGTTCTTTTTTGAGTGCTTCGTAGGCATAAATCGTAAAGTAAGCAGAGATGACGGCGAGTTTCGCCCCCGGACGCAGCCCTGGGCGAAGCTCGTCAATCACGCGCCCCTGCTGCTTATTGTCCAGTATCTTCGGCGGCTGCACTTTTATATTCCCCCTTGCTCGGCTGATGGCGGCAGAGATATACCATCGTATATTTTACGCCCACCGAATCCTTGATTTGCGCCCAATTTGAACTTAATCCATTCACTTTTTCGGCATGGATTTCCTAATTCCTGCTAAAAAATAAATTTTTTTAGATGTTAGTCTAACCATGGCATTTTTTACAGTTACTCATCAACGGACTCTCTAATCCATTTAAGAAAAGTTGGTGTGGACACCCCCCAGAGCCACGGCAGTCTTACGGGCAGAGATTTCACTGTTCTCCCACTGCTCACGGAGGGCTTCGTATCCATCAGGCTTCTCTATCCGCTTTCTGCCGAACTTCACGCCTCTCGCCCGTGCTGCCGCCAGTCCCTCCATCGTCCGCTGATGGTTCATGTTGCGCTCCGTTTCGGCAACGTAGGAGAACACTTGGATAACAAGATTCGAAATGAGTTTTGCAGTTAGGTCGTCACCGTACTTGTTCCGTGTATCCAAAAGCGGCAGATCAATAACCACGATGGCGGCATCCTTCTGCTTAGTGATGATGTCAAGCTATTTCATCATTTCGTCGTAGTTGCGCCCAAGACGGTCGAGGCTCTTAACCACGACCATATCGCCGGGCTTGATTGCTGCCATCATTTCAGTGTATGCAGGACGATCGAAGTCCTTCCCGCTCTGTTTATCCACGAAAATACATTCCTTCGGAATGCCAAAGTTCTCCATTGCCAAACACTGGGGGTCGTCTCTCTGTGCAATAGTAGACACACGAATGTAACCATAGATGTTGCTCATGTGGATTCCTCCTCCAAATTGCGAAAACTCATACTATTTCCATAATAAGAATTCTTTCACTGCACAGATATCAACAAACCATATACTCAATGCCACTGCTCATTTCAGCTCCGCAACGCTTGCACCACTTCCACCTTCGGAAATATCAGCAAATGCGACAGATAAAACAGACGGGTGACGCTTCAAATAATCCTGTATGCCAAGGCGCAAGGCGCCCGTCCCTTTGCCGTGAATGATTAGGATTTTTGAAAGTCCCGCAAAGACAGCGTCGTCAATAAATTTGCCAAGCATGAGTTCCGCTTCGGATACGGTCATGCCGCGCACATCGATCTGCGAGTGTACCCGCGCCGCTTTTTGAGAGATTCCTCCCGTGAAGCCGACTTTTTCGGTGCGATGTTTTTTCTTTTTTCGTGAAACGAACGTGCATTCATCCGTTTTGACGACGGTACGCAGTGCGCCGATTTGAACGGTGAGCTCCTTCCCCTGGATGGCGAGGACGGTGCCCTCCTGTGCCAGCCGCGTGATATGGACAATATCTCCGGGCTCGATCTCGCCCGCGCGGATCTTTTGCCCGACTTTCGCGGCAGAGGGATGTCGCTGCGGCATATAGGCTTCGGTCAGACGCTCGCGCGCTTCTTGGATCGCCTTGCGGCGCTCTTTCACGCCGTGATCATCAAACTGCTGCTTGAGCTTTTTGATTGTCTCTTCCGCGCTCCGCCTCGCCTCGCGTACAATGCCGTTCGCCTCTTCGCGCGCCTTGTGCAGGAGCTCTCTATGCGCCCGGATAAACTTGTCGCGTTCCGTGCGCAGCTGCTCCTCCATGGCGGATATTTTCTGTGCGCGTGTACGCAGTTCGGTTTGACGGGTCTCGTACACGCGCTTTTCCTGCTCAAGCTCGTTGACGACCGTCTCGAACCGCACGTGATCTTCGTCGATATACCGCTGTGCACGCGCTACGATAGCGTCGGCAAGTCCGAGCCGACGGCTGATCGAAAACGCGTTGCTCGCGCCCGGCGTGCCGATCAAGAGACGGTAGGTAGGGCGCAGCGTCGCCGTATCAAATTCGACGCTGGCATTCATAACGTCCTGTCTGCCGTAAGCATATGTCTTGAGCGCGGCGTAATGCGTCGTTGCAATCACACTGATGCGGCGCTGTAAAAGATGCTCGATGATACTGCGCGCTAACGCTGCGCCTTCGCCGGGATCCGTCCCCGCGCCCACTTCGTCTAATAGGACGAGATCGTCGCTCTCCGCCTTTTGCAGAATCCGCACGATATTTTTCGTGTGTGCCGAAAACGTAGAGAGACTTTGCTCTATGCTCTGCTCGTCTCCGATATCCGCATAGATGCTTCCGTACACGGGGAGTTCCGCCCCCGACGCGGTTGGGAGAAAGCAGCCGGACTGCGCCATGAGCGCCAAAATACCGAGCGTTTTCATGCTGACGGTTTTCCCGCCGGTATTGGGTCCCGTAATCAACAGCACGGAAAAATCTCGTCCCAGTTCAATATCGATGGGGACGACGTGGTCTTTCGGGAGCAGTGGATGCCGCGCCCTTTGCAGTCGAACGTATCCGGCACGATTGAACGTCGGCGCATAGGCTTCCATATCGCGGGATAGTCCGGCGCGCGCAAAAATGAGATCAATGTCTGCCAATATCGTGCAGTTTTCGGATAAAATATCTGCGGCGCGTGCAATTTCCTGCGATAGCTGCTGCAAAATACGCCGTATTTCCTGCTCTCTCGCGAGTTCCATTTGACGCACGGTGTTATTGAGTTCTACGGTCGCCAGCGGCTCGACAAAGAGCGTTGCTCCGCTTGCGGATCGATCGTGAATGACGCCGGGAAATTGCGCACGGTACTCCTGCTTGACAGGGATAACGTAGCGTTCGGCACGAACGGTGACAATTGCCTCTTGAAAGCATTTTTGATATGCCGCGTCGTGCAGAATCGCGGAGAGCCGTTCTTTCACACGGTTTTGTGCGGAAAGCATCTCTCGCGTCACACGCCGAAGTTCCGGACTCGCGTCGTCACGGAAATTTCCGTGCTCGTCGATGGTGTTCTGCAAGTGTTTTTCGAGCATCCCTAGGATTTCGATCCGTACGCTTTTCTCTTTCAAAAGAGGAAGTGACAGTTCCGCATCGCGGAAGAAATACTTGACGTTTCTCATGCCCTGCATCGTGCTCATGATCTCGCGCAGCTCTTCAACTTCGAGGATAGAGCCAAGCGTGGCTTTTTGCAGTGTGCGGCGCAGGTCGTAGATGCCGCCAAAGGGCGGCGACTGCATTTGCAGGACGCTCACAGCCTCCGCAGTCTCCGCGTGCAGTCGCAGAACCGTATCGAAATCGGATGCGGGAGTCATCGTGCGGCACAGTTCTTTCCCCCGCATAGAGGACGCGAACGATGCCAGTCGGTCTTTTATTTTTTCGTATTCTAAAACCTTGAATGCCTCAGTGTCCATGCTCCTACCTCAAATTATAAAATGCCGCGGGAATAATGCCCGCGTGTGATATTGCCGCCCTCCTGCATACGCAGCATACGCTCTTGCTCCGCGCTGAGTGGGAGCAACATGCGCAGGGCATTTTTGTAAGCGGCAACCGTCTTACGAAGCTCGTTGATTGTCATGCCGCGCCCCTCAATCCGAATGCACGAAATGCCGCTGTGCATCAAACGCGCGGCATACGGAAGCAGGGACAGCGTCTTAGCGTTGCATATATGCATACGGCAGAATTGATCGGTTTCTATCGGGAAATCAATACCTTTGCGATCACGCAGGAAATACTTTTCCCTGCGGCAGGGATGTGAACACGTACCGCCGTCTAAGCCCCCGAGAAAGCTGCCGACGGCGCAATACTCCGAGATCATAAGCGGCAGTCTGCCGTGCGCCAATACGGTGAGCGGAAGTGCGCTGCGCCCTGCCATACGCGAAATCTGCTTTGCATTCAGCTCCGGTGAGAGTGTCGCCTCGGAAAATCCATAGGAATGCAGAAACTCCATGGTCATCGTATTATAGGAGATCATAGAGTAATCTGCATGAAGAGGAACTGAAAGATATGATCGCGCCAAATACGCCATGCCAATATGATGCACGTGAAGCGCGTCGGGCGGCTCTGTACGGAACGATTCAAGAAGGCGCACGATCTCCTCTTCTTCCGTCGCACGGACAATGCGCGGCGTATTGAAGTCGATGCGAACGCCGCGCTCTTTTGCACAGTTCCACGCCGCTCGATAATCCTCGGCACGCAGGTGAATACCGTCATAGGTTTCTCCGCCGTAGAGAATACCATCTGCCCCTGCGTCTATAGCCGCCTTTAACGTCTCTATGTCATCCACCGCCGCCATGAGCGGCGCAGGCTTCGGCGCAGGAGCGGGGCTGCCGGTCGGCATGTGCCAATCTTTTTTGGGCAGTGCGCCGCGCCTTGCCCGCTCGAAAGATACGATGCGCTGTTGCGCTAACGCGGCGATCGCTTCTCTGCGCACGTTGTTCAGTTCGCTGACGGGCATCATCAGCCCGTCCTCTATATCGTATACCAAGTGCGCTATCGTGAAAGCCGTTGCTCCGAGCCGATTGATCTGCTTTTCTACAGTTTCCTCCGTGAGCGGTCGATTCTTTGCCGGCTCTGCGATATACTCGGTCTCTGCCCGAACGGTATTACCTCTATCGTCCGTGAGCACAAGGCGCAGCGGCTTTCCTATCCGTGCCTCAACACGCGCGCAGACGGGGATTTTTTGACGCGCATCCTCCTCATAAGAACGGCGGGCTTCATCCATTAGAGCCTTGTCATAGACCTTGAACACGGTGTCGCTCATGTGAACCTTTCCCTTGATTTCAAAGGATACGGTTACTCCTGCTTGGGCATGTTCGATGCTCTTCCCTCGACTCGTATAGAGCGAGGAAATATCCGCGCCGATATGTTCGCCGTTCGTCCCCCACACATCGACTTGGTCACCGACGGACAGAGGTCTTGTTAATTTGACCGTTAGCATTCCCGTTTTACTTGCATACGCAGTGACTCGACCGATACGCAGCCCGCGATTGTTGGGACGCCGATCACTCATCATATACTTTCCGGGACGTTTCTCCAAATACGCCGTCGTAAAATCACGATTGAACACCTGCGCCAATCGGTCGTGATCCTCCTCGTCAACGGGCGGCTTTTCCATATCAATATGGCTGTCGATTGCTTTACGGTAAGCGCGCACAATCGTCGCGACGTATTCGGGACGCTTCATGCGCCCTTCTATCTTGAGAGAATCAACACCGGCGTCCATCAAGCGCGGGATCAAGTCGATCGTATTGAGGTCACGCGGAGACAGCAAAAAATCTCCCGCTGTATCGCCGAGGACATCATGTCCCCGGCGATCCACGAGCGTATATGGAAGCCGGCAGGGCTGCGCGCACTTGCCGCGATTCCCGCTGCGCCCGCCGATCATACTGCTCATCAGGCACTGCCCGGAATAACATACGCAGAGCGCGCCGTGTACAAAACATTCGATTTCTATGCGGCTGTGTGCGCAAATAGAACGAATTTCTTTGAGAGAAAGTTCACGCGAGAGTACAACGCGAGAAAATCCCAGCTCCTCTAACGCCTGCACACCGGAAATATGATGCACTGTCATCTGTGTGCTCGCATGCAGGGGCAGTTTCGGAACGGCATCCCGCGCGAGTTTTACCGCACCAAGATCCTGCAAGAGAACGGCGTCCGCACCTGCCTCATAGAGGAACTGCAAATAGCTCCTGAGTTTTGGCAGCTCTTCGTTATCGATGATCGTATTAACGGCGACATGCACTCTGACATGCCTGAGATGAGCATATCGGATCAGTTCCGCGAGGGTGTCGTTGTCAAAATTAGATGCATAAGCACGCGCGCCAAACATCTTCCCCGCAAGATAAACCGCATTTGCGCCGTTTTCCACAGCAGCAAAAAAAGACTCCTTGCTTCCTGCCGGAGCAAGCAATTCTACCAAGTGTGTCACACTCCAAAAATACGTCGTCCGCATCTATTTGACCGAACAATATCATTCCTCAATGGCATCGCTCTCGTCAATGAAGGCGGATGTCGTCTGCAATTCTTCAAACAGTCGGAGCTGATCGTTATCAAGTGTATCCTTCAACTCATCCGCCGCCGGAAGCGCAGGCAAATCCTCTAACCGCTCCAAACCGAAGGCACGCAAAAACATCTCCGTCGTGCCGTAAAGGATCGGGCGTCCGACGACCTGCTTCCGCCCCGTTTCACAGATCAGCTCCAGCTCTAAGAGGCGCGCAATAGAGCGCTCTGCCCGCACACCTCGGATATACTCCACTTCCTGTTTCGTAATGGGCTGTTTATAGGCGATGATAGAGAGCGTTTCCATCGCGGCGGTGGACAGCGTTGGCCGCACAACGTCTGATAGTTTTTGCACTGCGGAAAATGCCGCCGGATGCGTGACGAGCTGATATCCCCCGGCGGATCTGCGCAAGGAAATGCCGCTGCCGCGTTCACGCAGGCTACTCTCTAATGCAGTCAGCAGTTCTTGTACGCTCCACTCAGGCGTTTCGATGATTTCGGCAAGTTTCTGCACGGAGAGCGGCGTTCCTGAGGCAAAGAGAATCGCCTCCAATATCGCTTTTTGGCTAAGAGACTCCAACTGCCGCCTCCTTCATCACAATCTGTATGTCGTCATATAGCCGATCTTGGTACACAATGACGGTCTGCATTTTCGTCAGTTCCAAGAGTGCTAAAAAAGCCGCCAAGAGCTCTTCGCGTGTGCCCGTAGGAAAGGCGTCCCGCAAGGCGATTCTTCCGCGGTGCTCTGTAAGAAGTTCCAGTATATCCGTCATCTTATCCCGGACACGATATTCTTCCGCGGCGATCACGACGGTCGGTATCGTAACTTCTCGATGCATCCGCCGCAGCGTGCAAAAAATCTTCATCAGCACATCTGCCGATAGGTTTTCGGGTGCTGACCGCTGCGCGGGAAGAGATGTCGGCGGACGTTCTACATAGCCGTTTTGCCCTTCCACCATCGCATACAGCGTCGGCGTAATCTCCTTGAATCGCCTGTACTCGAGCAGGCGAAGCACGAGCTCCATGCGGGGATCCTCGTCCGGCGACGTCTCCGCATCGGTTTTGGGAAGCATCATGCGCGACTTAATCCGCAGCAGCGTCGCCGCCATCACCAAGAACTCACTGGCAAATTCAATGTCGAATTCATATGCCGCATCAATATATGCAAGGTACTGTTTTGTCAGCTCGGCAATCGGAATATCGTAGAGATCGATCTTATTCTTTTCAATCAGATGCATCAAAAGATCCATAGGACCTTCGAACGCCTCTAATTTCACAAGATAATTTGACGCCATAATCGACACTAAAATACAAGTATGCCCGCAAGTGCTTTATAAATGGCATACACGAATTGAAACATCGGCATGAGAACGACGCCGAGCACAGGCGTCGCAATAAATACAATCATAATGAGGATACTGTACCGCTCCAGCGCCTGATAGCGATAGGCGAGATCCGGCGGCAGGAGGTTCCGCAGAATGTGTGATCCGTCGAGCGGCGGGATCGGCAGGATATTAAACACGGCGAAGTTGACGTTATAGATGAAGATCATCTGTATGATGCTGAAGGTAATCGCCGAGACGTCTATGTTGTGATAGCGAATAAAATACAACATATAAAAAGCGATAAATCCCAGCAGAAGATTCATCGCAGGTCCCGCGAGCGATACGATAATATCGTCCCGCTTTGGATTGCGAAAATTGACCGGATTGATCATCACGGGCTTTGCCCATCCGAACCGTACGAGAAAGAGCATGATCAGTCCAATCGGATCGATATGCGCCCTCGGGTCAATGGTCAAGCGCCCCATTAACCGCGGTGTGAAATCACCTAGGGATACGGCGGCACGCGCGTGCGCGTACTCATGGAACGTCATGGCTATGATAAGTCCCGGAATGCCGAGCAGCATTTCGGTAAAATTAAATCCGAACATAAATATCTCCTATCAATCAGTCCCGAATCGCTCTGCCGCCATCATCAAGGAGATGATGGTCTTGGAGTCGATAATCTCCCCCTTTTTTATCATTTCGAGCGCACACGAAAACGGCATCTGCACGACGTTGACAAATTCGTCCGCATCCGTGTGCTGCATGCCGGAGGAGAGCCCCCGTGCGGCATAGAGATGAATATACTCGTTGGAGAATCCGACCGTGGTCGCAATCGTCGTCAATTTCTCGTAGGTCTTTGCCGTGTATCCGGTCTCTTCCGAGAGCTCCCGGCGCGCGCAGTGCAGCGGATCCTCACCGTCGGCGTCGAGCTTTCCTGCCGGCACCTCGAGCGTCATCGCACTGATCGGGTAGCGGTACTGCCGCACCAAAATAACGTCGCCGTTCGGCAAGATCGGCAGTACGGCAGCAGCCCCCGGATGCATGATCCACTCCCGTACGGCGTCTTTGCCGTTCGGGAGCCGTACGGTATCGCGCCGGACATGCAGCAGTGTGCCGTCAAAGATTTTTTCACAGGCGAGTTTCGTTTCAACAAGATCTTCGTACATAATCATGTTCCCTTTCATCTGCGTTACGATGATACGTCCTCATCTTCCTTTTTCAGGAACAGCGCGCTCACGAAGTCCTCCGCGCGGAACGGACGCAGATCGTCAACTCCTTCTCCGACGCCGATCCACTTTATTGGAATGGAAAGCTGTGATTTGATACCGATGGTTACGCCGCCCTTTGCCGTGCCGTCCAATTTCGTCAGCACAACGCCTGAGACCGGCGCCGCCTTGGTAAACAGCTCCGCCTGACTGATGGCGTTCTGCCCCGTCCCCGCATCGAGTACGAGCAGCGTCTCATGCGGCGCGCCCGGAATCTCGCGCCCGATGACACGGTATATTTTCTCGAGCTCCTGCATAAGGTTGGATTTTGTTTGCAAACGTCCCGCCGTGTCTACGATCACGATGTCGACGCCGCGCGCCTTTGCCGCCTGCATCGCGTCGAATACGACCGCAGCGGGGTCGGAGCCCTCCGCATGTTTGACCACCTGCGCGTTCGTGCGGTTCCCCCAAATCTCCAACTGGTCGATCGCCGCCGCACGGAAGGTGTCCGCAGCAGCCAAAAGAACAGCCTTCCCCTGCCGTCTATAATATGCACTCAATTTGCCGATGGTCGTTGTCTTGCCGACGCCGTTGGTTCCGACTACAAGTAGCACTGTCGGTCCCTGCGCCGCCATCCGGAACGTATCGTCGCCTTCTTCCAGGATGCGTACAATCTCTTTCTCCAGGAACGGAATCAGGTCTTCGGGACTCCGAATCTCTTTCTGTTTAATCCCCTTTCGCACGGCGGCAATCAGCGTTTCCGTCGTCTTTACGCCGACATCCGCCATGAGCAGCGTCTCCTCGAGCTCGTCAATGAGATCGTCGTCAATGTCCGCATAACCGATGATGAGCCGTTCTATATTGTGGGTGAGATTTTCTCGGGTCTTGCTGAGCCCTTTTTTGAGTCGATCAAAAAATCCCATGCCTGCTCCTTTATTTCTAAAAACCTAAGCGGTCGCACTCTCTTCGTAATCCTTCAGCCGGATCGAGAGAACCTTCGACACGCCCGCATCCTCGACCGTGACGCCGTACATACTGTCCGCCGCCCGCATTGTGCCTTTCCGATGTGTCACGATGATGAACTGTGTATTGTGTGCAAATTCTTGTAAGAAATCTCCGAATCGAGAAACATTCGCCTCATCAAGCGGCGCATCAATTTCATCCAAAATAGAGAACGGTGACGGGCGGTACTTCAGGAAGGAGAAGAGGAGCGCAATCACGGTGAGAGCACGTTCGCCCCCGGAGAGAGCCGAGAGATTCTGCCGTTTTTTATGCGGTAGTGTGACGAGAATCTCCACACCACTCGAGAGTATATCGCTTTGATCCGTGAGCCGCAATTCCGCAACGCCGCCGCCAAAGAGCCTCATAAATATCTCGTTGAAATATCCCTGAATTTGCTGAAACGCCTCCCGAAATGTCTGCGTCATATCCGTGTCTATCTTTTGGATGATGCGCTCTATATCTTCCTTCGCCTTTTGAAGGTCGTGAATCTGTGCTTCTTCCTCTTCATAGCGCGCTTTCTTTTCCGCGTATTCCTCGACGGCGTTGGGGTTGACCGCGCCGAGTGCGTTGATGGCGTTCGTCAGCTCATTGAGACGTTCGTTCAGTACGGATTCGTCAATGGGAGAAATTTGCTGCGCTGCAGTTTCCGCCGTCATGCCAAATTCTGAAATCAAATTTTCGCTGCAATCGGCAAGACGCACATTGATGCGATCGAGCTGCTTGTCGTTCTCATGGAGCTTCGCGCGCACCTGCTCCGTGCAGGCGGTCGTACGCTTAATCGCGTCGTCCAGCAGACGCATATCTGCCTCGTATCGCAGACGCCGATCCTTGAGGATCTGCGCATTGTCTCTATGGGCGCGCAGCTTCCCCTCTTCTTCCGAGATGGCGGATTCCAATGCAGCGTTCCGTTGTTCTCCGGCGGATAATTCTTCGCTGAGCTTCGCAATTTGCTCCGTAAAACCGTCCAACATCTCGGTCGCCTCACGGCATTCGAGAGTACGCGTTTTCACATGGTCGGTTCCCGTCCGAATCTCCGCGTCCAGTGCGGCAGATTCTACCTCGAGCGCATGGAGCCCCTGCGCGCAGGATTGCTCCTCGGATGAGAGCGCCGTCATTTTCTGCGCAATCTCTTCCGTCTCTTTGGAAAAACGCCGTGCATGATCGCCGCACTGCGCGAGATGACGCTCGAGTAGCTCTTTTTTGCGCGCGGCTCTCGCACTGCTTTCCTGCGCCACACGTTCTTTGCGTTCTAAATCCTCTACCGCAGCCGTTTGATCCGCGAGACGCGTGCGGTATATATCGCGTTGACTGCGCGCCGCAAGGAGGTCGCGGTTAAGCTCTGCCTCTTCGGCGGACGCGGCGTCCCGGCGTGTGCAGTCGTCATGCAGAAGCCTGTTTCGTTCCTCCAAATCGGATTGTAATGCAATATGCCGTTTTTTTTGCGTGCGCAGCGTCTCTGCCAATGTCTCCGCCTCATGGCGGCGGTTCAGTAAGAAGGACTGACGGTGTCGCTGCCCGCCGCCCGAGATCGCGCCGCCCGGGTTCAGCAGCTCCCCCGTCAGTGTCACCATGCGGATTCGATACCCGTGTTCCTTTGCCGCAGCAAGCGCATCGTCCAGCGTCTCCATCACAAGCGTCCGGGAGAGCAAATGATCCACGGCTCTTTGAAACCGCTCCTCCGCCGAGACCAGCGTATTCGCCCAACCGACGGCACCCCGGACGCGGCAGAGATCAACGTCATACGGACGTTGAACGACGATGGAGGAAAGCGGAAGAAAGGTCACGCGTCCCCCGTTCCACCGCTTGAGGCAGCCGATCGCCGCCTTCGCCGTCTGCGCATCATCCGTGATAATGTTGCGCACACTGCCGCCAAGTGCAATTTCAATCGCGGTCAGATAACGCTCCGGGATGCTGATCAGATCGGCAACGGTGCCAAAAACACCGCTGCGCCAGCCCTCCTTTGCCTGCAGCACCATTTGTACGTCTTTGCCAAATCCCTCATAGCTTTCCTGTAGTTTTCGAACAAAGTCATAGCGTTGCTGCGCACGTTGAATTTCCTCTGCAGTGCGGCGCATCTCTTCCTCGATGCCCTGCGCTTTCGCCCGGTGTTCTTCCACTGCATGAGAAAGGCGTACGCGATCGTCGGCGCATTTATCTCGCTGTTGCTCGAGGTCTTGCAGTGCGGCTTCCATACGGCTCAATTCGCTTTGCGCCTCTATAATCCGGCATTTCTTTTGTGACAGCTCTTCGCTGCGCCGCAAACGCCCCTCATCTCCGCGTTCAGAGTGATCGGCGGCAACGGCAAGCGACTCGCGCAGCCTTACCATGACGCGCTCCACGGCGCGTAGCGATCGGCTGCCGCGTGCCGATTGTTCCTCATACAGCGCACGATGCGTGCGGATGTTCTTTAGTTGTTCCTGCGCCTCTGTGTGCGCCTTCTCCTTTTCCTCCCGTGCGGCAATCTTACCGGAGAGCATATTTTGAATTTGCACAATTTCCTGCTCGGTCGCTTCAATCTTTGCCCGGCTCGACTCGCGCAGCCGCTCCAAATCCTCTTTGCGCCGCACACATTGATCCTGCCGCCCTAGGAGCATAGCGGATTCCTTCTTGAGCGCGTCAAGCGCATTCTGCAGCTCTGTATCACTTTTTTCTATCTCTGCGAGATCGCTGTCGATTTGCTCCATCTCAAGCTCTATATTGCGTTTTTTCCCCTCCGTCTGCGCGCGTTCTCCAATAAGAGACGCCTCTTCATCACGGTCATTATGCAGGAGGCGCATGAGATTTTCCTGCGCGCCGACGAGCTGTTCATGCGTCTGCACGAGCGACGTCAGGCGATATTGACGCCGCTCCGCCTCGAGCTCACGATACGCGCTTGTCTTTTCCGCTTGTGCCGCCAGCGGCTCTAGCTCGGCGCGTTGCGCATACATGATGTCGCTCAAGCGAATGAGATCGGCGTCGTTTTCGCGCAGCTTGCGCAGCGCCTCCTGTTTCCTCGTGCGATACTTCGTAATGCCTGCCGTTTCTTCGAAAAAGACGCGGCGTTCCTCTGGGCGGCTGTCGAGAATATCGTTCAGACGGTTCTGCCCGATGATGCTCATGCCGTCATGTCCGATACCGGTATCGGCAAAGAGACGGTAAATATCCTTGATACGGCAGCGCGCGTCGTTGAGATATACCTCGCTTTCCCCGCTGCGATAAAGACGGCGTTTGACGACAACTTCCTCATAATCAATGGGGAGTGTCTTATCCCGATTGTCAAAGACGAGCACGACTTCCGCGACACTGAGTGCACGCCGCGCGGTGGAACCTGCAAAGATAATATCTTCGGAGCGAAGCCCGCGCAGCATTCGGATATTCTGTTCGCCAAGAACCCAACGAACGGCATCCGTAATATTGCTTTTGCCGCTGCCGTTTGGCCCTACAACCGCCGTAATGCCGCGGTCAAATTCCACGACGATGCGGTCGGCAAAGGACTTGAATCCGTACGCTTCCAAGCGTTTTAACTGCACGCTGCGCCCCTCCTCTACAAATAAGTGCCCCCATTATAGCAGAATCATATTTTTTTGTCATTTCATTTAAAGCCTTATATTTCAATGGTGTTTATTCTCTCTATTCTTCTCATTCTCCCTATTCTACGTCTTTTTTTGTTTTTTGGGGGTCAATTTGGGGTCATATTTAACGTCCACGGTCTTCATTTTTCGAGATATGGCGTACCATATTGGGGCTTCTTTTACGACGCTCCGGCGGCGTATTCGATAAATCTCTTTCGCGTTTGTGCATCGAATACATGGACAGGAACGCGTCTAGTTCTTTATCCATGTTTTGATACAGCAATGTTTTGAACGGCTTTAGTTCTCTGTGCAGCGAATATTCTTCCAATGCTGCGAAATATCGCTCTCTGTTTTTTAGCTTGATAGAGGTCGGCGGGTAGCCGTTCGCCATGAGATGATAGTTCATCACAAGGCGTGCCGTCCGTCCGTTCCCATCTTGAAACGGGTGAATCCGTACAAGGTCGGCGTGCAGCCATGCCGCTTTTTCAATCTCATCCGAAAACGAATGATGCTCCAAGTTATATGCGTAATTTCCCATCTCATCACGTACTTTCATTGGGTTCGGCGGTACATGCTGCGCGCCACGGATATACACAGGGATACTGCGATACATCCCGCCAACGCCGCGCACGGGTACGACGTGTTCATGAATGTCACGAATGATATTCTCCGAAAGGGGCGTTCCGTTTTTTACGCATTCCTTGACAAATTCCCACGCGCTCGCATGACCACGGACTTCATCCAATTCTTTTAAGGAGATTTCGGCAGGGGTGATCCGATCCGTCAAAATCATCTTGGTTTGGATCAGTGTCAAGGTGTTGCCTTCAATCGAGGTGGAATCATGGGTAAACTCTACCATGAAGTTCTCTTCATGATCTTCTCTCTCAAAGGTACTCAGTCGAGGGAGGAGCGCGCGGTATTGTGCTGCTTTCTTCTCGAGCACATCGAGAGTTACTGTATTTTCCATGTCTTTCACCTTTCCGGGCTATTTAACGTCCACAAGACGAATATTGACTACGGGTTGGTCTTTCATCATCAGTGTATATTCCATGATCGTCCTCCTTCGTCTCATCGATAATAAAAATGCAGAAACATATCTATGATAAACAGTATTTGTATGAGATATGCGGATATTTGGATTGCGTTCAGCTGCGGTACCTGTGTTTTGAGGTATTTTTTCTGCCACTGCTGAGCATCAAGCCCCATCCGTTCATAGTTTTTCGCTGCGACTGCAAAGAGTGCTTTGCAGTCTGTCTCCATGTTGTGACAAAGCTCTGCTCTCACCTGCTGCAATGCGGCGGTCTCTTCCACAAGCGCTGTGGTGACGGTCTTTAGTTCGGCGCGAGATGCATCTAGCTGCGTGCGCTCTCGATATGCCGTTTCCGATTCCGTTTTGATGGTCTCGATAACGGTTGTTGCATAATGCAGCATGTCGTGAAGTTCTGCGAGCACTTTGTCGTTCTCCGGGGATGATTCTCCGGATACGGCGGCGGCATTTTCCTCCGGCGCGGTCGCTTCGTCCTCTGCTGGCTCTTCTGCGGCTTCGTAAGATGCTTCGTATTCTTCAATATCGTCCATTATATCATCTCTTTCCTTTATTCTCTAGTCACGCTTTAGCGCCGGACGTCCGTCCTTGTCGTTGTACGTTTTGCTGCATTTCACGCACAGCCAAAACGCGCCGTTCTTGCCGTTCAAACGGCGTAATACGGTTTCACATTCGGGGCACCGCTCGATGATTGGATTTCCTTTTTTGTCGGCTTCGTAGAACATTTTCCGCCCGTCTGCCGCTATGCAGGCTTCATCACTGCAAATGTAGAAGTGTTTTTCAAGTTTCGGCGAATATTTCTTGAGGAGTGCTCCTTTTTTGCAGATGGGACACAGAGGTGCGTCTTCTGTGACGTACAGAGGGAATTTCCGGCTTTCTGCAAACTTGATATTGGCATTGACAACATCGATGACTTCATCGATGTAGGCGCCCAAGGTCTTTTTCTTCTGGGCGATCTCTGTGAGTGCGTATTCCATTTCTGCGGTTGTGTCCGGGACGGTCAGCGTCTGATCGACGTTCTCGATGAGTTTGATGCCAAATTCTGTTGGCACAAGCTCTTTTTTCTTTTTCTCAAGGCATGGGATCATGGGCTTTCCTTTGATCTCCGTGGCAAGGAGTTCTGCGATGATGGTGTCCCGTGTCGCGGGAGTTCCGATGCCTTTTGTTTCTTTGAGTTTTTCACGATTCGGGTTGTCCGCTGCAACGAATCGCCAAATGTTGGTCATTGCGGCGATCAGCGTTCCCTCTGTGAAACGTTTTGGCGGGGTTGTTTTCTTCTCTGGGATAGAAAGTTCACGCCGTTCCGGCTTGTCGCCCTCAGAGAGCGCCGGGAGGCTCATATTAGATTCTGCGTCCGGCTTTTCTTCCTCGTCTTTCTCGATAGCGCGAAAGCCCTCATCGATAATTTTTCGCCCGCTGCCGGTAAGTTTTTCATCGCCGGCTTTAAGTGTGAAGTTTGTCTGTTCGTAAACAAAGGGGGTGGCGAACTGCACAAGGTAGCGCTGCGCGATGAGGTCGTAGATCTGTTGCTCTTTTTCGTCAAGATTTTCCGCCGGTACGCCGGTCGGAATGATGGCGTGATGCGCCGTGATTTTTGCGTCGTTAAAGGCTTTGCTCCGGATTCTGGGTTCCGCTGCATTCGCGGCTTTTGAAAGGTGAGAGAGTTTTTGCAAGGCTGCAATGATTTTCGCTCCGTCTTCATGCTGGGAGACGGGAATATAGTTGCAGTCGGATCGAGGATACGTCACATATTTCTTTTCATAGAGGGATTGTACGGTATCGAGGGTTTCTTTTGGGGAGAGTCCATAGGTTTTGTTTGCGGTGATTTGCAGTGTGTCAAGGGAGTACGGCAGCGGCGGATGCTGCGTTATTTTTTTTGTTTTGATTTCGGAAACAACAACATCGCCGTGCTCTATTTTGAGTTTGATTGCTTGCAGGAGTTTCTTGTCGAGGATGCGCCCCTCCGGATCGGCGGGCAGTAGGTCGGACGGCATATATTTCGCGCGAAAATCTATCCCGTCTTTCCGGAATGTGCCGATGAGTTCATAGTATTTCTTGGACTTAAAGCCTTGTATCTCTTTTTCGCGGTTGACGACAAGTGCAAGTGTCGGTATCTTGACGCGTCCGACGCGGAATATCCCCGTATAGCCGTATTTTCGCGCACACACGGTATAGGCGCGGGAGAGGTTCATACCGATCAGCCAGTCGGCGCGGGCGCGCGCGAGTCCGGCGTGGTATAGTCCTTCAAATTCCTTGTTATCGCGTATGCCGGCACAGGAGCGCTTTAGACTCTCGTCATCTTTTGCGTTGATGAGGAGACGACGGACTTGCCCCTGAAACTTGCAATAATCAAGGATCTCATCGATGAGGAGCTGCCCCTCGCGGTCTGGATCGCCCGCATGGATTACGATGTCCGCTTCTTTGAGGAGTTTTTCGACCACTGCAAATTGCTTTGCCGTGGCGGCGGGCGGTTTGACGATCCACTTTTTGGGGATGATGGGATAGCTCGACCATGCCTTATATTCTTCGCCGTATGCCTCGGGCATTGCGGGGGCAAGGATATGTCCGATTGCCCATGTGACGGTGGTATCTCCATTTTGGATGTACCCCGTCTCTTTCTTCCCATCTCCATGCCATAAATACGCGGCGAGCGTTCTGCCGATGTCCGGTTTTTCTGCAATGTAGAGTGTTTTCATGATGTTTCCTCTTTTCTTTTTACCTGTATTATGATAATATGTCGTATAAGGAGGTGAACCTGTGGAAATCGATGTCTTCCCCTTTGCCTTGCGGATGCTGCGTAAAGAACGAGGCTTGACGCAAACACAGCTTGCGGGTATGATGAGCTTATCTCAGCGGCAAATATCCCGCTTTGAATCAGGTAAAGATATACCGCGTCCGGAGACGGTGATGCTCCTGCGGCAGGTATGTAACCTCGAGAACGACGATGACTGGCACGCCGCTCTTGAACGTGCAAAAAAGGATGCCGACGCCTCAAAAGCTGCCAATGATACGGTCGGGCGTCGGATTCGCGTCATGCGGACGTATTTTAAGCAGTCGCAAGAGAGCTTTGCAAAAGAACTCGGTATTAGCCAGTCTGCGATGTCCTCGATGGAACAGGATCTTACTTCGCCGCCTTATGAGGTGCTCTGTGCACTGGGGCGCATGGGTTTTAATCTAAACTGGATCCTCTATGGGGATGCAGACGACCTTTCTCCACGCGCCGTATTGGATCATGTCGCCGGCAGTCATGAGATGCAAAAAATCAATAAATTGCTCTCCCCCCTGCCGATCGAGCGGCTGACCGCCGTTCGAAAAGCGATGGAACTGCTCTTATGGAGGGAATGATTATGAAATCAAAGGGATTCTTGCTGCTCCTCGTTCTGCTCTGTCTGTTGGTCGCGGGCTGCAACGAAGAGGAAAAGTACAATACGGCGAAAAGTGAGTTTTTACAGCAACAAGAAACATGGCGTCATATGCACTTTCAAAACCGTAGTGACGATGGCAGTTTGGTAATTGATGAAGATGCCGTTGCGAAAAAAGAGTCTGAAAAATCAGCTCTGGACGAAAAGCTCAAGACATTGGAAGCACTCGCAAAGTCCAAAACAGAACTCAACAATGACTATCTGAAAACAAAACAGGACTGGGAAAATGCTAAGTCCGGTTGGAAAGATGCACTTGCAACCGCCAGAACACTTCAGAAAATGCATGAAGACGTAATAGCTGCGGGGCGTACCTTTACAGAAGCTGATTTAGATCCATGGTCACGATCTAAAAAATAATTTCCCTCGAAACAAAGCAGGGCATACGCCCTGCTTTTCTATTGCCCGAATTTCAAAAATCCAAACGCCTTGCTCTCGCTTTTGTTGTTGCGCTTATCAAAATCCGTTGGATGAAACGGATCGTATGGATAAACGGTCATACGCTGCGCGTCTTCACGTTGTATGTTCTCCTTGATATATGCCGTTTCTTGTTCCTTGACGGCGTTTGTATAGGCAGTGCCGATGAGCTGTGCTTCATCGATGCTGCCAATGGCTTTAAGCGCTGCAAGTTGGTTTGCCTTTTGCCGTTCGCTTAATAGGCTGTCGTCCGACGCGGATGCGATTTGAGCGGCAAGACGGCGCCGCTCTTCCTGCCGCTGTACGGTATCGGCTGCGATGTTTCGATAGGTTAAATTATCGTCCATATCCCGCTTGCGTATAAGACTCAACGGATCGCCGCCGTGTTCATAATCTGTGATTGCATCGATGTAGAGACGGTGCAGAGGATCATCCGCTTTTGGATTGAATATTGTCCGGATTTCCGGGAATTTCAGTGCACTCTTTACGGCATCTTCCATTTCACGCGGATAGAGGTCAATCCTCATCATTGCTATGATTTGATTCTTGAGTTTCTGCACTTCGTTCTTGACTGTTTCGACCATCTGTGCCGTTTCTTTTACGCTGTCAAAGAAGCGCTTTGCGTCAAATACATGGGAGCCGGGATGGATAACCGCGCCCCACGCCTGCGCCGTTGGGCTGCTGAGCGCCATGCCGGCAACGATCGCTGCAATAACGATCTTTTTTGTCATTTGAACACCTCCTTGAGTGAATTGACTACAGGATTATCATAGGACAGAAGCAGCAATACTTTTTTGTCGATCTGTGTTTGCTTGATACTGCCGAGATACCGCGAATCAAAGGAATCATCGGGATCGTTGAGCAAAAGCAGTTCTCCTTCCGGCACTATATAGGTGCCTTGCTCCTGCTGTGGCAATAGATCGCTGCGGCAGATCGGATAGCTGCGTTGCGCCGTTCTGAGCGCTGACGCGTCTATTGTGTAGGATTCCCCGGGGAATCCCTGCACGCGCTTGAGCAGTAGATAATCCTTTTTAACGTGCAGACTTTCCACGGCTTCCGGAAGCCTTACAACAACATAATCTCCGCGCGTGAGGCTTTGTATCGGCGTCGCGATATAAAGCCCCTGCGGTGCGGACGGCGATACGTTGCTGTAAAACAGTTTGCCAAATGCGATGTGCAGCGCTCCGACGATGCCGAATACGCTGAGGATGCCGGCGACAAGGAGCTTTGTTTTTCTGCGTTCCTTAAAGTTCATACCGACCTCCCAGCGACTGCATAATCGCCTTTGGTATCTTTAAGGTGAGACATGCAAGTATCGCGACACCGATGCACATAAGCAAATGTGTTGCCGCCTGTTCCGCCGTGATCGATGCCTTTGCGATGTATGAGCCGGACATATTTTGATACACGAGATTGATATACTCGTTTGCCCATGCCGGAAGCGGCTTATTAGGATCAAAGCTGTATGGTCCGCCGTTGTAACCGGCAAGCGCTTTGTTCCAGTCCCCAAACATTTCATACATGTTCCGCATATAATGCGCGCTTGCATCGAGTGCCTGTGCGGGATCAAAGGGATCGATCCCCCACCCCGCCGCCGTGCCCGGCATGAACTGTGCGATTCCCTGTGCGCCGGCACTGCTGACGGCGTTCGGATTCCAGTTCGATTCGAGCTGTATCTGAGCGAGAAAAAGATTCACAGGGACACCGTATTTCTGCGCCGCTGCCGTTGCCATAGCGACGTATTCGGGCGGTCCATGGATGCCCCCGGTACCGGTGATTGTCTGTCCCTCTAGTTCCGTTTGAAAGAGATCTTTCGGGACTTCGGCGTCTTTGATGCAGAAAAAGCAGAGTCCTATCATGATGGACATGAGCGAGAGTTTGATCGTGCTTGATACAAGCCCTCCAAGAGAGCCTTCTGCAATGAATTTTGTAAATCCGAACGAGGCAAACGGCACGGTGAACACGGCGAGCAATGCGGCGAGATAAAACTCAATGTAGGTGAGCATGACGTGACAGGCAAGGATGAAGAACACGCCGATCACGAGAAAGGACGAGATCCATATGATGGCGATGCTGCCTATGTTGTAGGTGAACTCAAATGTGCCGAATGAGGCAATTTTATTGAGCGCGGGATTCATCAGTGAGATCGCCTTTTGGAGGAGAAGCTGCGGCTGTGATATGTTCTGCTCTATGACGGACGGATCACCGATGTATGTTCCTGATATACTCGATACGATGGACAAAAAGAAGTCGTTGACGATGGTTGACCAGTTGATCAGGAGGAAATACAGAAATCCGTATTTGAAAAACTTTGCTGTGAGCTGCGGCAGGGAAAACTCCAATCCCGATGTCATGATCGGCAGCGTAAGGTCAATAATGCATAGGACGAAAAGGAGCGCAAGCCCTGCTTGCTGCAATCCTTTGTAAGCGCCGCCAATGGCATTCACGAATACCTGCATGACGTCGTTGATTCCCTCGCCGAGCTTTTGCATCGATTCTATGCCCCAAGGGATATCCACATGATCGGCGCCGCCTGCACCTACGATATTGCCGGACAGATCAACGCCAAGCGCCAATAGATACGGGACGGGATCAATCTGAGAGCCGTTCACGCCATGCACGCGATGCTCCACATGGCAGTGCGGTCCGCTCGAATAGCCGAGCGGACCGTCATAGGCGTCGCCGCCGGTATATCCGATGATCGTTCCTTCCTGCACGTTTCCGGTCGCACAGTGCAGCGTCTCTTCGGCACAATCCCCAAAGAGAAGCGTTCCTCCCTCCGGTGTGCGAATCTCCACCCAATAGATATATCCGCTGCCGGCACCGTGCTCGACAAAACCGTTAAACGGTGCATGTATCGGTGTCCTAGAGTTTGTGCCGATGTCTATGCCTTTGTGGTACTTGCTTGCTCCGCCGCCGGCGTCACGCGGTCCAAAAGGGGATGTAACCGCACCGCCCGGAAAGGGCGGCATTGCCGCCGCAAGGGAGGTCGGCATCAGGAGTGCCATTACGATAAGGAGTATGCTGCATATTCTCTCTCTCATAGGCTATCTCATCTTTAATTCCGATTCCCTTGTGGCGTTCTAAAGACTTCACCGGATGCTATATTTTTTGCATCTTCTGCGGCATTCATTGATCTCGTCGCCCCCTTGATGAGAGCTTGCCCTATCTTGCTGTTTGCAAAGGATTGACGTGCGGCAGATGATACGAACTCTCGTGCAAAGCTTTTCCCGCTCGTTGCAGATGCGGCTTTCGCCATGTGCGCCGTCGCACCGATTGCTCCGGCTGCTGCGGCAACGGATGCCCCCGCCGTCATGGGTGCCGAAGCGACACTTGCTGCCATTGCCGCACCTGCTTTTAGCCCCCCGAGGGCTTGTCCCCCCTCAAGAGAGGGCTGTCCATTCATAAATCCCGCCGCGAGATTTGGGAGCTGCCACATAAGAAACGCCATAGTTGCGTAGGAAAGCGCATAGCGCAACGTATCTCCAAAGGACGGTTCATCCTCCGGTGTCCACCCGGGAATACCGCCGCCTGCACTGTCAAGCAAAACCTTAAACAATCCGAGGATAAAAATCATCACCATGAGTTTAACGCCATAGGAAAACACAGCGGATATGACCCGCTGAAATAGGAACTGTGTATATTTGAGCGATCCGAACGGCAGAAGAATGACCGCCAAGCTCGCAAAGACGTTGAACTCGATCTTTGTGATGAGAATTTGAAATGCCATAAAGAAAAAGGCTGCCAATGTGACGATGATGTATATCAAATACATTGCCAGCCCCGGTCCTAAAAGACTGAGCTTGTTATTCATCATGTACTCTAAGATTGCGCCACAGGCACGAAATCCTTGATCGATGATTGCGCTGGGTTTCAACAGCTCTGTTGCAGGAACTTGTGCTGCCGTTAATCCTGCATATTGAAACGATACTAGAATTGCCTGATTGATCTTGTCCATGTTCAATATAAAGAACATGAAGAACCCGATTTTCATGACCTTCGCCGTGATCTCAGCAAGGCTTAGTTTTCCACTATACAGCGTCCACGTAATACATATGTCGATTACGGCAAAAACCATAACCAACTCCATGGCATGAGGAGCGAGTGCCTTATATCCTGTAACGCAATGCTCCTCAAAAAAACGAAGTAAATCATCCAAAAAGGTTACAGATGCAAAGTCCATTATATTACCACCCTAAACCATTCCGTGCCCACGGATCTAAGTCTGCTTCTGTAAAGGTACGCCCCGCTGCATTTACTTCCCGATGCATTCTCTCTATCGTTTGCGTGGTTGCCTTTGCCATTGCTTCGCCTAGCGCGCGCTCATTTTGCTCTTTGACGATTTTCCGCTGCGCTTCCATGATTTGATTTTGTGATGAGATCGCCTGTATTGTGAGTTTGATGCTATCAATATTTGCCTGTTCGAGGGCAATTTCATTGGCGATCTGCGCCGCTTGCTTTGCTCCTTCAGGGCTGCGGTTGAGATCGATCAGTTCTTGCAGACGCTTTTGTGCGTCCTGCAAATCTTTCATGAGATTATGGTATGCTGCGATGTCCTTTTTGTTCTGCAAGGATTGCAGCGCCTGCATGGTTACTTCAACGTTGCGTTCACTCATTGAGGTATGAGAGAGTCCGCTGTCGGCATTGATCACAGGGAATTTTTCATCCCATACTTTTTGCCACATACCTTCTTCTGAGAGAATGCCGGTCGGCTGTGCGTGCTCTTTTGCCTTTTGGATGCTTGCGAGAAATTCCGCTTTATATTTTTCAAGCAGTCTTCCCGGTAGGCTTTTGAGTTCTTGCAGTTGCAGGGCGATCTGCTGTGCGGTGTTTGTGACCACCTTGATGCTCTCAAGATAGGTCTTGAGCTGCTGTTGTATATTTTGCGTATCGATGACGGGGATCGCGGCGGATGCCGGGAGCGGGGCAGCGGCGATGCTGCCCGCGATGAGAATTGCTGCTGCTATTTTTTTCATGGTTCCCTCTCCTCTCGATGTGTCCATTATGGACACCTTTTTATGGTCACGCGATATAGTTGCGCCTATAGTCTTCCCATTCATCGGATGCACTCTTATAGGCAAGCCACTTTTCGATGAAGCGATCTCGATCACCGGCGTTGAGTATGTCATTGATCGCCTGTTGGTCGCTCTTTGCCGTTGCCGTGACGAACGGGATTTCAATAGGACGCAAGGCAAGGCGAAAGATTCGATTGCCTTTTTCACTCGAATAGTAATAGTCCTGCTTCGGCGTCATATTGGCGATGAGTTCTACCTGCCGCTCGTTGCAGTTAAACAACTTATACAGCTCTTTGCTCTGCACTGTCGCCGCTTGTTTGTTTGGCAGATAGATTCTGTTCGGACAATTCTCCACGACAGTATGCAGGAGTTCCGGCTTATTTGCAAGGTCGGATAGGTTCTGCGTGGCGAAAATGATTGAGGTATTCTTTTTTCTCATGTCCTTGAAGTATTCTCTGAGCTTTTCTTTGAATATGGGATTGTCAAAGAAGAGCCAGCATTCGTCAAGAACGATAATAGAAGGTCCTTTTGCATGCTTTAGTTTGCCCTCGATGCGATGAAAGAGATAGTCGAGGGTTGCGGGGACGATAGCAGGTGTCGCCATAAGTGTTTCCATTTCATAGACTTGCCAACGCCCCGTGCCGGATACGTCTTTGTTATTGTCAAAGAGTTTGCCATAACTTCCCTCCTGCGTGAGAGATTTGAGGGCTTGCCGGATCTCTTTATCCTGCACTAGCTCGCAAAAGGTCGAGATGGTACGCTGCGATACGGGAAACTCTTTGAGTGAGACAAGGGCTTTCCATACAAAATTGTCTTTTGCAGGGGTGATTGTGACGTTGCGCTGCTGCAAATAGGCGATGATCCATTCTTTCGCCCATTTGATTTCGTCCTCATTATGAATTTCTGCCAACGGTTGAAAGGATAGTTCTCCTTCTCCTTCGCTTGCGATATTGTAGAAATTCCCTTCGACGGCAAGTGTCAAGGCACGGCTTGACATTGCTTTGTCAAATACAAAGACGTTGGCGTCTCTGTATTTGAGAAAGTGCGCCTCAATCGTGTTGAGCAGCACGGATTTCCCCGACCCTGACGGTCCGCATATCATCGTATGCCCTACGTCACCCACATGGAGCGACAAACGGAACGGCGTATATCCTGCCGTATCGGTATAGAGCAGTACAGGCCCCTTGAGGAAGTCATTCTTTTTGTCTCCGGGCCACGTCGCCGTGACCGGGGCCATATGACAAAAATTTAGGCTGCTGACAATCGGACGCCGTATATTGGCGCGATAACAGCCCGGGATCGATCCCCACCATGCTTCCATCGCGTTATCCGTCTCGATGTAACCGGTATATCCAAGAGAGTTGATTCCCTCAAGGACACGGTTGGCTTTCTCGCTGCATCGCTGCGCGTCACGGTCAAATACCATCATGGTCATGGTATAGTAACCGTAGCTTACATAGTCTTGACCAAGTTCTTGCAGCGCTGCACCGGCATCGTCACGGTTGTATGCTGCCGTTTCATCAAGGTCATGCGCGGCGGCTTCTTCGCTTGTCTGCTGTATTTTCTGTTTGTTGATCGCCTCGAGGACTTGCGTCCAAAAGCCCTTTATTTGTTGATTCCAGCGTTTACGATACCCCCTCAGCTCTTCTTCCGCATCCCCTTTACTCATGCAGATAAACCGCGACACCCAGCGATATTCAAGGTCCATACGGTCAAATACATCAAATACGCCCGGTTCAGACATGGGCGGGAAGTTGAGGATCGTGACGATCTTCATATGCTTTTCGCCGATCCGCATTTCACGACCGCCGAGGATGTCGGCGTCACAGATGTAGTCCGTGACATAATAAGACGGGTTTATTTTCACCGGATGATATTTATCCGAGACGGTCGAATGAAGATAAGTGATTGTCTCTTCTGCCCCGAGCGGTTTGATATCCGGAAGCCAAGCTCTCAGCATATCGCCAATGAGGTTGACGTTGCCAATGAATTTTTCGACGCATTCCACGTATAGGCGCATCTCCGCGCCCTTTCCTTTGTTCTTCGCGTCCGCGATGAACGCGTCTGTGATACGCGATTTGATAAGCTGTGGCGGCTCCGCGAACACAGTGAAATAGTAGCGCGTCTCAAAGTGTTTCTGTCCCGCATAATACTCTTTGCGGTCATTTTCCATCTTTTGGATGATAGGGATGTCAATCTCAGATTGGTCATAATCCCTTGACCGGCTGCGCTGTGATTCGAAGTATAGAACATAACCGGTCGGCAAATTCTTGATCACGTTGTTGAGCGCGGCGTTGTACTGGATGAGATCCAGCGGTGTAGCACTCTCCATATCGGGACCACGAAATTCATACACGGCAAGCATGGAATGATCCTTGCCATGTACGATCCCGGTGTCTTGATCAATATATGCCCACGGCAGCAGGTATTGCAGCCGTGGTTTTTCCTGAAAGACGCCGATCTCTTGTGAGAACGGCTTGCTTTTCTTTTGAAAAAGCATTCGTTTCCCCTCTCCTATCGGTAGTAAAAAACTTTGTGCAGCCGCGACTGCCAAAAGACTTCGTGGAACTGCGCATCCTGCTGTCCGAGTGCGTGAAAGATATAATGTGCGA
>ERZ773087.378-NODE-378-length-34283-cov-42.287425_pt1 | contig 34283 bp, 33 predicted proteins | sample MGYA00511375_ERZ773087 | MGnify/ENA primary metagenome ERZ773087 (study PRJEB29015, sample SAMEA2737995) | human oral metagenome | biome: human oral; feature: human-associated habitat; material: dental | place: China | collected 2063 ...
TAACCCTGTCGCTGGCGTTGCCTGCGACATTCGATTGAGAGGAAGCGGTTGCCGCCGGCTGGCGGTAGTGGTATGTCATCCTCACTGGCGCCAGCTTAATCGTGATGCCCTTCTCACGCTCGAGATCCATACTATCGAGCAGCTGCGATTTCATCTCACGCTTCTCCACTGTCCCCGTCATCTCCATCATCCGATCAGCCAGCGTTGATTTGCCGTGATCAATGTGAGCGATGATGCAAAAATTACGAATATTAGTCAGTGGTTTCATCAGCGCCTCAACTTGCTCATATCAAATCGCGAAAACAGCAGCCGTTTAATTCGCGCCAAAACCGGATCGATTTCTGGTAGCCTTAGCCACTTGGACAGCGCACCATACACGACAAAATTGAAAATCGTAATTGCCCCAAACTTGGGCAGCGCCCCCAAAAAACTATCGTCTGAGGCCCGAAATGGAATTACCAGCACGCTGACATAGCACGCCACTGCTAGTGGCACCGCGGCTAACGCCATCTTGGCGACCGCTTTGACAAACGTCGCGTCAAACAGCTGTGGCATGCGCCGACCTAAAATGACGCACAAAATCACCACCTCAACAAAGGCGACAATTGACTGCGCCCATGCCAGGCCATACGGGCCAAGCTTCGCATAGTAGCCAAGTATCACGGCCAGCGCCACATTCAGCACAATCGCAAAAATCGACACATACATCGGTGTCTTGGTATCCTGCTGTGCATAAAATCCGCGCGCCACCATGTGATACACCGTCCTGAATAAAATTGCCATTACCAGACAACCGAGAATGTTCGCCATAACCGGATCGCCGTTATTATTGATAAAGTGCACCACGTAGCCACGCGCGAAAAACGTCACCACACAAATCGGGATAATCATCCAAATCACCGTCCTGAGAAATGACCGCAGATCTCTACGAAATAGATCCGGCCGCTCCGAGGCGAGGCGCTCAGTTAGTTGTGGAAAGGCAGCGTTGGAAATAGCAACGCCGATGAGGTTGATCGGCATCATGTGTAGTGTCAATGCTTGATTATAACGACGAATAATACCATCACCCATCCGCGACGCCAAGTTGACTTCGGCCAGGCTGACCACATAATCCATTCCCTGATCAATCGAGCGCGCCGGCAGCAGCGACAAAACTTTACGAAAGCCGCGATTGCGCCAATAAATCTTGAAATCATAATCAAAGCCGAGTCCGATTAGCCCGACCGCACTGACGATGAGCTGCAACACCGACCCAAGTACCACACCAAGCGCCACGCCCATAATGCCGCCGTCAAAAATTTGCCAGCCGAACAGGTTGATGCCGTTGGTAAACCATAGCGTACCGATGATAATCCCGACATTGTACAGCATCGGCGCCAGCGCATAGAAGGTGAAGCGACCGACCGCTTGCTGGATGCTAGCAATCACCGCTGCCACCGCAAAGATCAGCGGATTTACCGCGATCACTCGCATCATACTGACTGCCAATGCGTGACCAGCCTCGCTCAGCCCCGGCGCGATCAGATATTTCATCAGCGGATCAGCAAAAATGATGATTAGAACGCTGGTCACCAGCGTCACCAATGCCATGAGATTGATCATACTTGAGCTAATTTGCCAGGCTGACTGCTTGTTGCCTTTGACCCACCGCTCGTTAAATACCGGGATGAAAGTGACGCTCAGTGCCCCCGACACTAGAATCGCAAACATAAAATCCGGCACCATGAACGCCGCCGTATAAGCGTCCAGCCCGACTGGATAGCCAGCCAAGTGAGCCTTCTCGTTGGGAAAATACGCCGCGTTCAAAAAGCGATCGCGCAGCAGCCCCAGCAGGCTTGACAGCAACATCGAGCTCGCTAAAATCGTGGCGGCTAACTTGACTGTCAGCCGCTGATTGATCTTGTTGACAACATTACGAACGCGCCCCATAACAATTTATGCGTGCAGCTTTGCCTCCTTTGGCAGTTTCGTTCCCGAAAGAATCTCATCCACCGCCGCTTCCTCCAAGGTTTCGTCTTTGAGCAGTGCCTCGGCCAATTTATCGAGGAACGGACGGTTGGCTTTGAGCACCAGCATTGCCCGTTGTTTAGCCTCGGTGATCAGCTGCGACACTTCCTGGTCGATCAGTTTAGCAGTCTCATCCGAGTACGGCCGCTCGCGGGTCATCTTATCAAACATCAGCCCGCCGTTGTCTTCGTGAAATACTTGGTCGCGTAGGCCCTTACCCATACCCTGCTCGATGATCATATCACGGGCAATCTCGGTGGCTTTACGCAGGTCTGAGCCAGCACCGGTGGTGATACCATCATCACCGTAAATAATTTGCTCGGCAATTCGGCCGCCCATGGCCCGAGCCAAGATATCCTTGAACTCATAAACATTAGTGTAGCTCTTATCCTCTGGCGGCAAGAACCAGGTGACACCGCCGGTGCCGCCGCGCGGAATGATCGTCACTTTGTGAACTGGGTCGGAGTCTGGCAAGACATGACCGACGATGGCGTGGCCTGCCTCATGATACGCCGTCAACTCCTTCTCGTGGTCATTCATCACCTTGGCTTTGCGCTCTGGGCCGATGGCCACCCGCTCGAACGCCTCGGTCAACTCCTCGTTGGTAATTTTCTTCTTGTTACGGCGTGCAGCGATAATTGCTGCTTCATTAGCGATATTAGCGAGATCCGCCCCCGAGGAGCCAGCTGTCTTGGCGGCCAATTTATCAAGGTCAACCGTTTCATCAACCGGCTTCTTCTTGAAGTGCACCTTGAGAATCGCCTCGCGATCTTTGCGCTCCGGCAGGGTAATTGTCACTCGCCGATCAAATCGACCTGGACGCAGCAACGCTGGATCGAGCACATCCGCGCGGTTGGTGGCTGCCAGTACGATCACATTAGTGTCGCCATCAAAGCCGTCCATTTCTACCAAAATCTGGTTTAAGGTCTGCTCGCGCTCATCATGGCCGCCACCCATGCCCGAACCACGCTTGCGGCCCACCGCGTCAATCTCGTCGATGAAAATGATACACGGCGCATTTTTCTTGGCCTTTGAAAAGAGATCACGCACCCGGCTGGCACCAACACCGACAAACATCTCGACAAACTCCGAGCCAGAAATTGAGAAGAACGGCACGCCCGCCTCACCGGCCACTGCCCGGGCCAGCATGGTTTTACCAGTACCCGGATTACCGACCAGCAAGACACCTTTCGGAATCTTAGCGCCTAGTTCCTTGTACTTCTTTGGATGCTTCAGGAAATCGACAACCTCTTGTAAATCCTGCTTGGCGTTATCATTGCCGGCGATGTCCTCAAACACAATTTTCTCTTTATCCTCGCCGTACAGCCGCGCCTTGCTCTTGCCGAAGCCCATCGCTTGATTATTCTGCCCCTGGGCCTGGCGCATCATGAACATGAAGAAGATCACGATGATCACTACCGGCACGATCATCACTGTCAGATTCCACAGCACCTCGCCGGTTTGCGATGGCGGTAGAACGTTAATTTCGACCTTGGCGTCCTTGTTCAAACCTTGCTCGTAAATCGTACTGCCGGATTCCTTGACTGATTTCTCGGTCGGCTGTTTTTGACCCTTGGGGGTAATTTTCAAATCATTACCCTGGATATCAATCTTGGCAATTTCCCCGGCATTTGCCCGGCGCACTACGTCGGTCAACGCGACATTCTTCAAGTTGCTATTTGGTGACAGCGCCGCGTACACTGCCAGCCCAAGAAACACAATGATTGCCCAAAACAGTCCCAGCCGAGCAACCTGCCCGACCCCTTTCTTAGTATTCTTTGGCGTCTTTCCTGCCATACGTCACATAATCCTTTCCTTTCGTCCTAGCGAGTCACTCGTTTTATTGTAACACTTTTTACGGACAATTTCACCCGCACATTAGCGGCCGGCTGCCACACCGTTCCTGCTCGGCCAATTTTGATAGCGATCAGCAGTCGATCCAGCTGTGCTGAGAGCAGCGACACGCCGGTCAGTCGCTGCACTTCTCGGTGGAGCAGCTCGCGCGCCGGCGCAACTGGGATATGCGTCCAAAAATAACGACTGCCAAGACGTGACGATAACCGCAATGTCTCTTGGTCAATCTCTTGGCGTAGCTGCCATTGCTGACGCCATAGCCGACCAAGCGCCGCCCGCTGCTGATCAGTCAGCCTTGCCTGCAACTGTCGGCGCAGCTGATTACGTAGATAGGCGTCTGATTGGTTCGTCGCGTCCTCCACCCATTCCAGCCGGTGGCGCAGCGCATAATCATATATGTCCTGCTTCGTCCATTCCAGCAGCGGCCGCTCAATCCGCTGATCACCCATGGCGGCCAGACCCCGCCAGCGCGTACCACGCCATAGATTGAGTGCTATGGTCTCGATCACGTCATCCTGATGATGGGCCGTCGTCACGCGCCCGCCCCACCGTGCCGCCGCGTCAAAGAGAAATTGATACCGCCGCCGGCGCGCCGTATCCTCGCTGGCTGCCGCGCCCAACTCCTCACGCCTCGTAACATACGGCACATTATACCGGCGCGCTAGCCCCGCCACGAACCGCGCATCGGCCGCCGATTCTGCCCGAATTCCATGATCAAAGTGAGCCACCACCACCTCGTCCTGCCCATGCCGCAATACGCTGTCGAGGAGCACCACGCTGTCCACTCCACCCGATACCGCAATCAGTCGCTTCATGAGGATATTATGACACATACTGCGGGGCTACGTGATACAATACTCACTATGCACGAGACAACCATCCTCTGCTTTGGTGATTCCAACACCTTTGGGCAGCGGCCCGATACGAACGCGCGATATGACGAGTCAGTGCGCTGGCCGCGGCGACTGGGGGCGCTGCTAGCGGACGAGGCACGCCAATATTATGTCATCGAGGAGGGGCTAGGCGGTCGGCGGACTGACCTTGATCATCCTGACCCAGCCAAGCCGTCGAGAAATGGCTGGACGTATTTTCCGCCGTGCCTGGCCAGTCATCAGCCCGACATCGCCATCATCATGCTGGGAACAAATGATGCCCAGCTCTGCCACCAGCGACCAGTTGAGGCGATCGTGACGGCACTGGCGCACTACGTCACGTATTGTCACGAATCAGACGTCACACCGCTACTTGTTGCGCCGCTCATCCCAGATCCCGCTGGATTGTTCAATGAGGCAATCGTACCGCGATCGGCGTGGCACTTTGATGATGCAGCTGTGGCAACACTAACTGCACTGCCTGAAAAAATTCGAACCTATGCCGCCAAGCATGGTGTTGCGTTTTTCGACGCCAACACATATGCCGAGGCCGGTGTAGACGGGCTGCACTGGACAGCAGCAGGTCACGAGCGATTTGCCCGAGCGATCGCCCAGATGATACGTGAGATATCGTGAGCCAACTCTAAGTATTATTTTCACAAGTATATCATCATATCGTCAACTCTTGCAATAGCGTGCGCAATGTGTCATCCACATATTAAAATACCGCGGCCCATACAGACCGCGGATAAAAAACAATTCTGGTAGCACCGGGTGGACCCGAACCACCGACCTCAGGCTTATGAGTCCTGCGCTCTAACCAGCTGAGCTACGGTGCCACACGTCACCAATTGTACCAAACGAGTCAGAAAATCTCAACCACCTCAAAAGCCTATCTGTCAGATGAGACCAAACTGCTACCCAAACAAAGGCCGATCCGTACTGCCCACAGAGCTAAGCTGCCAGCTCCACGCCTTCTTCGTCCAGCAGCTCCAGTCGCCGCACTACCAATGAACGTAGCTCCTCGCAAGTCCGCCGGCGCTGCCACGTCCGCAGCTGATCGTTATTGACCGCAGCTAAAAACTGCCCGAGCTCGTGCTCAGTGATATCCATGTTGTTGCCTTTCTGTGTTTGTTAAACCGTGGCTTTACTATAGCACACATTTGACATAAGTGCAATAGTATGACAGCTCACGTAGTCACTCGCTCGACATCACCTATCGGCTTCCCTCGGCAAACCGCTTGTGATAAACTGGAGGGAGAGGATTTTACACAAACATGACCCCGGCTATTATTTCATCATTCGCCATCGTCGCCTTCTCGGCACTGATCCACGCTAGTCTTCAGCTCAGCGTCAGCGTCTTGACCTTGCTCAGCGGCCATTCCCTCGGCAAGCAAACCGCCCGCCGGAAAGTATTGCAACTGATGAACGGATTTGTGTGTGGAGTGTTAGTGCTGACAGCGCTATTAATATCAGCGATCGTCTACTACCTATCACTCGTCATTCATCACGCTGCTCAGGCCGAGCAGCTGGTGGCGGCCATCGTCTGCGGGCTGATGGTTGGGCTGGGCGTGGCGACTTGGGCAGTGTACTACCGGCGGGGTGAAGGTACAGCCTTGTGGCTACCGCGCAGCTTCGCAACCTACCTATCAAAGCGCTCAAAAGCAACGCGCCACAGCGCCGAGGCCTTTAGTCTCGGGATGGCGAGCGTAGTGGCTGAATTACTGTTCATCATCGGGCCGATGGCGGCGGCGGGCCTGGCAACCGTCCTACTACCATCAACCGAGTGGCGCCTCATCGCCATCGCCCTTTACGTCGTCATATCGCTGCTATCACTGGTCGTTGTGCTGGTGCTGGTCGGTAGCGGCCATTCCCTTGCCCATCTGCAACAGTGGCGGATGGCACATAAACGTTTTTTGCAATTTGCAGCTGGCGGCAGCTTGATCATCTTGGGCGGCTTTCTATTCGTTGATCGAGTACTTGGTATCGTCAGCTACGGAGGTTTTTGATGTCAGAAGGGCACCCAAACCGACCAATTATCGATGTCGTCAAGCGCGGCAAGCGACCGAGCGAAGAGTTTGATCCGACAAAACTCCACCACTCTATCCTGGCGACCTGCCTGAGTATCCGCACACCCGAAGGCCAAGCTGATGATATCGCTAAATCAGTCACCCTCGGCGTGATGAGCTGGTGCGAGACCCGACCAGAGATTACCACAAACGACATCCGACACCGCGCGGCGCAGTTACTACAGAAACTACACACCGACGCAGCATTTGTTTATCAACACCATAAGACGATCATGTAGGGGGCACATGGCACAAAAACCAACTTTTGACTATGATGTAATTGTTATCGGCAGCGGCGCTGGCGGTTCACCGGCCGCAACTGTCTTGGCGCGCGCTGGCAAGAAAGTCGCCATCATCGAGCGCGGTACCTTTGGCGGCGAATCTCCGAACTGGGGCGACATTCCGACTGGTGCCCTGCTCTATACCGCCGACGTCTATCACGAGGCTAAAACAGCAGCCAAGTTCGGCCTGCGCACCAGTACAGTCGGCTATAATTATCCATCGCTCCTCGCCTGGAAAGATACCGCCATCAAGCGCACCGGCACCGGCGGCAACCGCAGTTACTACGAGAAACAAGGCATCAGCGTCTTTACCGGCAGCGCCCACTTTCTCAGTCCCAACGAGATTACCGTCAGCCGCCGCCACTTATCAGCGCGCAAATTCCTGATCGCTAGCGGCTCAACCTGGCGCGATGATCACATCCCAGGCCTCGACGAAGTGGCCCATCACACGCCGCAAACTATCCTCTCGCTCAAGCGCCCGCCCAAAACGCTGTTCGTTGTCGGCTCTGGCACAACGGCGATGGAGCTCGCATATTTGTTCTCGACCTTTGGCAGCAAGGTGTATGTCGCCGAAACCGCCGGGCGCATCTTGCCCGAGTTTGATCAAGAAGTTGGCGAGCTGATCGCCGCTGACGCCAAGGCACAGCGCGGCATGAACATTCTCACCCAGACAAAGCTGGTCGCCGTCCAGAAAGACGGCATCGCAAAGCGCGTCACCTACGCTCGTGGCGGCCAGCAGCATTCAGTGCGTGTTGATGAAATCCTCATCGCCGACGACCGCCTACCGACGACCGACATTGGCCTAGAAAATGCGGGCGTGGCATATACCGAACATGGCATTCAAGTCAGCGAAGCGATGCAGACTTCGGCGCGGCACATCTTTGCAGCTGGCAGCGTCGTTGACCTTCAGGCGCAGACACATACCATTCTCAGCCATAGCCGCACCGCTGCACATAACCTACTACACCGTAATTTCATCGCGCTTGACGATACACCGCGCTTGACGATCGCATTCACCGACCCGCAGATCGCCCGGACGGGACTGGACGAGGACGACTGCCTGCGTCGTGACTTGAAGGTAAATGTCGCCCTAGCACCGCTGACCTTGACCGCTCGTAGTAATATCACCGACCGGCGCAGTGGGTTTGTCAAATTGATCAGCGACAAAAAAGGCGTCCTGCTCGGCGCCACTATCGTCGCACCGGGCGCCAGTGACTTGATGACCGGCCTCAGCCTCGCCATCCGTCACGGCCTAACCGCCAAACAACTGATGAGCACACCAAACTGCTTCGTTGCCTGGTCAGAGGCCGTGCGCATTGCGGCGGGGAAATTGGCAGCTGATTAGGCGCTCCCGAGACTTTACGTTTCCATGAAACTTCTGATGGCTACCGCTCGCCATCATCACGACGTGCCTCAAGCGCATCATGGAGACCGTTAAGTATCCAGTGCATTCTGGCAACCATAAATTCGCCGTCTTTACCGCGCATGCCATCTCGCAGTTTCTTTTCGGGAGTATCTTGTGACCAAAACCTTGTTTCTGGCGGAATTGCTAACGGTTGCTTCAGGTCTAGCAGCGAGTCATCCCGCATATCGGGCGGGGTGTGCTGTTCGACCGCCTCTCTTGCTAGTTCCTCAAGCTCCTTTGCACACGTGCACCACTGACCGCCCCCCCCTACATACTACATCTCGTGTGTTTTCTTTTGAGCCCATCTCTCTATTCGTCTTATCCTCCGACTGGTGGTCTACCGGCAACTTATCGGTAGGTTGAGACGCTGAATTAAAGTGCTCTGTCATAATGTCCTAATATAACACGGCCAGATCAAAAAGGCCAGAAACTAGGCCACTGCGGTCAATTTACGTCATAGCTTCACATGTATCAAAAATAAAAACGACCTCAACTCATGAGGCCGAAAAATCAATGAAACGTGGTTGCGGGGGCAGGATTTGAACCTGCGACCTTTTGGTTATGAGCCAAACGAGCTACCAGGCTGCTCTACCCCGCGGCACATAGATGATTGTAGCATAGACAAGGAGTATTAGCAAATATCGCCGGTCTTAGGACTTCTTTCGATTGGCTCCAAACAGGAAATTAGTCCATTGTTGGAGGTTGCTTTCGGTTAATTGCTGCTTGGAAACCGTGGCAGTTTTCTCAGTTTCGACATCGGTCGACGGTACGATCAGCTGTTTTTCACCTGGTGATCCATGGCCCAATCGCTGGCGAACTGCCAAGTCTTGATATTCAACAGTCTGGTAGTATTTGGCTTCGTATTCAGCTAGCGAAACTTTTAATGTTTCTAACTCGACTTGCTGCTTTTTATTGTCCAGCAGCTGCTGTAAATGATAATTTCTCTGCATAGCCTCAACCGAACCCCAGGCCCAGCTGAGCGCTATCAAAACCGCTCCAGCGATGATGACGTTGTTGAGCGTCAAATAATCGTGGCGGATGTGATAGACAAGTCTTCTTAGTTCGTGTTTGTCGAGTTTTTTTATCATCATGATGTTTGGTGGGGGCGGCTGGGATCGAACCAGCGACCAATCGGTTATGAGCCGACTGCTCTAACCCCTGAGCTACGCCCCCGCTCCGTTCAGTATATCATAGCTTCGGGGATAAATTATAGTAATTTACCAGCGGCAATTCGCGTCGCTTCTGACCAGGAAGTGAAGCAGCTTGGCGTGCTGATGAGCTGTTTGGCGGTTAGGCGATGACGGATGGCGATGCTGAGTTCACTGATGAGGTCGCTTGCGTGCGGCGCAACGATGGCTGCGCCGATGAGCACGCCTTTGGTGTCAACGATCAATTTAACAAAGCCATTGCGGCAGTCGGTGATGTTACTGCGAGCCGTTAGGGTGAGTGGAGCGACAGCTGTTTTGTACCGTAGGTCGCGTTTGATGCATTCTTGTTCATTCAATCCAACCTGAGCAACTTCAGGGAACGTGAACGCCACCAGTAAGTTTGGCGTTAGGTCAGCTTCGATAGCGGTGCGGTGGGTCAGATTATGAGCAGCAGTCCGACTTTGGGTCAGGACGGCGTGGGTTTGGATGGCTGGATCAGTGATATTGCCAGCAGCGAAAATGTGCCGTGCTGAGGTTTGCATGCGAGCATTAACAGTAATGCCCTGGTGAGTGTAAGCAACGCCAGCGTTTTCTAGTCCCATGTCAGTCTGCGGGACGCGTTGCTCTGCCACCAAGATTTCATCAACGCGAACTGATTTTTGTTGCCGACCTTGAATATAGGTGACGCGCTTTTGCAGCCCCTCTTTTTGTAGGGCAACCACGCGAGATCGTGTCAAAATGGTCATATTACGGCTAACTTTTGCGTCTTCTGCGACGATTGGTCCAACTTCAATATCAAACTCTGGCAAAATTCGATTGGCTTTTTCCGCAACGTAGACTTTGGTGCCAAATGAGGCATACAAATAGGCAATTTCCATGGCAGTGGCGTTGCCGCCAACAACGAACAGGGTTTTCGGTGGGCGGGTCAATGACAAAATATTTTCTGGTGTTAAGTAAGGGATTTTGTCGCTACCAGGAATGGTTGACTTCTCCCAGGATGCTCCCGTGGCGATCAAGAATTTGCGGGCCGACAAATGGCGACGATTGACAGTGATTTCATTAGGGCTGAGAAAATGAGCGTTGCCAGAGAAGATACTGATGCCTTGTTTTTCGTAATAGTAGCGATTACCGCCTGCGCCGGTGCGTTTGATGACGGTGTCTCGCCAGGACAGGAGCGACGGGTGATTGTAGTTGAGCGCGTTGGTTCGCAGACCAAATTTGGCGGCACGCTTGGCGTTGTAAAACACTTCAGCTGCGTATAGCATGGCACCCAGTGGCATGTCGCCCCAGTTGGGAGATTCTCCACCAAAGGTTCCCCGTTCGACGACAGCAACTTTTTTGCCAGCACGCGCCAAAATACTGGCGGCCGGAGCTCCCGCTGCCCCACTGCCGATGACGATAATATCATAATCAAATGTTGGTTTTTGTGCCATGGTTGCCCCCTAGTTTATATCATAAGTTTGTCATTTTTATACATGTACGCGGCATCAGAATGCAGAGGTTCAAGGAAAGTTGTTGCGGTTCGCCGTATGTCGTTTGCGGTTATCTCTGGCTTTTCTTTACACCAGTCAATCACTTGAAACGTTACTTGTGCTGCGATGTCTTCTGCTTGTCCGTCTGGCACGCGAACACTGCAGCAGGTTTTAACAATTGAGCGGTGTAGCTTTTCTGGATCGAATGGTTCGGTGCCTCGGTGATTGTTTTTCTTGATAATCGTTATCTGCATCACCACCCAATCCCCATGCTTGTTATCCCCATAACGCGGTCGATGAATAGGTAAAACGCTAGAATGAACAGACAGCTGCCACCAGTAAATTGTAGGAATGATTTGTACTGCTCACGCCACTGCTGAATTTGGGCAATATTGTAGCCACTGCCAACAAGAATCAGAATGCCGAGGAGTGGCAAGAGTGAACCGACGACATAGAGTATGATGGCTGACAGCTGGAAGAGGCCAGAAGGGAGACTGATGATGGCGAGACTGGCTGCTAGCAGTGGACCAATGATGAAGATCAGCTCAGCGATGACGCTCGTCATGCCGAGTGAAAAGGCCTCGGCGCTACTTTTGGTTGCTTTGCTGCGCTTTGCCAAAAAGCGTGCCATGCCACGAGGTAGCCATAGGACGATGCCGGTTTTTTGCTTGCGGCGATAGTAAAATGCCCAGGTCGCTAAGCCTAATCCGACTGCGATGCCGGTGGTAACGGAAGCGACGAGGCGTTCGATGATCACGGTTTGGTTAATGACGATGGTTAAGATATGAACCGTAAACGTCGCCAACAGTAACGTCATCAAAAAAACACCGAGCACGAAGCTATTCATCCGTCGTAATAGCAGCATATGGCGGGTCTTTTTGCCTAACGCATGACCGCTCATCAGCGTCAACATGCTAACACTCAACTGCAAACTAGCATGAATGCCAGCTGCCAGAAGGACGATAGCAAGTGATGAGATTATGGCGTACGTCATGTTTATATGAAAATTCCTTTAATATCAGTGTAGCATAGCCGGTTTAAAAAGGGAAAATAATCATGAGGATTTTGTAATATTGCTATTGCTTTTTTGTCAAAAATGTGCTAATGTAGAGTTAGGTTTCATTATTAAATAAACACAAGGACCAAATACATCATGACAGAGCAAGCAATTGCAGAGCGCGAGCTAACTGCGTTTTTAGAAGGTATCGAAAAACAACAACTTGAAACGTGGAAGCATCAGCGGACTTCACAAGAAATGAGTGAATTTGTGTTGAGAAAGCTCCGAGCGCTTGATGATAAATAAGGTCGCCTAGAGAAAAACCTCCATGCATTCATGGAGGTTTGGCTTGCAATATTGGTAGCACCGGGTGGACCCGAACCACCGACCTCAGGCTTATGAGTCCTGCGCTCTAACCAGCTGAGCTACGGTGCCACGTCTGAGGGTGATTATAGCATGGTATTGCTGTTTCACCAAGAGCTGAATTGATTTTATCAATATCAAAACCGCTCATGCTTTGCTATAATGGAAAAGATGAAATATGCGGTAGCAGTCAGTGGTGGGATTGACAGCGTTGTGTTGCTGGATCTTATGGCGCACAAAGGGCATCAATGTGTGGTTTTGCACTTTGATCATGGCATGCGTACTGATTCGAGGGCTGATGCGCAGTTTGTTGAAGCACTGGCTCGTCGGTATGGGTTTTTGTTTGCAGGCAAAAGAGAAGAACTGCTGGGAGCTAACGAAGCGATTGCTCGGCAGCGGCGCTATGCGTTTTTGTTGGCGGCGGCCGAGAAGTATGGTGCACAGTTGGTGACCGCGCATCACTTGGACGACGTGGTTGAAACGATTGCGCTTAATGTGGTACGCGGGACGCGCTGGAGAGGGCTGGCAGTGCTTGGTGATTCGCGGATCATGCGACCCCTGACACATTGGACCAAACAACAGCTCACAACCTATGCAGTGAGGCGCCGGCTGGAATGGGTTGATGATGAGACCAACGCCAGTGATATCTATACGCGCAATCGTTTGCGGCGTAAGTTGATGAACCTGCCGGATGATGCCAAACAGCAGCTACACGATTTGTGGCAAGAGCAGTTGGAGCTAGCAGAGGTGATTACTGACGAGTCAGCACAGCTTTTGACGGAGCCGCTCAATCGGTACTTCTTCATCAGTATCGATATGGCTGAAGCGGTGGAATTACTGGCGGAGTATCTTCGAAAAGAGTTTGCTACTTCCCTGCTGACGTCGCAGCTCGAGCGGGCGGTGGTGGCGCTCAAGACGGGTAAGCCCGGTACGGTCTGGCAGATCGGTGAAGGGTTAGAGATGAAATTATCATTAAAAACTGCTATAATCAAAAAGATTGATTTAGGTAGAAAGGATTTTTCAGAGTATGGCGGTAAAGATGCCGAATAAGAATGGCAAGAATAAAATCAGTCAGTTTATGCGACTGGGCCTTTTTTGGGCAATTGTTGTATTGATTGGTTTAGCGGTGTATGCGTCAACTGCGCAGCACGCTAATTTGAAGGAAGTGGCTTTGAGCGATGTGGTCAGCCGAGCGAACAAGGGTGACATTAAACTCATCCAAGTCCAGGGCAACGACCTGACGGTGACAGTCAAAGACCAAGATAAACCAACAGAAAAATCCATCAAAGAAAACAGCAGCATTTATGAACAAGGTCTCAAGAAAGACGCGCCGGTTGAGGTCAAGGTTGTGCCTCAGTCACGCACTGGCGAGGTAGTATGGAATGTTGCTATCACCTTTGTGCCGGTTATTTTGATCATCGGTTTCTTTGTGTTTATGATGCGACAGAGCCAAGGTCAGAACAACCAAGCCATGGGCTTTGGTAAATCAAAAGCCCGACTGTATGGCGAAGACAAAGAAAAGGTTAACTTTGAAGATATTGCTGGTAATGATAACGCCAAGCAAGACTTGCAAGAAGTTGTTGATTTCCTGAAAAATCCAAAGAAATACCGCGAGCTCGGTGCTAAGATTCCACGAGGCGTGTTGTTGGTCGGCCATCCAGGTACTGGTAAAACCATGTTGGCACGAGCCGTGGCTGGTGAAGCAGGCGTGCCGTTCTTCTCAATCTCTGGTTCAGAGTTCGTGGAGATGTTTGTTGGTGTTGGTGCGTCACGAGTCCGTGACTTGTTCACTAAGGCCAAGAAAAATGCACCATGCATCATCTTCATCGATGAAATTGACGCGGTTGGTCGTAAACGTGGCTCCGGTATGGGTGGTGGTCACGATGAGCGCGAGCAGACTTTAAACCAGATTTTGGTGGAAATGGACGGCTTTGATGGCGACACGAACGTGATCGTCCTGGCGGCTACTAACCGCGCGGATGTGCTAGATCCAGCGTTGCTGCGTCCAGGTCGTTTTGACCGGCGAGTTAATATCATGCTGCCAGAGCGCAAAGACCGCGAAGCTATTTTGAAAGTTCACTTTAAGAACAAGCCAACTGACGATACAGTTAATTTGGACGCTTTGGCGGCAAAGACTGCTGGTTCAAGCGGTGCTGATTTGGCAAACATCGCCAACGAGTCTGCCATCATCGCTGCACGGCGCAACAAGAAAAAGATTACCAACGAGGAGTTGACCGAAGCGTTTGAACGAGTAGCGATTGGTCCAGAGCGCAAGGCCAAGGTTATGAGTGACAAGGAAAAAGAATTGACGGCGTATCACGAGGCTGGCCACGCCATCGTCGGTCACGTCTTGCCAGATTCTGACCCAGTTCACAAAGTTACTATCATTCCGCGTGGTGGCACTGGTGGTGTGACGTGGTTCTTGCCGCCAGAGGACAAGAGCTACACCAACGTCTATGAATTTAAAGACATCTTGGCACGGGCTATGGGCGGACGTGTGGCTGAGCAGATTTTGTACGGCGATGATGGTATTACTACCGGAGCAGGTTCTGACCTGCGTAATGCGACCCAGATTGCTCGTGATATGGTGATTGAGCAAGGTATGGGTAAGGCTTTGCGTGACCAAGTCTTTCACGAAGACAATGGTGGATTGATGTTTGACAAGATGACCCGTGAGCGGCCGTACTCAGATGAAACGGCCAAGCAGATAGACCAAGAGGTGGCAGCGCTGATCAATGAAGCGAAGGTGCGAGCCATGACGGTTCTGAAAGCCAATCGTTCACATCTGGACAAGTTGGCGGCTGCTCTGCTCAAGGACGAAACTTTGGGAGAAGAAACAGTGGCAGAGATACTCAAGGGTACTAAGTTGCCAAAGGAAGCAAAACTTCACGCATAATCGATTATGGGGCGAGTTCGGCAAGCAGTCACCAAAGTGAATCAGCGGCTGACCGTGAAATTGGCAGCCAGTCTATTGGCAGGATCTATGCTGCTGAGCAGCCTGCTGGGATTTTGGCGTGACCGTTTGCTGAACGCTGCCTATATGCCCAACAAAGAAGCAGGGCTGGCTGGTTATGTTGTTGGTCTTGACGCGTACACTGCGGCGTTCATGGTGCCGGACTTTATGTTTGCTATTTTGGTGTCGGGTGCACTGAGCGTGACCTTCATCCCGGTGTTTAATGAGCGCTGGACCAAGGGAAATAAACAGTCAGCGTGGCAGATCAGCTCCAGCATGATCAATTTCATGGCACTGACTACCCTGGCTGCTAGTGTGCTCATCATCATCTTTGCTGATCCATTGATGCGATATTTCATTGCGCCAGGAATGAGTGAATCAGGTCATGCTTTGGCTGTCAGTATGATGCGGGTGATTGCTGTCAACCCATTTATCTTTGCGATTGCTGCCGTCATCGCTAGCATCCAGCAAGCGGTGGGGCGTTTCACCTTTTATGCTCTCGCACCGATGATTTATAACATTGGTATCATCATCGGCACTGTTTGGTTTACGAATGGTATCAATATCTTTGGTTGGCAGATCTTTGAGGGCGGTATCATGGGTGTGGCGCTGGGTGTGGTGCTCGGTTCGGTGATGCAGCTCATCGTTAGTGCTGTCGGCTTGGTTGGCTTGGGCTTTGACTATGAGTTCAAGCTGCACTGGCGCAATCGTGGTTTTCGCAAAGTACTGAGTTTGTTGCCAGCGCGTTCAGTTGACCAGGGTATGGACTATGCCGTTAGCTTGGTGGAAGTGAACTTGGCTTCTCGACTGGGTGATGGCGTTATTCGTGCTTATCAGCAGGCTTTAACGCTACACATGATGCCGATTAACCTCATCGGCGTGGCAGTTTCTAACGCAGCTTTTCCACAGTTGACCGAGCATTTGGGTAATAATCGCCAGGATTTGTTTCAGAAAGATCTGCGTCAATTGCTACGGGTGATTATCTGGATGGCCCTGCCAGTGTCCGTCATAACATTTTTCACGCGAGGGTATGTTGTTCACTTTATCCGCAACACCGGAGACCCGATGATGGCGGGTATTTTGGGATGTCTGGTCGTAGCGATTTTGTTCCGTACCATCTACCACATGGCGGCTCGGGCATTTTACGCACAACAGGACACAAAAACACCGCTAAACATCTCTTTTGCGGCTATTGGCTTGAATGTGGTACTGGCAATTGTCTTATCAATGGTGCTGAAAATGGGCGCCTATGGACTGGCGTGGGCACAGTCGACAGTGGCTGTCATTGAGGTAGTGATTTTATTTGTTGTGTTAGAAAAACGAATTCCACACCTGTTTGACGCTTCGTTCGTGGCGGCGGTGTTGCGTATGATCGTGGCATCAACGGTAGCAGGAATCGTTTGTTATTTGATGTTACAGGTGTTGCCATTCCGTGAGAGCGACAGTAGCTTCTTCTCAGCATTTCCAAAGTTTATGATTATCGCTGGTGTGAGTTTCTTGGCTTATGGTCTGATGTCGCGGATGCTTAAATTACCAGAAGTTGAACCGATCATCAGGCAAGTGAATAAGTTCTTGTTTGTACGTTTGGATGGGAAACGACGCTGATGGAAGCTATCCGCAATTTTTGCATCATCGCTCACATCGATCACGGCAAATCGACGCTGGCTGATCGGATGATGGAGATGACGGGGACGGTGGAGAAGCGCGAGATGAAGTCACAGCTGCTGGACAGTATGGATTTGGAGCGTGAAAAGGGAATTACTATTAAGTTGGCGCCGGTGCGGATGAAGTATCACTACTGCCAGCCAGCGGCAACCGCTTCCTCTCAATCGAATGTCGCAGGCAACGCCAGCGACAGGGTTATCGATTCATCGGAAGGATTGCCACTAGCTGGGTCGTATGATCTCAACCTTATCGACACGCCTGGTCACGTTGATTTTAGCTACGAAGTTAGTCGCTCGTTGCAGGCTTGTGAGGGGGCGGTGTTGGTGGTTGACGCCAGTCAGGGTATTCAGGCGCAGACGCTGGCGAATGTGTACTTGGCGATGGAGCAGGACTTCACGATCATCCCGGTGCTCAACAAGGTTGATTTACCAGCCGCTGATGTGCCGCGGGTGTCCAAGCAGGTGATCAATTTGCTGGGCTGCGATGAGAGTGAGATTATTCATATCTCTGCTAAAACGGGGCAGAATGTCGATCAGGTTTTGGAGGCGATCGTTGAGCGAATCCCGGCGCCGACTTCGCCACTGGCGGTCGAGCATCCTGATGTTGCGTTGGCTGATCTCCCAACTCGGGCGCTAATTTTTGATAGTTATTATGATGATTATCGCGGCGTGATTTTGTACGTTAGGGTGGTTGACGGTCAGATCAAAAAGGGTGAAGCGATTCATATGATGGCGACCAGTGCGAATGGGTTGGCATTGGAGGTTGGCCATCTCAGTCCCGGTATGATCCCCGACCCATCGCTCGATACTGGTGAAATTGGCTACATTGTCACCAACCTCAAAACCACCCGTGAAGCGCGGGTGGGTGATACGGTGACGTTGAAGAAGTCTCGAGAGCGGACACAATGTCGTGTAGCCAGCTAACCCTCACCGATCAAGATTGGCATCACCTCCAGGTATTGTGGGAGTATCTTTGTGTTGAGAGTCGGCTACCGGCGCGGGTGGATGCTATCGTGATCGGTGGCGCGGGAGCTATGATCGATAGTGCTGAGCGAGCGGCCGAGCTATATTATGCGGGCGTGAGTCAACGGATCGTGGTGTCGGGATTTGCTAATCCATATCATAGGGCCACGGAAACCGAAGCGACGCTGCTAGGGCGACGACTCCAACGTTTGGCGGTGCCGAAATCGGCAATCCTGTTTGAACACCAAGCTGCCAACACCGGCGAAAATATCACCCGTTCGGCTCAGCTGCTGGCAGGGGTGGCGATCCAGGCTGAGGATATCATTTTAATTCATAAACCGTATATGACGCGTCGATTTTTGGCAACCGCTGAGGCTCAGTGGCCGCACCCGCAGCCGCGGCTACATGTGACCAGCCAGCCGACAACAGTAGAAGCATATTATCGCTTATATGAGGCAACCTATGGCAGTGCCGCCATGATGCTGACGTTGATGCTGGGTGATTATGAGCGGATAAAGATGTATCCTATCAAGGGATTTTCAACACCTCAGCCACCATCTCTCTCGGCGGACACGGCTTGGCAGGCGCTCGTAGCGCGCGGTTTCTTGCCGAAGGCGCAGTGAACTAAGAATGAGTTGCCATTATTTATAAAATAGAATAAAATAACCATAACATCATGTATAGAGCAATTAGGGCGACTGAATATTCCGTAAAGGAAACGCTGCTATCCGGCTACATCGTCACCAACCTAAAAACCACCCGTGAAGCGCGGGTGGGCGATACGGTGACGCTAAAGAAATATATGACGAAGGAGTGAGAGGGTGGTAAAATAAAGTAGTCGGCATATTTCGTATATCGGTAATATTATATGGCTGATGAGCTTTGGTTTGCTTGCCACGGCTTGCATTAGTATCGCAGTGTCACTGCCGATACCCTCAGCAAACGCTCCAGGTGTGCTAGCGTGGGTGCAGCAACATCAGGTCGCCTTGCAGGCGGCAGGTGAAATGCTAGCATGTGGAGCGTCGATATTGTTAGCTGTCGTCGTGGTTTTGTACTCTAAACTGAGGGGGCGATATCCTGTTGGCATGGGTATCGTGCTTGCTCTAGGTATCGTTGTGGCAATTGGTGCATTTCATGCGATGATGGCGCTCGGACGCCTCGTTTATCCGGTGAATGGATTGCCGATTACTCCAGAAATAAGTGTATTATCTGCGAGTCAACTGTTCGCAGGACTGCACTGGATGGCACTGGCGTTGGCTGCATTTGTTACTGCGGCAGGGATCATTACGAAATCTTGGATAGTTATATTAACGAGCGTGTGTGTTGCATTTCTAAAGATGGTCGGTACATACTATGCAGGTAAAGTCTCGGTACCGCTGACGGTGGTGTCGGAGGTGGCATTGTTTGGCTGGTCTATTGTGATGGTGGTGTGGCAGTTGAGTAAATTAGTGATAAGGAGTAAGCCATGAATCCACAAACAATTGGCCTAACTAAATTGCAAAAGCACCCCGCGGATACGTGTTGCGAAAAGGGCTGGGATAAAGTTTGGTCAATGTGGTCAGGTGGCCCATTTGACAAAAAGTAAGTGCTATCCCATAATTAAGTTTACTATGATGCTGGCAGGTTTTTGTATGGGCTTTCTCAGTTTTAAGATCCAGAAGGATTGGCGGCGTGTCATCTAGCGAGGCGCTTGTTCTACCAGAAAGAATGGCGCAATATGTTGATGCCGGTCGATTGCGCGATAATTTTCATAACCATCCGGAGAGTCAGAGAGATTTATCAGAGGGTGAGCAGTTAGCCGTTCGGGAGATACGAGCACGTCTTGAGCGATTGCCACTTTTGCACTATACTAACTCAGGTGATTTCCCTGGGCGGTTCATGGAGATGGGGATACTGCCGAGCAGTCAGTTATCAGGCCGTAGAACTAATACATACGGGCTTGATCGCCACTTTGGTCTTGACCAGTTCGTATTTTCGAGCCTTTATCCGAGCAATGCCTGTTACTATGGCGCAAAAATGGTATTTATAGATCCACGGCTAAAAACAATCGACATCATGCTCGTCACGCCTCATGACTTAAACGATACGGTGCTTACTGCCAAAACCGACCCAAATAACCTCAGTAAAGAAGATTGTAGAAAAATTGACGAGTATTTCGACTCGATGATGTTTGGGGCGGATTGACTCGATATTCTTGCTCGTCAAGCGCTGGATTCATTTGTAGAGGAGATGCGGACATCTAGAGATAAGGGGGGAGAGGGTGTGGAAATGGCTCTTCTGCCACTAGGTTTTGATTTTTGCTATGGGGAGTGGAAGCATTATGGAGCAATTGATCCAGGGAATATTGTTGATACATATGATTGCTCTTTTCCTATATTGGAATATCCATGTGCCAACGATGATGTCATAAGCATGGCATGGCTGCCGCATGGTTTTGTGTTCAGCAAGTACCGTCTACTAGATAAGGGCGCTGTGCCCAGCACGTGGCATGGTGTGCTTTCAAACTACGATATTGAAGGCGTAGACGTTAAGGATCTGCGTCAGTTTTGGAGGCATATTGGCGAGCTGGCGCTCTCATAAGTAATTTGTCGGTGAACCGTGATAATGTAAGCTATGGCGTGGCCTGATCGCTGAAAGAGAGTTGTAAAGCTTGCGGCCAACTAAGCTTTGCTTGACAATAATAGCTTATTTTGTGTAGTCGGTGCTGTCGTATAATATCAGAAAGAAGGGATATGAAAAAGGCAGGATTATTTATGGTAGGTATCGTGATGGCTATTGTGCTGTCTTTTGGATGACAATGGTGAAGTCAAGTACGACACACGCAAATCCAGCAAACTATAGCAGAATATACAGGTCACGGGGCCGGTGTAAGATAGCCAGGACAAAGATGAACCGGTATACGGCGGTGTTAAAATGTGTTCGGGTACAGATTGGGACTCCAGACGTGACATTTTGGACGTTCTACCTCCGTTCACCAATGGAGATATGATATAAGCGTATGTGTCACTACTAAGCGTATGATCCTTGGCTTTTCTCCCCTCGTCGTTGCTAGCTTCGGACGGGGGAGTTTTTTGTTTCCCCCGGTGCTGATAAGGTTTTCAAAGCGCTGAGCCTTGGCAGTGCGGATAGTAGAGAGTATCTTGGTCATAGGGGCTTTTATTTGACACCATTTTTTTGGTAAGTATACTGGGTTCAACAGTAACAATATGAGAGGGTATTTGAGAAGATTATGACGAAGAAAACAGGAAACATTATATCATTAGACGATTTTAAGTTTCTAGTTAAGCAGGCAGTCAAAGCACCGTCAGGGCACAATACCCAACCTTGGAAATTCCATCGCGACGGGTCGGTGGTAGAAATTCATCCTGATTTTGACAGGAAGCTGCCAGTAGTCGACCCTGACAATAGGGAGTTATTCGTGAGTCTGGGTTGTGCGGCCGAGAACTTCTGCTTGGCAGCGCAAACCAAGGGCTATGAGTCTACCGTTTCGGTTGGTGATACGGGAGTTATCACGATTTTACTTACAGAAGATTCTGGCGTCAAGCCGAGTCCATTGTTTGAACAGATAGATATGCGGCAGATTAATCGCAGCATTTACACTGGTGAGGAAATTGCTCCAGATGCACTAAAGAAATTACAATTTGTCCATAGTGAAAAGGGCGTCTCAGTTCATTATTACGCACATCAAACAGAGCAATTCAATGATATCGAGCAATGTGTCTTTCAGGGGAATATACGTCAAATGCAAAATGAGGCGTTTAAGGCTGAATTGAAAAGCTGGATGCGATTTAATAAGAAGCATCAAGATCAAACACTTGACGGGCTGAGTTATGCCGTGTTTGGTGCACCTAACGTGCCGCGCTGGATGGCTGAGCCAATCATGTCGATGGCTGTCAATACCAAGGCTCAAAATAGGGCCGACCGCAAGAAGATAGAATCAGCGTCTCATCTGGTTCTCTTTACAACAAGAGAAAATAGTCGGCGCGAATGGGTGGATCTAGGTCGGACGCTGCAGCGTTTCTTGCTGACTGCCACGGAGCTCGGGATCGCTCATGCCTATCTAAATCAACCAAACGAGCAGCCAGAAATTGCCGCAGAAATGGCAAAAACTCTTGATCTTGATGGGGAATATCCAACTATTTTGCTGCGCATTGGTTATGGCAAGCAGCAGGCCTATTCTAAACGTCGACCTGTTGAAGACGTTATTATAGAGGATTGAGCGCCCTCATTGACCCGATAATCCACCAATGAGAACTAAATTTTCAATTTGATAAAGACATAAGTGTGTTGTTATGGGGTTTAGTAAAGAATAAAGAATATGTGACCGGATTAGAGCGATTATTTGTAATTGAGAGGAAGAGTTTACCATTTACAATAATAGTATAAAATGCTATAATATAGGTCATGGAGCGACTCGGTAGTATTGATCATGGCAAGGACTTTGCAGGCAGCGTAGAGGAAATTATTAATCAACCGTTGACGGTCGAAAATATTGATACCTACGCTGAGGCTGCCTTGGATAAATTGATCCAGCTAATTGATGATATGGTGCAAGCATACGACCATCAGCCAACGATTTGGCTAGACAATCCTGCCCAAAGGGAGAACGCGACGTTTGCTTACTACGGCATAGAGGAAATCAATGAGCTGCTTGACCATATTGCTGCCAAAGCGGAGCAGCTCATAGCTATTGATACGGCTATTGGCCAAATCGAATCGATTGGTGACGTCTTTGTGCCACCCGATGATCGGCCCGGGCCTACCACCAGTGCGTCTGAGGCGCCAAACCGTGAGAGCGTGACTCGCCAACCGCGGCTGAAAACATTGCTATTCGTGTTGGCGAATGAATTTGGTATTGAGCTGAGCAGCGAAGCATTACGGATTCGTCGCGGGGAAGTAGAGACAGCGATGATGCGCCAAGAGCCATACCATGAGGTGAATATCCCACCGCTCGAGCGGACGGTACTGATCTGTGACGCCTACGGTAATGGTACCTTTGTATTTGATACAACGCGGCTGCCAGAAGAAGAGCGGGCAAAGCTGACCGCATATACGAAAACACAGCTTATGGAGGTGATGGCACAGTATCCGGGCTGTGGTGCGATGGTGCGTTGTGATGATTACTTTGTTCCACACTTAGTGGGGGTATTAGCAGATGATCTGCGGCAACCAGTTGAGATGGGTAGGCAACGTCAAGGTAATTATTTGAGCCCTCGTCGAATGATTGAGGCAATGGGAGGCCTGACGATCAATGGGCTAGCAGATAAGCTCGGTGTGAAGTATCGTGTCGTTGCGACCATTGCCACCCAGTTGGAGCGGGATGGCTTCCTGGGGGAGGTGGCCAAGCGGGATTGGTGTGGCAAGCAGAAACCGGTTTTTACTAGAGAGCAGGCCGAATTGATAGAAGAATCGCTTAAGCAAAAAGGTATGTTTAATCTACCGCCACCAGAAGGGTATCTGACGCTCAAAGCTCTCGCCAATGTTCTGGGTGTAAGTGATATGACGATAGCAAAGATAGCGAGGAGTCTTAAAGAAGACGGTATCCTGTCTGAGGGTGCATGGCATCGTTCTCCTCAGGTTCGCGAGTTCTTTAGTCCAGAGCAGCAAGCGGTGATCATAGAAAAAGCACATGACAGGGGGTTGTTTGCGCCTCCGCCCCCGGAAGGATGTATTATGGTAAGTGCGGCAATGAAGCGCTTTGGGGTGTGTCGAAAGACAATTAAAAATGCCATGCACTCATTGGGCTTACAACCTTCAATCTACAGGTTTTCTTGTCAAAAGGGTCGGGTAAAAATTTGTGAAGGCCTTTTGCGGGAGCAAGTAGAGGCTATAAGTGACTATTTCTTGAAAAGAGGCTATATGCGCCCAGCTCCCGAAGACTATCTAGCAACGTCAGACCTCATGAACGCTTTGCACTGTGGATCACCAGCGTTTCAGAAGGCGATTAAGGTTTTGAATGAGGTTGATCCTGACTTCGGGGAGCCGCTGGCGTGTCGCGGCAGAAGGGCGAATGGTGTGAATAGCTCAATAGGTTACTTCTATAGCCCTGAGCAACAGGCGAAGATTGCTGCGATACTGAAGAAAACTCGCTAGGGTGCTAAATGATAAGATTACTGAGTTATATCCGAATCAATCACTGTCCAGCCCGGTACTGATTGCTCAGTGAGTTTGACAAACGGCGAAGTGCTTACCATCAAATCAGCCACCGAATCACCGATAGCTATGATTGACAAATAAATAATATTATGATAGAATTCAGATCATGAGTCAACTGAATTTTAATCGCTTGAGGAATGATCTTGGAGAGTCTGTTGTCTATGATGTAGTCCCAGATTCAGAGAGAGAGAGTTATAAGTATTGGCGTGGCTTGAGCTTGGCGCGATTGGCGCTGGAGCTTTCACGGGGTAATCGCACCTTTCAGTTTGGTGCTGATGGTGTCCATTTTGCAGATTTTCATTTATATGCGCACAATGTAGCACGTGGCATTGCTGCTGGTGCAAGGCCTTTGCAGGCTCAGCCAGAAGATTGTTCCGCCATTCAGCAGGCTATTGGCGAACGATTTACCAGCAAAACGCCTCACTCAGCACTAGTTGTTGCATATGCGCGACCAAATGCTTATGCGGTGCCGTCCGATAGAGGGCTGTGTCATGGTGTTAAATTGTATGGTCGACTGACCGACTTAGATGAGTATTCCCAAGAGTTTATTCAAGATTATTTTGGTCTCAGTTCGCTTACATAGGAAACGAGCGAGCGGCGGTATTATCTCACCTAGTAATTGATGGTATAATCATCAAATAGATGCCTAAAATTACCGTCCAACCATTGCCGGGCTACAAAGAAGTCAAACCCTTCGTCTATGCGGGCTTTTTTCCGGTGAGCAATGAAGATTATAATGACCTGAAAGAGGCTATTGAAAAGCTGAGCCTCAGCGATTCAGCGCTGCAGTTTGAGCCGGAAAATTCGCCAGTGCTGGGCTATGGTGTGCGGATTGGTTTCCTCGGTTTATTACACATGGATATTATTCGCGAGCGGTTGGAGCGCGAGTATAATCTGGACCTCATTGTCACCAATCCGAGTACTGATTACCAAGTCAGCCTCACCAACGGCGAGGAGTTGGACATCAAATCAGCCAGCGAACTACCTGACCCAGCGCAAATTACCGAGGTTCGCGAGCCGTGGATTGATGGTGAGATTGTGGTGCCGCAAGACTACATCGGTGCAGTGATTCAGCTGATTGTCGCTAAGCGCGGCCGGCAGAAAAACCTTAGTTACATCGACGAGCGGGCGCTGATTTCGTTTACCGCGCCGCTGGCCAATTTGCTGACGGATTTTTATGATCAACTGAAGTCGGTAACCAGCGGCTACGGCTCGTTTAATTATGAGCTGGCGGGCTACCAGCCAGAAGATCTGGTGCGGGTTGATTTTTATGTAGCGGGCGAGATGGTCGATGCTTTGAGTGTGATGTGCCACCGCTCGGAGGCGCCAGGCTTGGGTCGCGAAATCGTCAAAAAATTGAAAGAAGTCGTACCGCGCCAGAGTTTTGAGGTGGCGCTGCAGGCGGCGATTGGCGGCAGATTCATCGCCCGCGAAAACATCGGTGCTTACCGCAAAGATGTCACCGGCTATCTGTATGGTGGTGACGTCAGCCGTAAAAAGAAGCTCCTCGCCAAACAGGCTCGCGGTAAAAAGCGTATGAAACGCTTCGGTAAAGTTGACATTCCGTCAGAAGCGTTTACGGTGATGTTAAAGAGAGATTGATTATGAAGAAACCAATTATTTATCTTGACATGGACGGCGTGCTGGTCGATTTTATGTCGGCCACGACGAAGGTTCCGCCCGAGATGCTCGAGAAGTTTGCGGGTGAGTATGACAATATCCCGGGCGTTTTTGCGCTGATGGATCCGATGCCGGGCGCCCTCGAAGCGGTCGACAAGTTAAAGGAAAAGTATGATCTGTATATTCTCTCGTCATCACCGTGGGAAAACCCGACGGCGCTGGGTGATAAGCTGGCGTGGGTGAAGAAGTATTTTGGCGGCGAGGGTCAGGAAAATATTTTCTTTCGCAAAGTTATTTTTTCGTCGATCAAACAGCTGAGCCGCGGTGATATCTTGATTGATGATCGGACGGCCAGGGGTGCTGCTGAGTTTGTTGGCTGGCACATCCATTTCGGTACTCCGCAGTTTCCTGATTGGCAATCGGTGCTGGATGAGTTGCTCTAGCGGCTCCGGCGGTTGGCCGCTTGAAATCACTGAGCATAACCAGTATAATGGTAGCAGAATCAATCAGAGGAAGGAGAGTCATATCGACCAGCTGACCGTAATCATTTTCGGTATCGACATCTCCCAGAGGATGGGGTGGCGCTGATGAAGTTGACAAAGCTATTCAAAAAAGCTCGGCTCGGCAACCGTCGTAAGGGCGAGGTGTCAGATGTTGATACTGAAGCCCCAGTGCCGCGTCAGCGTCCGGTGGCTACATCAGTACCCGCCGCATCTCCCACATCGCCCGCGCCACGCTCTCTTCACTCTGTGGCTGCTCCGGCTCGGCGTCATAGTATTCAACGGCAAACTGTAGCCGCGCAGCCAGCTCATCCTTCGGCTGTGTCTCGCGTTGTGCCGCCACAACCTTCTACTCAGTTACCTCGCTCGCGTTCTGTCGCTCCTCAAAAGACTCCCGCTCCCAATCCGCCAGCTAAACCCCACCCTAAAAAGCCGGCAGTCTTTCATGACATTATGCCGCCGCGTGGCGTCCAGCGCTCGCGAAGCGTATCATTTACCAAGCCGTCCGTCAAGCCCCAGCCGCCAAAGCACGCCCTCTCGCCGTCACGCGCTTCACTGATCAAGCCCACTGCTTCGGCACCAGCCCTGGCCAAGCGTCCGCTCAACAAACTTTCTTCCGTCAAGGCTCAGCCAGTCAAGCCGCTCTCATCACATCCGCCGCACCCGCCGCTGACGAAGCCGCCGCTTTCATCTCAGCCTTCGAGTCCGACTCGTCCGCTCAATCCTGCAGCGGCCGCACCCCGCGCTAATGCACCACGCACCGATACGCAATCGACTGTCAAGCGCCCGCTATCCCAGCCACACCAACTGCCGACCCAGCCAAACTTACCGCCGCAGCCAAAGGAGCTGACCCACCCGCAAGTCACTGCTCATTCCCGCGCTCACATCGCCGTGCCGTCTCGCCGCCATCCTCAGCTAGCGCATCGTCCGCCGCATATTCGAGCGATGGACATGGTGCATAGGTAGGAAGTCGTAACTGCCCGGAAGCTTAGTCAATAATCTGGTATAATACTCATATGTCAGATCTTGAACGTGTCATCAGGGAGTACCAGCCGACCGAAGCAGCCGTAGCGCTGGTCCGAGATACTAAAATTGCGCTGCTAACCGGTATTTCCGGCGCGGGCAAGGATACCATCAAAAGGCGGTTATTGCGATCGCCGTCATTTCGTGATATCGTGTCGCACACCACGCGGGAGCCGCGGGCAAATAACGGTCAGCCAGAGCGCGACGGCATCGATTATCATTTTATTGATCAAGCAACCGCACTGACCATGCTCGAACGCCATCAGTTTATTGAGGCCAAGTTCGTTCACGGCAAGGTGTATGGCACCTCGACAGCCGAGCTGCAATTGGCGCATGATCATCAGCAAACAGCGATCACCGACATTGACGTACAGGGCGTGGCTGAGTATGAGCAATTGGCGCCGGGCTGTATCGCTATCTTTATCGTACCGCCGGATTATCCGACATGGCTGGAGCGATTGAAGCAGCGGTACGTAACGGAAGCAGAGTTTCAAGCGGCCTGGCCGAAACGCCGCCAGTCGGCCATCGCTGAGCTCAGTCATGCGCTGGAAGTGCCGTATTACCACGTGATTATCAATGATGATTTGACCCGAGCGGTGCGGGTTTGCGGCGAGATTATTGAGCACGGTGACGTGTTTAATCGGCGTGATGACGAGGCGCGGTTGATAGCGCGGGATCTTCTTGATTCTTTGATGGGTGAGGACACGGTCTAGATGGCGACGAAGAAGTCGTCGTTTTCGCTGAGACGACCATTTTGGTCGCTGTCGGGGTTGCTTGACCAGATCTTTTTCTTATTAGCCGGTGCGGCGTCGTTCTGGCTGGCGTGGCTGGTGTGGCGTGAGGGCTGGCATTCGGGCGGCTGGTGGATGGTTGGGCTGTTTGTGGTAGTGTGGCTAATCACGGCTTACTTGGCACTGCCGCGGCTGCATCGTATCCTGAGCAGCTTGTATGTGCCGAATTATTTCATCGGGCGAACGCGGACGGCGGACGGGCTGCTCGGTGATCCTGTCAATCTGGCTTTGCGCGGCTCGGAGGCGCAGGTCCATCAAGCGATGACCGCGGCTGGCTGGACGTTAGCGGAGGAAATAACCGTGCGTTCATCGTGGCGGATGATGGTGGCAATATTGACGCGGTGTAGTTATCCGCAAGCGCCGGTTTCGTCACTATTTCTATTTGGGCGGCGGCAAGATTTTGCCTACCAGCAGGAGGTTGACGGTAATCCCGGCAAGCGCCATCACGTGCGTTTCTGGCGTTGTCCACAGGGCTGGCTGCTGCCGGGCGGTCATCAGGTGGATTGGCTGGCGGCGGGAACATACGACAAGAGTGTCGGTCTTAGCTTGTTTACCCTACAAATCACCCATAAGGTTGATGAGAATACTGACATCGAGCGGGACTATATTGTCCAGTCGGCGCTCAAGGCACGCGCTTCAATCGAGGTGACTACCTTGAAAGATTTTTCCACCGGGTATCATTCGCGCAACGGCGGCGGCGATACCATCCAGACAGACGGTGATTTGCCGGTACTGGAGGTTGGGCGCGTGCGTGCCAACCAGTCCTTGATAGAGGAGCGCGACGAGGTGATTCTCGATGCTACTTCGCACGAGGTGATGCCAGTGGCGCACGATACATTGATACAACAATTTTGGAGTCGGCGGCCGCCACAGATCGCGTTTGGCGTGGTGGCAATGTTTACGGCGCTGGCGGTCAGTATCATCAATGCCGTTGTTGAATTACTTGCGATTGACCAATTTCATAGCCAGACGGTGGCTGAACTGATGGTGGACGGTCAGGTGAATGACGCGGCGGTGATTGCTAATTGGCTGATTGGTTCGTCAATTGTCCTCGGCGCAGTGTGGGTGATCACGACTATCGTGCTGGTGAGTCGGACATTTAGCGGTAGCAATCGATTGCGGCTGGTATTGATGATGATATCCGGGCTGGCAGTTATCGCTAATTCATTCACCTTGACCATCGGCAAGATAACCTGGTCGACAGCCAGTACGCTGCTGTTCATCGGGCTGAATATTGTAGCGGTGCTGATGTTTTCGTCAGACGCCGCCCGGCGATTTACGCGGGCGCGTAGTCAGGCCAGGCGCGCGGCAAGGTCGCATTAGCACTCGCTTGCGATGAGTGCTAGATTCATGCTACAATGAGCCTATGACCGAACGTCAACAGGCTATCTTGGCCGCCATCATTGAACAGTACGCTGAAATTGCGGCGCCAGTTGGCAGCGTGACGCTAGCCAAGTTGTTTGGCGTATCTAGCGCCACCATTCGCAGCGAAATGGCCAAGCTCGAGGAGATGGGTTTTATTGAAGCGCCACATACTAGCGCTGGGCGCATTCCCACTGATAAGGGCTACCGAGTGTATGTCAATGGAATTACTGATGCTCAGATGACAGAGTTGCCGAGCGGTATCGATCGCAGTGCGAGAGCGATCGAAGCGCATGTTAACTCGCACGTTGATACGTCCGACCGGGCAATTCGCAGCGCCGTTGATAGTTTGGTGGAGCTGACGGGTAATTTTGGTTTTGCGTCGTTTGGTACGCACTTGTATATGAACGGCATGACGCAGTTGTTTAGCCAGCCGGAATTTGTCGAGGGCGGACACGTGCAAGCGATTGCCAGGTTGATTGATAATATCGAGCCGTGGCTACATGAGGCTGCGCCGAACCAGCCGCTGAATGTGTTTATCGGCAGCGAAAATCCGATTGGTAAAAGTTCTGGCGCCACGCTGATTATTAGCAAATTCCGCTCGCAGTTTAGCGATGATAGCTATATTGGCGTGATTGGCCCAACGCGGCAAAATTATCGCCGAACGATGGAGCTGGTGCGGCGAACCGGCGCCATGCTGGAGGGAATATTGTAGGAGGAAAAATGACAAAGAATAAAGCTAAGAAAACTGAAGATTTAGAGCAGCAATTGGGCGAGTTGACGCTGGATTTGCAGCGGACGCGGGCGGATTTTGAGAATTATCGCAAGCGCGTCGAGGCGGAAAAGCAGTCAGCCCACAGCATGGGTCAGGCCAAGTCAGTGATGAAACTGTTACCAGTGATTGACACAATTGAGCGAGCGATTGCTAATGTGCCGGAGGAGCTAGCAGATAACGCCTGGGCTAAAGGCGTGGCTGGTTTGGGCAAACAGCTCGACAAGCAGCTCAAAGACATTGGCCTGGAAAAAATTGATGCCAAACCAGGGACGTTGTTTAATCCTGAGTTGCATCAGGCGGTGCAATTTGATGAAGCGGCTGACGGCGAAAAAGAGGTTGTTGCTGAAGAGCTACGTGCTGGTTATACCCTTGACGGCGCAGTGATTCGCGACGCAATGGTCAAAGTCACGCGGCGATAATTTACTGTATTTCACCCCAGACATTAATAGTTTTATTTACAACAATGCTTGCAATCAGAACGTATTAGCGCTATAATTTTTGGCAAGAGTTTTTAACATAAACACAGGGAGAAAAAGGGGATGGCGAAACGATTATTCGTAGCACTAGTATCAGCTGGTGGTATCTTATTGTTAGCTTTACTGTACAACGGTAGTACCAACGCAAGTCAATGGGGCGTTGTATGGAGCGAGGAGTTTAAAGGTACCTCAGTGCCCAGCAGTTGGGACATATTTAAGCAAAATAAAGACAACTATGGCAATAATCATTTAGCTTACAATCCGAGCAATGTCAGGGTTGTTAATAATGACTATCTGGAGATAAAAACACAGCGCCACTGTGTTGCGAATCTTGATGAGCCACTGAACGATTCTAATGCTAGCGAAGCACCATGTCCAACTGGCAAGATGACACGATATCTCAGTGGTCGAGTGACAAATAAGACTAAGGTGGTGGATGGTACAAAACCTTTCCGCGCCGAGATCCGTGCCAAATTCAATTGGAATGGAAAAAACGGTACACGACCATCACTGTGGATGGTTAATGGTGTCTCATTAAAGAATTGTAATGATAATCCTAATGCTAATGACCCATACGGCGAGCTAGACATCATTGAATGGTACTCCTACACACCAGCATATACCTGGTCAAGTACTCATGCCACCTGTTACCATCATGGTGTTTCTGGCAATTGGAAAAATGGTTGGCGAACCAGGAGGATTATCCACAGCGATGAACACCGAGCAGGCTCCAAGCCAGGTACATTGGCCTATGAATGGCACACGTGGGCGGTTGAGTATGACGGCGAGACGGTTAAATATTTTGTGGACGACAAGCCAATCACCGCGTATCATTATCACGCCAGTCCTACTGACAGCAAGGAGATTGAACGTACACCAGCTGCTCCTCTGACAAAATTAGCTGACGCATCATTGATTAAAAAGACGTTTGATGAGGGATGGCGCTTTATCATAAACGACTACGTGGAGGCAGATGCGGATCAGAAACCAATCTCTCCTTCAGATAGCTTCCCGAAGCAAACCATGTTGATCGACTACGTTCGTGTATTCCAAAAGGGTGCGGGCACACAGCCGGCTGAGACACCTGTACCAAAGACGGGTGCAGCATGGTCTAAGCGTGATGCGGCAGGTTCTCAAAATTGGTCCTCAATCGCCGGGTCTACTGACGGCAGTAAATTGGTTGCAGCAGCATGGGGCGGTAAGATTCACACCTCATCCGATGCTGGCGCGAACTGGACTGAGCACCCTGGGGCGGGCGACCGCAACTGGCTAGCAGTTGCCAGCTCTGCTGACGGTAATAAACTGGCTGCACTATACGACTGGGGTGGTTATATCTTTACCTCATCCGACGCTGGCGCAAACTGGACCGCACGTGGTGTCCCTGGGTCTCACAACTGGACGGCAATCGCTAGTTCCGCCGATGGCAACAGGTTAGTAGCTGTGGCCAAAGACAGCACAGTCTTTACCTCATCCGACGCTGGCGTAACTTGGACTGCACAGGCAAACTCAGGCTCTCGTAAATGGTCAGCAGTTGCTAGTTCCGCCGATGGCAACAAGTTGGTGGCAACGGTTGAGGATGACACAGTCTTTACCTCATCCGACGCTGGCGTAACTTGGACTGCACAGGTAAACTCAGGCTCTCGTAAATGGTCAGCAGTTGCTAGTTCCGCCGATGGCAACAAATTAGTAGCAACAGCAACTGGTGGCAGGATTTACACTTCCGCCAACGCTGGTGCAACCTGGACTGAGCGAGCGGCTGATGGACTTCATAACTGGACTGCGGTTACTATTTCTGACGATGGTCAAAAACTTTCAGCAACTGCTGGTGGCGGTGGATACATTTACAGCTCAAATGACGGTGGTGCAACCTGGGTGGCTCAGACGTCTGCTGGTGTGCCAAACTGGGCAGCAATTGCCAGCTCTGCCGACGGCTCGAAAATCGCTGCAGCAGCATACGGTGGCGCCATCTACACGACTACTAACAATGCACCGGTTGGTCCAAGTGAAGAGGAGCAGAAAGTTACCGCGGCTGAAGCAGCAGTAGCCAATGCTGAATCAACCAAACGTCCATCTGACGTTGCTGCCGCTAAAACCAAAGTTGATGCAGTAGGTGACGCAGGCAAGAAGGCCGCCTTCCAGGCAAGGCTCGATGCGGTAACCAACGCTATTTCTGGTGCTCGCTCAACCCTCACTGCATTGATCGCTAAAGCTAAAGATCCAGCCACGGTTGCCGGCATGAGCAGTAGCACTATCGCCGCTCTTCAAGCGCAGGTCACGGCAGCTGAAGCAGTTATAAATAACGCGAATGCCTCAGTGTCTGAGCTGGACAATGCACGCACAGCCTTACAGGGCAAGCTCGATGCACTGAAAATTGATAAAGCAAGCTTGCAAGCAGCCATCACTGCTGCAGAAGCGACACCATCATACATCAAATCTGATCCGACAGTTGCTTCAACTCTTGCCGCTGCTAAGGCCATCTTGAACCAGGCAAATCCATCTGCATCAGACCTTCAATCAGCGATCGCTAACCTCAACAGTGCAGTGGCTAGCGCCAAGCAAAAAGAGCAAGACGCTCAAGACGCTGCTCAGGCTGCAGTTGCCAAGGCAGAAGCTGATAAAACACAAAGTGCCGTTGATGCCGCTAAGGTCTTAGTGAATAAGGTGCAAGATCCTGCTAAAAAAGCAGCGCTGCAAGCAAAATTGAACGCTGTTGTTGTCAATCCAGCGCCAACGCCAACCACTTCAGCGACTGTTGCGCAGCCAGGTGGTGGTACGGTGACTGTTGCTACAGCTGGCACCCAGTGCTACAACATTGCTTCAGCCGCAGTGGCAGCTGCTCCGAATGATTATGACGGTCGTGTCTTGCGTGACATCGTTGGCTTTACCATCAACTGTACTGGCCAGACTGCCAAGGTTGGCTACACAACGCGCGTGACGCTGACGTTGAGTAAACACTACGCTGATCATAATCAGTTGGCTGTGGCTAAGATAAGTAATGGCGCCATCAAAGAAGATATTACTAATCGCGTTACATTTGGCACGACAGCTGACGGTAAACACACGACAGTAACCTATGATCTGACTGACGGTGGCTTTGGTGATGAAGATAAGGCTGCAAATGGTACTATCGTAGACCCAGTTGGTATCTACGAGCGCCAACAGCAATTCACTCCTGGTGTTGGTGGTGGTGCTGGTAATCCTGCTAGCCCTACTAACCCTGGCGGTGCGACAACTAACGGTACTCGCAAGAATACTCAGGCGACCAACAAGGGCGGCTACTTGGCAGACACTGGTGCTAGTGTTATCGCTGTAACGGTGATAGCGGTAGCAGTTGGTGGTGCCGGAGTTTGGTTCATCCGCAAAAAGATATAAGAAGCTAGCAAATAATTATAATTAGCACTCTTGACACGCGAGTGCTAATTATTTATACTGAAATAGTTGGCACTCAACATAAAAGAGTGCTAAAATGGATATAAGCAAAAACCAGATGTGATCATAATAGAAAGGGGAATCATATGGGTAAAATTATCGG
>ERZ773087.384-NODE-384-length-33993-cov-4.484354_pt1 | contig 33993 bp, 32 predicted proteins | sample MGYA00511375_ERZ773087 | MGnify/ENA primary metagenome ERZ773087 (study PRJEB29015, sample SAMEA2737995) | human oral metagenome | biome: human oral; feature: human-associated habitat; material: dental | place: China | collected 2063 ...
AGCGCGCTTAGCACGACTAAAAAAGATAGTGAAGTTTTTGAAGAGTTCAAATTTTTCCTTTTGTTATTATTTGAGTGGGCGCAGGGTTTGCGCGACTGGAGATTGAGAGCTTTAAATTTGCTCAAATTTGTTTTGATAAATTCTGCACGATTATAGCTAAATTTAAACGCTTTTCGGTGTGGAAGCTTAAACTAAATTGATGCAAAATTTGAATGCAAGCGGTGCAAAATTTAAACTAGAAATTTAAATACGGTAGAGCAAAGCGCGGTATTTTTGCCTTAATCAAGACGGATTTAAATTTTACGACTGAGCAAGTAAAATTTAAGTTAGCAAAAATTTGAACAAAAAAGAGCAAGGCGCAGTATTTTTCGTTTAGACGAGGCGAAATTTGATTTTTAAGCGGAGCGTATATGTAATACGTGAGCATTAAAAATCAAATTTCAACGAAGTATAAGTAGAAAAAGATAAGCCGCTAGCTAAACTTCATATCTCTCGCCCGGTTTCATTTCTATCATCTCCCACGGCAATCCCTGCCTATTTAGCTCATCCATGAAAGGCTTGGCGTCGAAATTTTCCATGTTAAAGACGCCTTTTCCGCTCCAAATGCCTTTTGCCACCATCATCGAGCCGATCATCGCAGGCACGCCCGTCGTGTAGCTCACGGCCTGCGCGCCCGTCTCGGCGTAGCAAGCCTCGTGGTCGCAGACGTTGTAGATATAGACTTGACGCTCTTTGCCGTCCTTGAGCCCGCGGATCACGCAGCCGATGTTGGTTTTACCCTTCGTTCTAGGGCCTAGCGACGCAGGATCAGGCAGTAGAGTTTTTAGAAACTGTATCGGCACGATTTTCACGCCGTTATGCTCGACCTCGTCGATGCGTAGCATGCCGACGTTTTCTAGGCATTTCATGTGAGTTAGGTAGCTCTGTCCGAACGTCATAAAAAAGCGGATTCGCTTTAGCCCCTTGATGTTTTTTACTAAGCTTTCTAGCTCCTCGTGATAGAGCAGGTAGCTATCTTTGACGCCGACTTTGGGGTAGTCCCATTTAAACATTATTTCCATCGGCTCAGTCTCTTTCCACTCGCCGCGCTCCCAGTAGCGACCCTTTGCGCTTACTTCGCGCAGGTTGATTTCGGGGTTAAAATTCGTCGCAAACGGATATCCGTGATCGCCCGCGTTGCAGTCCAGGATGTCGATCTCATGGATCTCGTCAAAGAGATTTTGCTGTGCGTAGGCGCAAAATACATTGGTCACGCCCGGATCAAAGCCGCTTCCCAGCAGCGCCATGGTGCCCGCCTTTTTAAAATCCTCGTCCTTCGCCCATTGTAGCTTGTATTCAAATTTAGCGGTATCGGGATGCTCGTAGTTTGCGGTGTCGATGTATGGGATGCCGGCGCGAGAGCATGCGTCCATGAGGGTTAGGTCTTGATACGGCAGCGCGACGTTTAGTAGTAGCTCGGCGCCCGTTTTTTTGATGAGCGCGACCACGGCATCGGTATCGTCCGCGTCGATCTGGGCGGTGTCGATAGCCACGCCTAGGCGGTCTTTGATAAACTTAGCGATCGCGTCGCACTTGCTTTTGGTACGGCTAGCAAGGGTGATCTTGCTAAAAACGTCCACGTTCATCGCGCATTTTACAGTTGCGACTTGGCTCACGCCGCCCGCACCTATGATTAAGATATTTGACATTTTGGCTCCTTTAAATTTTAAATTATAATTTTATCGCTATTTCGTTTAAATTTCTATTCTTAAATTTCTCTAGCCGCAACGCTAAAATAGTTTAATCCGCCCCATGCGTCCTTGTCGCCGACGATATAGATATACTCCTTGGCGCGCGTTAGAGCTACGTTTAGTAAATTCGGCTTTGCCGACGCCCATGCTCTTGCGCCCGCGCTAGCTCCGCCTAGGATAAAGATAACGACTTTGGCTTCTTGGCCTTGCATGGTGTGGATGGTGTTTGCCCTGATTCGTATTTTGCCTTGTTTTTGCAAGACCGCGCTTTGCTTTACGACGTCGGTAAAGGGCGTTATGATTTTTATATGTTCGCTTGCGTTTGCGCCGATTAGCGTTTTTAGCGATTCGTAAATTTGATCCGCCGCCGCCAGCTCGGCCTCGCTGCCGTTGCCGCTCCAAACGCTCGTTTTTATATCTATCCAGCAGCTTGCCGCTTTGGCGAGCGAGTTTTTATTTTTACCTTTGCCCCAGACCATAGCGCCGTCGTACGTCGTCTCGTTTGCGACGTTAAACATAGGATTATCGCAGCGTCTATGCACGATGAGCGGCGAACCGACCCAGGTTTGACCGATATAAGCGCCTATTTTTTGAGTTTTATCCGCGCACGCTTGCAGCGAAGTTGTCGCTACGTTAAACTCCCTAGACGCCCCGGTATATCCAAGCAGCACGTCGTTTAAATTTTCGGGTAGAGTTACCACCGGTTCTAGTTGCAGCGGGTCGCCTACTATTACCGCCGTTTTAGAGCGATATAGCGCGCCTACGGCGTTTGAGATATTTGCCTGACCCGACTCGTCTACTAGTAAAAGCCTGATATCGTTTTCGCCAAAATCGCTAAAAAACCGCCCAAAAGAGGCAAACGTCGAGCTAACGACGGGAACGACGAAAAATAGCGATTTTAAAATTTCCCTTGCCTGCTCTTTCTTTTTAAATTTACCCAGATCGCAAAACGCCGCCAAATTTGCGCCCGATTTCGCCTTTTGCGACCAAATAGCGGCTTTATGCAAATTTAACGCTTTTATAAAGACGTTTATTCTAGCCTGCGCGACGGCGGTTTTTATACCGTTTTCCGCCATAAAAGGCGAGCTATTTTCGCGCTCTTCTTTACTCTGCTGCGCGCTTAGCGACTTTTGCGTAGAGAAATTTAGTAGCGCTAGTAGCGTATTTACGGTATTTAGCGCTTCGTTAAATTCTTTTTGCGCTAGTTTAAAATCATAGCTTTGCTTGCCGAATTTGAGTAAATTTACGAGTCCTTCGACCTTAAATTTATCGTTAAAGCTCGTTATCGCGCCTTGCGTTTTTAAGATGTCAAATTCCGGATGGTTTTGATTGATAAAAAAGTCGTTTAGGCAGTTTTCTTTAAAATCGCTTACGTTGCCGCTATTGCCTAGCGTGGCGCATATTAGCCCCCAGGCAGGCTGCGAAATTTGGCTTTTTTGGCACTCTACCCAGGCGCCCGCCGATAGTAGCCTCGTAGCCTGCATCCTAAAATAATCAAGCTCGCTCAAATACGCCTTATCTACGCTATCAAGCTTAGGCAACTCTGCGCTAATGTTTTCTACAGCTTTGTTATTGCACGAGGCCACGACGATCTCAAAGCCTTTTAGCTTGGGATTTAGCGGATAAAAGTCGGGATACTGGCTACCGTCTAGCTTAACGCCGCGCTCGAAAATTTCGTCTTCTTTTAGCGTAGATAAAACCTTTGCTCGCTCCACGATCACGCCTGCGACCACGTCTTTTAAGAGCGTCGTTTTGCCGGTGCCCGGAGGCCCGTTTACGCTATAAACGCCGCCTTTTTTCTCGTTAAAAAGCTTCATTATATTATTTACGGCGATTTGTTGCGAGTAAATTAACATATATTCGCTAGCAAATGCGCCTAGCGGGTAGTTTTTGAGTTCTAGCATCGAAAAAACGGTATCAAAATTTGCGCTATCTCTCATATCTATGCGCCCTATTTTTATATCGTTTGCGCCCGTTTCGTCAAAAATCGTTTGTAAATTTTTATTATTTAAGCCCTCTTTTAGAGCTATGCTAATCTCGTCCAGATAAAAGCTATTAAGCAAGTCGCTGCTACTTTTTACGCTGCTTTCTAGGCAGATATTTACGCGAAGATCGTCGCTTACTAGCGGCGAATTTAACTGCTTTTTAAACTCGCCGTGGATAAATTTTACCATTTCGCCCAGACTTCGTTCGTTTTTGCCTAGCGCTTCTATCTGGGCTTTTATGCTATCTTTTAGAGCTTCAAAATTTTTATAATCTAAATTTTGCGGTTTGCTAAAATTTGCCGTCGCCCAAGGCGCGGTGGATAAAAATACGCTATTTAAATCAACGTTAAATCCGCTATTTTCGCCGCATACGGGTTCTAATTTTTTAGTATCTAGCTCGCTAAAATCGGGCTCGCTAACGAGCGTGCTTAATTTAACTTTTTCCTCTTCGTTTTTGACGGACAAATCGCCCGTAAATTTTATAAAATAAGTCATGGCTTTTTGATTTTGACTTTGACGAAAATCGCTAGTTTGTAAATTCGGATTTTGTTTTATTATCAGATTTGAAATCTCGTCCAGCTCGAAAATCCCGCCGTAAATTTCGATGCTTAATTTCCTTTTATTTCCGCTTTTTGCAAGCTCTGAAACGCTTTTCATTTGCTTTAAATAATGCCAAAAATCATCGGTAAATTTATCCGGCGTCGTTTCGTAGGCGTTTTTATATTTACTTTGTTCTTTATTTAGTTTTTGTAGCGTTTGCGGATTTAGATATTCGCTTAAAAGCAGATAGTGCAGAGTGTTTCGTAGCGCCACGGCCGTTCCTTTCGTATTTTTGTCGCTAAAAAACGATTTTAGCGAAGTTAATATAAATTTTCGGTTTTAACGGCTATGATAACGCGAAAATTTAGAGGAATTTCATACGTAAAATTTTACTTTTTAGAGGAATTTCATACGTAAAATTTTACTTTTTCGTTTACCGATTTTGTTGTTCGAAAGAAGCCGCAAAATACAATACGGCTTTGCAAGACATATACGGCGATTTGTTTTATTCGGAGGGTTAAATTCGGCACTATTTAGGCAAAATTCTACGGCGATAAAACAAGCCGAATTTAATCCGTAAAATAAATCTACTCCGGATCGTCGCTAAACTCGTTATCTCTAAATATTTTATAAAAATCGATAAACCAAAGCGCGAAGGCTACGGCGATGAGAGTTGCCGGTAAATGTATATAAAATCCGCTCCAAACGTAAGCCAAAAAGCCCCTGCAAATGCCGGCAACGATAACGAGTACAAAGGCGATCTTGCTAAGACGCAAAAACTCAAGCTCCTGCCCACTGTGGCGCAGGCCTGCGATATTAAAGATAAGCATAATGCTAAAAATAATGCCGTTTAGCGCGATGACGTGCAGCATATTTGTCTCCAGCCCAAGCCCCAAAATCCCGCTCACGCCGTAAATGATATAGCCCGCAGCCAGCAAAAGCTGCATCAGGTAGTAATAAATCACGAAACTATGACGCAAAAGCTCCTTGTAGTGCCACTCTTTTAGCTTAGCTAAAATCGCGCTACCGCAGGCTATCGCGGCAAAATTTACAGCTTTGCTGCCCTCAAAAAACACGCTCGCTAACAAAAACGCGCAAACGCTAACGATCGCGATGTTTTTATAGACGAAATTTGGCACAAAGGCCGCGTCTTGCATACCTGGTTCGCGGTTTAACGCCTCTTTGCCAAGCACCACGCTAACGCGAAAAGATATAAGCAAAATCGCGATCACGTGCAGGTGGATTTGTAAATTTAAAAATTTCTCCTCGCCGCTAAGCAGATAGTAAATCTCAAAACCCAAAATGCCGAGTAAAAATGCTAAAACGCCCAGCTGATCGTCGTTTCTATCAAGCCAGATCATATAAACGCAAAGTCCCGCCAGATACGCCCAAAAAAGCGCCATAAAAAAATGCGCCGCAAACAGGCTAAAAAACGCGCTAAAAAAACTCGCCGAAAAAAATGAAAACATAACGCAGGCATGCTTTTTTAGCCCACCGCCAAAATTCGTCCAATCGGTTAGTCCCGTTAGCAAAAATCCCGCATACGCAAGGGCTGCAACCAGGTGCAAAAAGATAAATTTATGCCAGCTAACGAAATCCACGGGCGTAAAAAATATCGCCCCGCCTAGCACCGCGCAAACCGCGCTCGTAAGGAAAAAAATTCTCATCGGATGAGTGAAAAAGTCGTTAATCATAATAAATTTTTCCTTTAAAATTTTCGTCTATCACGCCGCTAGCGTAGGCAAAATCTCGCTGCGAAAAGGCGCGATCTAGCTCCAGCTCGCGCTCGATCACCGCGCCCTTACTCGCTAAAAAGCAAATTTTACTAGACATCCTAGCAGCCTCCATCCTATCGTGAGTCACCAGCACGACGCTCATGCCCTCCTCGACGCGGCGCGTGACGATGTCGATTAAAATTTCTTTCATATCATAATCAAGCCCCGAAAACGGCTCATCCATCAGCAGTAAATCGGGCTTTGTCACGATCGCCCGCACGAAAGCAACCCTTTGGCGCATGCCGCCGCTTAGCTCGTCAGGGTATTTTAGCGCGTCTTTTTCCGTTAGTCCAAGCCTAGCAAAGAGCTGTAGCACAGCCTTTTCATCTGGTTCGTCCATCACGAGCAGTACGTTTTCGAGCGCATTTTTCCACTCGAGCAGGCGATTTTCCTGAAAGAGATAGGTCGTTTTGTTAAATTTATTGATTATTTTGCCTTTGCGCGGATCGATGAGACCCGAGATCAGGCGCAGGATCGTGGTTTTACCGCAGCCGCTCGCGCCAAATAGCGTCACTACTTCGCCCGCGCCGACCTTTAAACTAAAATCGCGCACGACCTTGTCGCGTAAAATTTCGTATTCTAAATTTTGAAGTTCCAGCATCACAAACTACCTTTTCCACGGCATTAGCGTGATCTTTAGCGGCTCGATAACCAGATACTCAAAAAGCATAATGATAGCGATAGTAAGCACGACGTAGGCCATCACTTCGGTTGTATCTAGCATCACTCTAGCGCTTGCGATCTTAGCGCCCATACCGTGGTTTGCGCCTAGTAGCTCGCCCATGATGACGATCTTTACGCCCATGCCCACGGCGACGCTTAGAGAGCTGATGATATGGCTGGTTAGGTGCGGAACGTATAGGTGGCGAATCTTTTTGCAAATGCCTAGTTTATAGGCGTCAAACATCTCCTTTAGCTCCTCGCTCACGCTCATCATGCCGACCATCGAGCTGGCAAAAGTAAGCGGCAAAACCGTGATGATGATGGTAAAAACGACGTTTACGGCTAAAATTTCCCCCTCGTCGCCAAACCCGAACCAAAATATAGCTAAAACAATCCAAATAATAGGCGGCATAGAAAGCAGCGTCGTGATCACGGGCTTTAAAAATGCGGCAAAGCTTCTATACGCTCCCGCAACCAGACCCAGCGTGATACCGATGGCACAGGCCGTACCGACTCCCACTAGCGAGCGCACGAGAGTGATGTTTATCTCGCTGTTTTTATAATCCGCCAAAAGCTCGTAAGCCCGCACGAAAACCGCCCCAGGCGCGGGGAGTAAAAACTCCCCTCCAAGCTCGCTGCCGATCTGCCAAAGCGCGATAATAAGCGCGATCGTGGCAAGCCCGCTAAAGCCGCCCCAAAGGTAGTCCGCGACCTTTAAAAACGCGCCGCGGTCTTTTTTGACGTTATCGATAAGTATCATAAAAACAGGCTCTTATCAGGCATTTTGCCGCCCAGAAGCTTTGGATTAAACTCAAAAATTTGCTCAAAAAACGCCATCACGTCGTCTTGCAACTCATGCGCTTTTGTTACGGTCAAATTTGCTTTATCAAAAGCCCCGGCTAGCGCAGGCTCGGGCGCAGGCAGATACTCGGCGCCGATTTTAGCCGCGCTTTGTTTGTTTTCCAGGATCCATTTTAGCGCGCTTGTTAGATCGGCATGCAGAGTTTCAAAAAGCGCGCGATTTGCCTCGTAGTAGTCCACGTTTACGATGATGCCCGCCATCGGGATGTATGGTTTAGCACCAAAGCTCTCGCCCCAAGTTTTAGGAAAATCAAGCCCGTAATGCACAGCTACGCCCGCTTTTTTACCGCGCAAAATCGTCGCTTCGCTAAGAGGCTGCGGCACGATAAGCACGTCGTAATCCTTTTGGATAAACAGCCCCACCGCTTCAGGCGGCGTCTGGGTGTACGTGATATCAAGCTTACTCGCGTCTATGCCGCGTTTCTTGCAAAGCGCGCGTAGCACGAGATCGGGCATATCGTTTTTAAACGGCATTATGATTTTTTTGCCGACGAAGTCCTCGAGCGTCTTGATGTTTTCATCCTTTATCATCGCGTTCATGACGCCAAGCGTGAGCAAATTTAACATCGCGAAATTTAACCCTTGATTTCGCAGGTTCGCAGCGACGTTTGAGGGCGACATAGTGACCTTTATATCGCCGCTAGCCACGCCCGCGCGCAGGACGTCCGGAGTGTTCCAGATGCGCAGCTTTACGTCGTGCGTCTTTGCTAGCTCGCCTTGCATGCTTGCCACGGCCATTATCACGCTAGGGATCGCAGGCGCGCCCCACATCGTAAAGTTTTCCTTCGCAAAAAGGCTAGGAGCCATCGTAGTCGCGCCCAGCGCCGCGCCGAGTCCTAAAAATCCTCGTCTGTTCATAACTTTCTCCTTGTATTAAGATTTTAAATTTTATTTCGTTCCGCTTTTGTTCGCGGTTAAATTTGAGCTCAAATTTGCCGCGCCGCCCGCCAATTTTTACGCGCCGTGCCCTTTTTAAATTCGGCTTTGCTTAAATTTAAACTTGCCGTATAGCCGAGTTTGTCGCGCGACTTTGTAAATTTAAACGCCCGCGAGATTACGTCGCGTTAAATTTGACTTTTACGCGTCTCCGAGCGCTTAAATTTAGCTTTGCGTTAAATTTGACCCACTCAGACCCGCACCGCGAAAATACTAAATTTACTCGAGGCAAATTTGAGCTTACCTCAACTTATTTTTGATAATTATACCTAAGATTTAAATCAAAAATCTTGATTTAAATCTTGGTTTTTTGTTGATTTGGATTGTTAAATTTGAGCGTTAAATTTAAATACTCAAATTTTTAAAATCCAACTTTTTGCAGCATACTAGCCATGCAACGCGAGAAGATGCCACGCTGCGTATAGGCTAAATTTAGCGCTACCGCACTGCAAATTTCAAATTTGCATTTTCAAGGTGCTGGTCTAGGCGACCCAAATTTGTAAATTTGACTTCAAATTTGAACATAAAACGATAAGGCGAAGTATCGTGAGATGATTTTTGGGGTTGTGCAGATAAAATTTAGCGTAGGCTAGACATGTAGTCTGCCGAGCTAAATTTTATCAAACTCCGCAAAAAGAGCTCGCGAGACAAGCCGCCGCTCAAATTTTAAAAACTAGAGTGAAAGCTAACAAACACCGCCCTCCCCGGCGCATGCGCCACCGGATCAGGATCCAGCGCACCTACGTGCTCGCCGCTGATAAACTCGGCGTAATCTTTATCAAAGATATTCGTCACGCCAAGCCTCACGCCCCAGCTGTTTTTAAACTCAAATCCGCCGTAAACGTCCATCGTCGTAAAGCTCTTTGCCGCTTCGCGCTTGTCGATGCCAAAGCCGGTAGTTTTATCAAAATCGCCTCTACTTTGCTTTGCTACGTAGCGCACCGCGGTGCCGATGTTGTAGCTGCCAAAACTCGCGTAGTCTTTGTAATCAAAGGCTAAATTTGCCTCAAACGGGCGAATTTGATAGAGCGGTCTGCCGTCGGTTTTGTTTTGCCCGTAGTTGTAAAATAACGATGTTTTTAACCCGAAATTTCGCGCGAAATTATACTCGCCGCGCAAATTTACGCTATAAATTCTAGCATCGACGTTGCGCGTGATGACGGCGTTTTTATTCATCGGCACGGCCGCGGCCGAGTGGCGGCGATCGTAGATAACCAGATCCTGCGCGTCGTCTGCGATAAAGTACCCGCCCACGCTAAAGCTATCCTCGCCCTGGCGCGAACTCATGTATTCTTTATAAAATTCGCTCTTGTAAGTAAAGCCCAAATTTACGCGGTTGTGGCGCTCGGGCTTTAGTAGCGGATTGCTCACCCAGCCGTTATTCATCGGACCGTAAAGCGTGTTAAATCGCTCCATGTTGCCGGGTATGCGCTGCAAGCTCTCAAGCGCTGCGTAGTAGCTATCTAGCTCGTTTGGCGTGAAATCGTATTTTAGACTGGCGCTTAGGCCATCTTGCTTGACGCTACCGTCAAAATCATATCCGTAAACGCTGCGGATAAGCCCCTTGACCGTCCTAAGCGGCACGGAGGGCGCGAAATAAGGCTCGTTTAGCCCCTTTAAATTTGACTTCATCCAGTCGTAGTTTAGCGCAAGGCTAAGCTTGTGAGCGTCGCTAAATTTATAACTCATCGTATCAAAAATTCTCGTTCGTTTATTTGTCACGTCGGCAAACCTATAGCCGTTAAAAACCCAGCCACTAGGCTGTTTTACGTACCTTTTTCCCTCGTGATTATCGTGCTGATAGCTGATACCTGCGAGATTATGAAAGTCGCCCAAGTCCGCGTCGTATTTTAGCTCGGCATCCACGATTTTTCTATCCAGTTCGACCTTGACCGTCTGCGCCGCGCTTCTTAGGCGGTAGTTATCGGCGTTTCTGCTCACGTCGCGCAGCATCAGCTCGAAATTTAGCGTATTTGATAGATCCTCCGCGCCGATACGAGCGTTAAATTTACCGACGTATCGCTCGGTTTTGACGGCATCCATGAGATGGTGAGGCTGCTTGTCGTCGTCAATGTTATCGTGCACGAGCGTAAATCTAAACTCGCTTAGCTCGCTAGGCACGAAACCCACGACCGCGCTTTGCCCCTGCCTGGCGTAGCCGTAGTTCCACGTCCTGCCGCCGCCGTCTTTGTAGCGGTTGGCTTTAGAAAAGTTCGCGTTTAAAATCGTGTAGAAATTTGCGCCACGGTATTTAAAAAGTCCCGAACTATAAAACGTCCTGCCGTAAAAGCCACCCGCGACGTGAAATTTATCCATAGAATTATCGAGCAAATCCGTCACAAAAAAATAATCATCCCTTGGCGCGCGATCGAATTGATTTTCCGGAAATGCGCTTTGAGCGACGTTTGGCGTATAAGGCGGCGGAGGAGTAAAATCCTTTATCGGCTTTATGACGTCGGGACTTGCGCCGTTTGCGAGCAGCGCCGTCGCAGCCGCAGCTAGACTGATAGCTAGTCTCATTTAAAATCCTTTATGATAATTTTGATTTTTCGTATCACAATTATATAGAAAGGTATTTGAATATTTCCTGATTTTCGTTAAGATAAGATTTATAAATTTCGCGCGGTTTTGTTTGTAGACGGCGGTAAATTTGACGCTAGCGAAGTTAAATTTGATAGACGTAAATTTACACGCCGAGACCCGCACTTTGAAAATGTCAAATTTTGATTCGGTTAAATTTGGCGTTATGCATTAAATTTAATCTTTCTAGCCAAGGATAAAGGGGCTTGAATTACGCTCTGCTTTGCAGTTTCTAGTGCAGCGACGCAGAAGCCCTCTCCAACCCCAGCACGTGAGAGATGGCGACATAGCTTTGCTGACGCAAAGCGTCGCAAGTTTAAATTTGTAATTTTCAGGGTGCAGGTCTCGGTGACTCAAATTTATAAATTTAATGTCAAATTTGAACGTAAAACGATAAGGTGCAGTATTTTTTCGATAGACAAGGCGGAATTTAAATTTTAAGCGTAGGCTAGACAGATAGTCTGCCGAGCTTAAAATTTAAATTTCAACGCCGTATAGCGGAAAAAGACAAGCCGCTAAGGATAAAAGAAACTAAGTATCTGCGTCGCCGCCTTCTCTTCTATATACGGGATTATGTAACTTGGCGAATAAAGATTTTGGCCGCTTTCGATCTCGAGATTGGTTCTTTGTTCGCTGCCGTTTGCGCGGATCATCACGCTGATATAGGCTCTATACAGATAATAATCCGTCCTGTCGTAAAAATCATCGTCAAACGGGTCGCCAAAAAGCATGCCAAAGCCCATACTCCGTGCGCGCCCGTAGCTGCCAAAACCATATCCCATATTCATATACACTCGCGGGCGCTCGCGTCGCTCAAGGCGTTGCAAACTCGCAAAATCGCCCATTATCACGATATCGGCGCTCTTTTGATCCATGCTTTGAGTAAAGCCGTTTTGCAGTAACTTATTTCGTACGGTGTTTTCTAGCGTGTTTGTGTAGCCAGATGAGTTTTTAAAGTAAACGTAGACGCTGCGAGAGGCTTTTTTTATGTCGCCGTTAGTGATAAAAATAGGCACCGTGCTTCTAGCATAAAGCTCTGGCGTGCGCGGTTCGCCGCAGCCTACGAAAAAAATGGCAAATAGCAAAATAGAGAAAATTTTTAGTTTCATTTCGCGTCTCCTTATCCAAATTTGACCGCCGTAAATTTAATGCGGTCGGGTCAAATTTAGGATCAAATTTAAGCGTATTTTACTACTAAATCTTTACGTTTGAGTAAATTTATAACACCAGTTTGATCTCGTTTTCTAAAGTGGCTTTTGGAGTGAGTCCGATGAAGCGCTTTTTGAGATTGCCCTCGCCGTCAAAGACAAATATCGCAGGCACGCCCATCACGCCGCCGACTGCTTTGCTGAAATAATCGACCGAAACTTTATCGCTAATCACGTCGTAGTCGATATGATGCTGCTTCACCATGTCTATATCTTTATCAAATCCAAGGCTTGGTCCAAATATCCCGTAAACGCCGAATTTGTCCTTAAGCTCGGAGTAAATTTCATTTACGATCGGAGCTTGCGCTACGCAGGCGCCGCAGGATGTGCCGAAGAAAAAGAGCATATAAGGCTTGCCGTCCGTTTTGAGCCGTCTGCCCTCGGGAAAATAGTGCGTATCTACGCCCTTTGGCGAGTTTAGGCTGATGTGGTGCTTGTCAAAGCCGCTATTTCCGCAGCCTGCTATCATCGCCGCCGCAAAGACTAATAATATATATTTTTTTATCATAATTCTCCCAAATTTAAACCGTCGCAAAGGCGCTTTGACCCTTTGGCTCGCTCGCTAGCCTCTCGCATGCCTGAGCACGCTCGCCGTCGCTCACGTAGTGGATATTTTCCATCTTGCCGTGCCTTAGATAGACGATCTTGTCGCCAAACTGCCCAAGATCAGGGTTGTGCGTGATGAGCAGGATCGTTTTGCCCTCGCTTCGCAGCTTTTGAAACAGCTCCAAAACTACCCGCTCGTTTGCTTCGTCGAGGTTGCCCGTCGGCTCGTCGGCTATCAAGATATCAGGATCGTTTATCAGGGCGCGCGCGATACACAGACGCTGCTGCTCGCCGCCGCTAAGCTGACTCGGACGGTGATCTAGCCTGTGTCCAAGCCCCACTCGCTCGAGCGCCTTTTTAGCGTCCTCTTCGTCCACGCTGCTGTGATAGTACTGAGCTATCATCACGTTTTCGACACAGTTTAGGTAGGGGATGAGGTGAAACTGCTGAAATATCAGCCCGATCTTTTCGCGGCGAAATTTGAGCGTCTCCTCGTCGCTAAGCCTACTAGCGTCGTCCCCGCCTAGCATGTACGTGCCTGCGGTTGGCTCGTCCATCAGCGAGAGTATATTTACCAGCGTACTTTTGCCGCTACCGCTTGGACCCATTATGCTGACCCACTCGCCGGCGTTTACGTCAAAGGTAATGCTCTCTAGCGCTCTTACTTCGCCGAATCTTTTCTCTATCCCGTTTAATCTTATCGCGTACTGCATATTATTCTCCTCTTAAAATATCGGCCATCTTATTTTCTAGCGCCCGTTTGATCGGATAGATCGAGGCCACGCCTGCAAAAACGAGCGAGATAACCATCGCTATCGGTATACTCATAAATCTAAAATCGATGCTCGAATCAAAAATCGCGTAGCCTAAAATTTGCGCTAAGCCGTAGCCTAAAATAGCGCCCGCCAAAGCCGCCGCAAATGCCGTGACGAAGGTCTCGACGCCAAATAAATTTAACACGTTTTTCTTGCTAGCTCCCAGCGCTCTAAGCAGCGCGATCTCCTTTGAGCGCGAGAACAAAATCGCGCTTAGCGTCGTGTTTACGCACATCGAAGTGATGAGCAAGATAACAAAGCTAACTAGCGCCATCAAAAGCTTAATCTTATCCAAGATAAGGCCTTCGGATTTTGAAATTTTAGCCACGGGCTTAACCGAAATTTGCTCGTCGCTAAGGCTCTTGCCAAGCTCGCTGATGTAGTCAAATTTGCCCGTCACTACGGCTTCTGCATAGTTTAGCGTATTTGGCTCGTTTGCTATCTTTTGAGCTAGAGGTAGCGAGATGATGAGCAGCGAGTCCTCCTTGTCGCCGTCTTGTACGATGCCGCGGACCTTTACCTTTTCACCCGAATTCGCGCCGATTTGCCTAACTTCGATCACGTCGCCGACCTTAAAGCCGCTTTGTTTGGCCAAATCGGTGCCGATTAGCGCGTTTCTCTCGTCAAAATCAAGCGTTATGCCCTGCCCCTCTTTAACCTCCAAAAACGGCTTAACCCGCGTTAGATCGCTAAATTTGACACCCATAGCGATCGCGGTCGTTGGACCGATATTTACCTGCGTGAAAAGGTATCCGCTCTGCCCTATTAGCTTGTCGCTTGGGATTTTGGCGATCTTTTCGTTAAATTTAGCCTCGTTTACCGCGTCGCTAACAGGGTCTGCGGGGGCAAAAACCACGTTTGCGCCGTAGCTTTTTAGCTCCTTGGTTACTTTTGAATCGATATCCAGATATACGTTTACAAACGCCGCCGTCACGCACGCGCCAAGCAGTATAGAGACGATAATGACGCCGACTCTAGCCGCGCCAAAGCGCAGGCTTTTAAAGATAACGTTATAAAAAAAGCCCTTATTTGCGATCATATAGCACCTCCGCAGGCAAGAGTTTAACGACGCTTCTCATCGGCACGAGCGAGCCCGCGATCGAGATAAGAAGCGCAAAAGCGATACTAAGCGGAAGCACGATCCAAGCGATGCCGATGCCGTAGCCAAAGATACTGTAAGCGATTATGTAGCTTAGTGCGTAGCCCAAAAACGCCCCCAAAATGCCTGCAAAAAACGCCACTACTAGGCTTTCGCTCGCAAAAAGGGCGTAAATTTCAAAGTTGCTCGCGCCTATGGCTTTTAGCAGGCCGATCTCTTTTTTACGCCTGTAAATTTCGCTGGTCATCAGCGATGTAATGCCGATAGAGGAGACCGCAAGCGCGATGATGCTAACGATACCCATTAGGCTTTGGATTTTTTTCACGATGTTACTCTCGGCGTCGCTTACCTGCATCATCGCCTTGGCCGCTACGCCCGCGTAGTTCTCCTCGATCTGATAGGCTATGGAGCTAACGTAGGCCGAGCAGTACCACATATCGTATTCGGCGCTATCTAGGTTGTCTAGATTTCGTCTGGCCTTGACGGATAGATCGTTTTCTGGGATCGTCATCGCTGAAACCTCGGCTTTTGAGTACTGCCCGGGCTTGCCTAAAAGCTCCTGGGCGAGCTTTAGCGAGGTTACGATTTTATAGCTTTCTTCGCCGGCTCCTTTTAGCACGCCCGCGATTTTTACGCTACGACCGTTTAAATTTAGCTCGCCGCCGACGCTCAAATTTCGCTTCGCGGCTAAATTTTCGCCTACGAGTACGTTTTGCATATCGTCATCTTCTATCCATTTGCCATCGACCGCCCAAAAGCCAAATAGCGTTTTCACGCCCGTTTTAAACTCGGGCTCGTCGGCCACGTTTGCAAATTTATCAAACCAAGTGCCAGTGATTTGGTATTTTTCGCCGCTAGCGTCTTTTACCTCGCCGTTTAAAAACGGCGCAAACGCCACGATGTTATTTCGCCAAAAAATTTCCTTTACCTTATGCAAATCCTCTTCATTTAGGTAGTTTTGCGATTTTAGCGGAGTGAAATTTTTGCCCTCGATCTCGATAGCTAGCGCTTCGCCTTTTGGCAAGACGACGATGTTTGAGCCGTAGCCGCGCAGCTCGCTAGCGATCTGATCGCCGATTTTTAGCGTGATATTTAGCATACAAGCGATCAAAACCGTCGCCAAAAGTATGGTGATAAAGGCCATTCCTTTTTGCACCTTCGAGCCGGTGATCGAGCTTTTTATGAGCCTTAGTTGCATATTTTTCATTTTAAAGTCCCGTTTATATCGACGTATTTTTCAGGGTTGGCTTCAAATTCCGCCTGAGTTTTTTCGTTTTCAAAGAAATACGTCCTGTTGTAGTATAAATAAGATTTCGAGCCGATGTTGCTTACCTTTTTGCGGCTTACCGGATCTAGCACCGTTTTTTCGACGACTTTTGAGAAGTAGTTTGCGCCGCTTTGGATAGTATCTAGCGTCACGGTCACGAATTTGCCGTCAAATTCAAACGGCATAGGTATCGGGTTGCAGCCGCCCTCTTTGCCGACTGACGGCAAGAAAATGCGCACGTTGCACGAGATACATATGAGATCGCCGCCTTTTTTGACGTAGCCCATGTCGCCGCATATCGCGCACGCGTCAAAGACGATGATCGGCGAAGCGCGGTCGGCGAAGCGGTTTAAGAGGAAAAACCTTATCTCCCTGCCCTCGTCGTTTATGTATGCGTAGCGGTGAAGTTCATTGTCGGCTAGCTCTTGGACGTCGAATTTAAACTCGTTGTTTACGGGTTCTACTACGATAGGATCTGAGATCTCAGGCGGTTTAGATGCGTGCAGGTCGTAGTAGAGTCCGAAAATCAGAGCCGTAACGACGATAGCTATGCTGCTTTTTGAGTTTGCCGCCATGAAATTTCTAGCCGCGTTGTTAAATCTAAATTTATTTGAGCCCACGACTGATTTTACCAGCGGAGCCGGGCGTTTTTTGAAATTTATAACCGCCAAAACCAAAACTAAAAAGATGAAAAAATACTGCGCAAACGTCGTATAGTAAATGCCCTTAGCCACGAGCGAGAGCGCCCACGGATACGTAGGTATCATGCCCGCTCGCATAAACTCAAGTCCCGTGTTTGAAATAGCCTGCACTATCAAAACCGCAAGTAAAAGAAGCGAAAACGTCCGTAAGACGTGCTTGCATAGGCACTCTTTTAAATTTGAAACGACGAAAAATAAAATCAGTAAAAGCAAAAACGCAAATATCATCAAAAATAGGCTGATGATAGACTGCGTATCAAGTAGCTCGCCGGCAAATACCGGAAAATTCGCGCTAGCGTGAGCGTACGTGAGGCCGTAGCCCGCACCGAGAACGAAAAACGTTATCATCTTTGCAGGGTTAAATTTGATAAAAATCCAAAGCGCGCTAACTAGCAAAAACACCAAAGTAGCCGCGTCAAACACCATTTTCACGCCGGCGTCGTGAAGCGTGAGTCTAGCGATCTTAAAAACGACTATACCCACTGCGATACCCAAAACCGAGGGTAAAAACAGCGCTTTTAGGCTCTTTTTGTCGTTGTTTAACGCTGCAAAAAGGACAAATCCCAGTAACGATGAGATAACTTGGACGAAATATATAGACATGATTAGCCCTAAAATTTGAGAATTTAAGTAAAATTTAGAGCGGGCTTGGCCGCTCTAAGCCCGAATTATTTAGCAGGCGCTCCGGTATATTGGAATTTATAAGTCGTAGTGAAAGGCTCAAACCATTTACCTACGCCTGTTTCTTTATCCGCATGGCGACCAAAGCCTTGTTTTTCAGGATTTTCTATATGAAATTTTAGCTCGTAGTTGCCCACGCCCGTATCCATTTTTAGGTTGGCTCCGTAGTGAGGACCGTCTTGAGCGACCATAGGCATAAACGTGCCTTTTTTAACTTTGCCGTTATCTAGATTTTTTAGCTCGTAATTAACTTTTAGATAAGGGATCCACTCGCCGGCCGCAAAACCGTTTTTGTTTCCCTCGATAGCGTGGATGTCGGCCTCTAGGTGGATGTCGGCTTTACTTGGGGCTAGGTCGATGCCCTTTGGCTCCATGTCGATCGGCTCTAGATAAACCGCAGCTATCTCCATGCCGTTGATCTCTACCGGATCGCCGATAGGAAACTCGCCTGCTAGGGCAACTGAAGCAGCAAGGCTAAATGCCAAAGCTGTTTTAACAAATTTATTCATGTTCTCTCCTTTAATTGGTTTGTAAATTTATTTTTAAGCTTCGCGGCAACCCGCGAAAGCTAGAAACGTCAAATTTAAGCCTCTTTGGCTTGCTTGTTTTTCATTATGATCACGCCGATGATTAGCGCCGCTACCATGATAGCCTGCGGTATCAAGCTCTCGTAATACGGATAAATGCCCAGCCATTCGATAGTCGGGAAGCCCTCGATCTTAGTCGGAACGAAAATTTTACCCTCGACGAACTCCATAAGCCCCTTGCCCACAAACACGATCGACATATAAAAGATGATCGCCGAAGTAACCAAGAAAAACGGTTTGATCGGGATTTTGATAGCAAAAACTTTAAACACGTAGTAAGTAACTAGCAAGACGACTAGCCCCACTACAAATCCCAGCGCTATCATCGAGTAACCTGCGCTATCTTTAGCGTCGAAAATCAGCGCCTGATAGAAAAGCACGGTCTCCGCGCCCTCTCTAAATACGGCTAAAAATACCGTCCACCAAAGCGCCTTAGCAGAACCAGCCGATATCGACTCGCTGACGTGACTTTGGATATATTTGCTCCATTTTTTCGCGCCTGCGTTTGAAAGCAGCCAAAAACCTACGTAAAAGAGCAGTCCCACGGCGATAAGCATTACCGCGCCCTCCATCACCTCTCTTTTTTGACCTGCAGCGCCGGCAAATATCAAATTCATAATCCACGCCATAACAAAGCTTAGCACGACCGCTACGCCAAGCGAGCTGTAAACGATACTCATGCGCTTTTCGTTGCCGGTTTTTAGCAGATACGCCACGACGGCCGCCACGATGATAAGCGCCTCAAATCCCTCGCGCAGTATGACCGTAAGCGCGTAAACAAATAGCGCCCAAGGCGAGCTACTGCCGCTTGTTTTTTCTAGCGCAGCGTCTAAATTTGCACCTAGATTATCGGCTGCTTGCTGGAGTCTCTCGACGCTCACGCCCGCTTTCATCAGTGCGACTACTTCGCCGAAATTTCCTTCTATCTTAGTTTTTAGACCGACATCTATCGCGCCTACTTTATTTTCCATGCCGCTACCTTCGAACTCGTCGAAGTAAATATCCTGCGCATCGCTCATAGCTTTATCTACGTCTTTTGCGGCGTAAAGTTTGATCGCATCGGCGATTTTTGCCTTTATGTTGGCAACGACGGGCGCAAAATCAGTAGCCGCGTCATCCTCGGCGCTATCAGGCAAAACTACGTTGGTAGCTAGCGAGCCCGAGTCCATAGGTAGCTTGGCGACGTTTTCGTATATCAGCGCATCAAGCTCTTCCAAATTTGACTTTAGTACGTCGGCGGCTACATCGTTGTTTATCGCTATTATCGCCGAACCCATGCGTTTTTGGATGTCGCCGTCGATACCCTGACCGCCGTCTATAAATCTACGGATAGCCTCTTCTAACTTCGTGTTGCGATATAGCTCAAATTTGGCTTTGTTGTTTATCTGCTGTTTTGCTGCGTCTTTATCGCCCTTTTCGTAAGCCGCGCCCGCAGCGCTAAGGGCTGTTTTTATGTCGTTATAAACCACCTGCCAGTGCGGCTCTATAGCGGCGATACTTGCAGGCTGAGCCGTAGCTTGGCTAGCTTCGGGTGCTTTAGCTGTCTGCGCGGCGTCTGCGTTTTTAGGATCTGAGTACTCGCCGACTAGCTTATGTCCGGCGTTTATAACCGGCAAAACCTCATCCATTTCTTTATTTAGATCGTCCATTATGGCTTGTATCTCTTCTACCGATTTTTTGGCGATGATGGCTTTGCGGATTTTGCCGAATTTAGACTCCATCGAGTAGGCTTTTTTCTGCCCCAAATTTACCCTGATCGCCGCTTCGATATTTTCAAAATGCCCAAAATAAGCATTTTGCGTAGCGGTTTTGGCTTCGTCGATCTTGCCCTCTTTATACTGCTGCATGATACTTACAAATGAATCTTTTATACTCTGTATCTCAGGCGTGTAGTCCGTATCCGCTGCATTTAGCGCAAACGGGATAAACAAAGCGAATATAAATCTCAAAATTTTAGTCATAAAAACTCCAAAAAGATATGTTTCTTGTGCGTATTCTATCATTAAAAAACTTTAGCGAAAATAAAAACGGCTATCAAGTACCTATAGTATCAACAAGCTCTTTTTTTGATTATCAAGTCTCTTTAAATTTTGATTTTAGCGAGTAGAAAGGTAACTAAATTTTAAAAATTTGGGATAATTGTATAAAAGAAATTTAGGAGCGAGATCGCTCCTAAATTTATTACGGCATCGCGACGGCTTGTCTTAGCATAACGCGCTTGCGAAATACGTTTGAAACCTCGGCCGCGTCGCCCACAAGTAGAGCGTTCGTAGCGCAAACGGCGGCACACATCGGCACTTTGCCCTCAGACATTCTATTTTGTCCGTATAGCTCTCGCTCCTCGTGGGAGTTCGTCTCCTCCGGTCCTCCGGCGCACATAGTGCACTTATCCATAGAACCCTTGACGCCAAACGCCCCGTCTCTAGGAAACTGCGGCGCGCCAAACGGACACGCATAGAGGCAGTATCCGCAGCCTATGCATTTGTTTTTATCGTGAAGCACGATACCGTCGGCTCTGATGTAAAAACAATCCACCGGACAAACCTGTTCGCAAGGAGCGTCGGTGCAGTGCTGGCAAGCTATCGTAGTAGATAGCTCTTTGCCCTCTATGCCGTCAAAAAGCGTGATAACCTTGCGGCGATATAGCCCCACAGGAAGCTCATGCGCAGAGGAACAAGCTACCTGACATCCAAAGCAACTGATACATCTGTTCGTATCTACGAAAAATTTCATTCTTGCCATCTTTATGCCCCCTCTTTACCTTGCGCATTATTCTCGCCGTATTCGTGGAAGAAGGTTCTAAAGCCCTCTCCGTCTGCTTTTTCTATCCTACATAAACCGGCGTTAAACTCTGAAATTTGAGTTACCGGGTCAAAGCCGTAGTTGGTTACGGTATTAAAGCTCTCGCCGATAGTATAAGGCTTGGTGCCTTCAGGATAGCGGTCCTCCAAGCTAACGCCTTGCATAACTCCGGCGAAGTTATACGGCATACAAATTCTATCCGGAGTTACCATGTAGCTGTGGTAACAGCGGACTTTGATCTTAGTGCCTTGCGGAGAGTGTATCCACATCATGTCGCGATCTTGGATACCGTACTTTAAGGCAAGCTCAGGGTGAACGTTTGCAAACATCTCAGGCGTTATCGCCGCTAGATATTTACTGGTTCGCTCTATCATTCCCGCGCCGCTTAAATTTACTACGCGCAATGTGCTAAATACGATAGGGAATTCCTTACTCCAGTCTTTTGCCTGCTGCTCGGTTTTAAATTTAGTCTCTACGCGGAAATTTCTAGCCTGATCGTCAAAGGTCGGATATTTTTGCACCAAATCCCAGCGCGGAGAGTGGATAGGCTCACGGTGTTTAGGGATCGGATCTAGGAATTCCCAAACGATCATTCTAGCTCTTGCGTTACCGTAAGGCACTACGCCTTTTTCACGGCATTTTTCTAGTATAAGTCCGCTATAGTCCATACTCCAGCTAGCGCCCATTTTTGCTTTTTCTTCTTCGCTTAACGTGATACCTAGTACTTTTTCGATATTTTCTTTGGTTATTTGCGGATAGCCGCCTTTTATCTGCGAGCCGACTAAGGTTGCATCCTCGCTAGCTAGTTGGCTAACGCCGTTATGCTCTAAACCGAAGCGATTTCTAAATCCGCTGCCGCCTTCGGCATAAGGCTTACTCATATCGTAAAGTATCGGCGTACCAGGGTGTTTAGTATCCCATGCAGGCCAAGGTTTACCGTAGTACTCGCCTTTTACTTCTCCGCCGATACCCATTAACGTATCGGGATCGAAATTTTGCCAGTTAGCCTGATGCCTTCTAAACATCTCCGCCGTTCTACCGCCGTATCCGATCGAATTTCCTATGCGAGCGATTTCGTTTGTCGCGTCGTCAGGCCATACGAAGTCGTCTTTTACCTGCTTTATCTCGCGGTCCACGATGCCCATCTTCATGCCGCGGACGTATTCGTCGTAAAAGCCGAATTTTTTAGCGAATGCAAACATAACCTCTTGATCGGGCTTGCTCTCGTAAAGCGGATCTACCACCTTAGTTCTCCACTGGCCGGAGCGATTCGTAGAGCTTAGGTGTCCTTCGTTTTCAAACGCGGTAGCGACCGGCAAGATATAAATTCCGTCTTTTCTATCGCTTAAAATCGCGACTTCGTTTACGAAAGGTTCGGCAACCACTAGCATATCTAGTTTATGGACGGCCTCTTGAATTTTAGCCAGATGCGCCATTGACGTAATACCCGTTCCTTGCACCCAAAGGACGCGAAGCTTACCGCTAGTATATGTTTTTTCCTCTTTTAAGACGCCTTGCCACCATTTTGATAGCGACCAGCCTTTTTCGTTTCTCCAGTTTCTATCCTCCGGATTTTGCGGATCGTGATAAAAATACTCTTCAAATACGGTATTTTTTACCGGAGCGCCGCCTTGTTTAGGCTCTTTCGTAGAAACCGCAAATCTTTTGATAAATTCGTCGTAATCGACGCCCCAACCTTTGCAGTAGTATTTCCATGCAGCATCGGCTAAACCGTAATACATCGGCAAGCTGTCTGAGAGATTGCACATATCGGTAGAGCCTTGGACGTTGTCGTGACCGCGCAGGATATTACAGCCGCCGCCCGGTTTGCCCATGTTGCCTAAAATTAGCTGCATGATAGGCAAGATTCTCGTATTTGATGTGCCTACGGAGTGCTGAGTGATACCTAGCGCCCAGATAACCGTTCCCGGTTTATTGTGAGCCATTATGTGCGCTGCTTGCATTAGTCTATCTACAGGCACGCCCGTAACGTCCGAAGTTACCTCGGGCGTCCAGTGCTCAGCCTCTTTTCTAATTTCCTCGATACCGTAAGTTCTATTTTCTAAAAATTCCTTATCTTCCCAGCCGTTTTTAAGGATTATGTGGATTAATCCGTAGATTAACGCTACGTCCGTTCCCGAACGGTGCCTTAGATAAAGGTCTGCTTTTGCCGCAGATTTCGTAAAATTTGGATCTGCAACGATTAGCTTTGCGTTATTTCTATCTTTAGCCTGAAGGGCATGCTTCATACCGCCGACCGGATTTGCGACGGCCGAATTTGCGCCTATCATAAAGATGGCTTTTGAGTTTGCGGCCATATCTCCGCAGTGGTTAGTCATAGCGCCGTAACCCCAAGTATTCGCCACACCGGCGACTGTTGCGCTATGTCAAATGCGTGCTACGTGATCGTTGCTGTTTGTACCCCAGAAAGCCGCAAATTTGCGGAAATAATAACTTTGCTCGTTGTTAAATTTGGCTGAACCTAGGAAAACTACGCTATCAGGACCGTCTTCTTTGCGGATTTGTAGCATTTTATCGCCGATTTCGTTTACGGCTTGCTCCCAGCTTATTCTCTCCCATTTGCCGTTTACTTTTTTCATCGGGTATTTTATGCGTTGTTTGCTCTTGGTTAAGTCGATTTGATCGATACCTTTTGAGCAGTGGCTGCCTTGAGAGATCGGGTGAAACATCGCCATATCTTGGCGAACCCATACGCCGTCTTTTACCTCGGCTTCGATGCCGCAGCCAGCAGAACAAATAGAACAAATAGTTCTAACTTTTTTTGAGCCCTCAAAAGGATTTTTTATCTCCTCGTTAGTTGCTTTTCTAAACGTCTCGTTTTCGCCAAACGCCATCGTGCTACCGGCACCAAGAGCGGCAAGCTTTAAAAACGAGCGTCTTCCTATGCGTGAATCACTCATGGTTTTCTCCCTTAGTAAGCGATCTTGTAGTAGTATTCCCACTCTTTGCTTTTTTTGTAAAGCACCTCTTTTTTGCTCGACTTGCCGACAACTACGCCGTTGTCGTCAGGAGCAAGCTCGTCGCTAGTCGGTTTTGCGATAGCTGCGGCGGCCAATACAGTCCCGCCTACCGCGCCGACCTTCAGAGATTTTTTGAGAAAATCTCGTCTTGATCCTTGCATGTTTTCTCCTTATTAATCTCAAATTTGAAATTTTGAGACGTTTTTAGAAAGATATTGTTCAAATTTTGCATATTTCCTAGGCGTAGTGCGCCTTACAGGCGCGTATTTTAGGGCACTTGCATATTTTAAAATATCACTGTGCAAATTTAGCATATTTTGAGAATAAACGAAGTAAAAATATTAGATTAATTATGAAACTTAATAAATAGTTAAGGAAATCTAAAATTTAGCTTAAGTTTTAATACTACATATCAAGTTATAAAAGTATATTTTATGAAAATTTAGGGCTTTTGAGCCAAATTTATCAAATTTAGCTCAAATTTGCGCTAGAGATTATTTTTGAAGGTCGCTTAAATTTACTATATAAGGTACAGAGCGAACGCCTGCGGCAGCATATTTTTTACGTAACTCATCCATAGTTTTTACGTCTTTTTCATTAACGGCTCCGTCTGCTACGGTATAATCGCTTGCATAATACTTTCGTAAAATTTGGATTTTGTCGCTATCGGTTTTTGCGCCTGCTGCGTCTTTATATATCAAAAAGCTCTTTTGCAAAGACGAAACGCCGTGAACCGGAGTTAAGATCACGTTTACGTTACTTTCTTTTAGCGTTGCTTCTATTCTATCTAGTTCGGCTCGGCAGTACGGGCATTCAGGATCTGAAAACATTACGATAGTTGGCTTATTTTTGTCGCTTCCTAGCGTGATGATATTTTCTTTTTTCTCGTTTTTATAGGCTTTTGAGATATTTTTCATAGTTATTTCATTTTTTATATCTTGCAGATACGATTTATGCTCTTTTAAATCTATAATGTCCGGAAAAAGCAAGTCGTCTTTAGCAAAGATAACCTCGTCTTGGCTGACTTGGCCGTCGCTTAAATTTACCGTGATCGCTTCTATGCCGCCGACTGCGGGTTTGCGACCGGTTACGGACACCTTTACGCCCTCGCCGAGCATCTGAGAGTAAAAATCGGCCACTTGCGCGTCGGTAGCGGCAAACATCGCGCAGGCCGCCGTTAGCGACAAAACTATTTTTTTCATTTCATTCCTTTTTTAAAAATTTGCGCGGATTATATTAGCTTTTTATAAATAGATAAAAAATCACGCTTTTAAAACTCGGTCGGTACCATTTTTAACGATATTTGGATCTAGATCGAGCTGCTCTAGGTAGGCGATTATGTATTTTCTGCTTAAATTTAACGCCTCTTTCGCGTTCGTTACGTTTACGAATCCTTGCGCGGCAATGATAGCTTTTAGTTTGGCAAGCGCTTCGTTTAGGGCTTTTGACGTTACGAAAAGATTATGCGCGAGCCTCACCACGCGGCCGATTCCCGTTAGCTTTTTTAGCGCGTTATCGCCGCTAACTCGGTCTATCTCAAGCTCGTCATAGATGTTATACGGCGCCAGGGGAGCTAAATTTCCGCTTTGCAAAATTTCGTAAATTTTCTCCTCGAGCCTAATTTTTAGCTTACTCATATCAACGCCCGTTTTGGTATAGACGCCGTCGTTTTTAGCAATCATGCCCGCGCTTTCTAGCTCGTCAAGCGCCTTTTGGGCGATATTTTCGCTAGCCCACGAGAGCTTTAGGCTGATACTCGTAGCCGAAAATACCGCAAATTCGTTCTTTTCTATCATAAATTTGACCGCGCTTTTTATCCTATCGACCGCGCTTAGATCGTATATATTTAGCGCCTTTTCATCGACAAATACGTTTGGCGTTTGCTTTGCTATAGCGACGGCCTCCTCGTGGTTTAGCCCGAAACGCTGATAGGCCGAGATGATACCAAAGCCGTTTTTATGCGTATCTTTTAGCATCGCAAAGGCGCTTACAAAGTCCTTTTTAAGCAGCGAGTTTAAAAACGAAATTTTGCTTGATTTTTTCATCGGTTCGCTCACGGCGTTTAGCACCCTGCCGCCGCCTATGACGCGACCGTTTGCGATGAGCACGAACGGCTCGTCAAATTTTAAAAACATATCCCTCTCAAATTTAAACGTCGCAAATATCCCGCCCTCTTTTTCGCTGAGAATCAGTGCTTTTGCGGGAGCTGCCTTTGCCCCAACGCAAAAAGTAACGCTCTGCCCGTGCGTTAGCTCGCGAGCAAAAACTATCGCGTCTATCTCGCGAAATCCTCTAAAAAAGCCCTTCTTACTAAGCAGCTGGCCTTTTTTTAGATCATTTAGCTCGATTCCAGTCAAATTTAGCGCCACGCGGCTGCTAACTCCTGCGCGGTCGACGAAATTATCGTGGCTCTGCACGCTTCGCACTTGCACCTCTTTGCCTGCGTCATAGTTAAACAGCTTTTCGTTTTTCGTCACGCTGCCCTCTATCACTGTGCCAGTGACTACGTTTCCGATACCTTTTAGGCTAAAAACGCGGTCGATGTAATACCTAAAAACGCCCTCTTGCTCGCGGTTAGCGGCCTTTAGCGTGAAAAGATAATTTCGTAGCTCATCAATGCTCGCGCTATCTTTAATGCTAACCGGGAAAATCTCTAAAATTTGCAGATTTTTGTAGTTTTGCGCGGCGGCGTAAATTTCGCCTTTTCGCTGCTCTATTAGCTCCGCGCTAGCTAGGTCGCATTTAGTGAGGGCTACGACGAGCGAACGAACGCCAAGGATGTTTAAAACCTCCAAATGCTCCAAAGACTGCGGCATAAGCCCGTCGTTTGCCGCTACGACAAAGAGGCACGCGTCAAATCCATACGCGCCGCTAATCATCGTTTTGATCAAATTTTCATGTCCCGGCACGTCAATAAATGCGATATTTTCGCCGTTTTTGCTCAAATTTGAAAAGCTAAGGTCGATCGTGATCCCGCGCTTTTGCTCCTCCTCGAGTCTGTCGCCCTCAAAGCCGTTTAGTTCCTTTATCAGCGCCGTTTTGCCGTGGTCGATGTGCCCGGCCGTTCCTATGATTAAGCTCATCTTTCATCCGTTTCGTTGATTTTTTCTATCAAATTTTGCACGTCCGCGTCCAGTACGCTGCGAAGATCGAGCAAAAATTTGCCCTCCTCTATGCGGCCGATCACGAGATTTTTTCTAAATTTAGCCTCGTTTTCGTTCGCGTTTCCTTTGACGGCCAGCGCGAGGCTAGGTATGCGTTTGTTTGGCATAGTGCCGCCTCCTACGAAGGTCGTAGTGCGCACGATTTCAAGCGGAGTTTTTAGCTGCGAGTTTATAAAATTTGCCGTGTTTTCAAGCTCATCTACGCTTTTATAGAGCTGTTTTATCGTTGTAATAAGCTCAAATTCGCGGTTTGCGTAGGCTTTGACGCTCTCAGCTAAAAGCGAGATGATCACCTTATCCACGCGCAGCATTCTTAGCAGCTGATTTTTCTTTAGTTTTGCGATGAGCTCACGTTTACCTAGGATTATGCCGCACTGCACGGAGCCAAAGAGCTTGTCGCCGCTAAAGCTAACGAGCGAGGCGTCTTTTAGATTTTTTAGATTGGGCTCGTTGCGCTCTAGTCCGTAGGGCAGCTCGCCGTAAAATCCGCCGCCAAGATCAAAATAATCAATGAGATTTCGCTCTCTTGCTAGCGCGCTAAGACTCTGCATCGCTACGTCCTCGCTAAAACCCACGATGTCGAAATTTGACCTATGCACCTTTAAGATCAGCTTCGAGTTTTCGTTTATCGCGTCCTCGTAGTCGCGCAGATTGGTTTTATTCGTCGTGCCCACTTCGCGCAGGATCGCGCCCGAGTTTGCCATGACTTCGGGTACGCGAAAGCTCCCGCCGATCTCGACTAACTCGCCTCTGCTGATGACGGCTTCGCCGCCTTTTGAGAAGGTATTTAGCACCAAAAATACGGCGCTTGCGTTGTTATTTACGACGACGGCGTCCTCAAATCCAAAAAGCTCCGCGAGCAGCCCGCCCACGTAGTCGTAGCGGTTTGAGCGGCCGCCCTTTTCGACGCTGTACTCTAAATTTGAATACCCCGTGATCACGGGCGCGGCTCGGCGTAAAATTTCAGGATCGATCGCGCTACGGCCGAGATTCGTGTGGATGATGACGCCGGTTGCGTTTATCAGGCTTCGCAGGCTCAAATTTGACGCCTTTTCGTATCTTTCGAGCGTATTTTGGACGATGGCGTCAAGCCCCGGGCAGTTTTGCCCGCCTAAAATTTGAGCGCGCAAGCTCTCTAGCTCGGCCCTAGCGACCTTGGTTAGCAAGCTCGTGTCAAGCCCGAAAAATCGCTCGTTTTTTATAAATTTATCTATCTGCGGGAGTTTTCGTAGTTCGTTCAAATTCGCTCCTAGTAAATTTGTGTTACCGAGCGCGATTTTAGCATAAATTTGGATAAATCTAATCTTATTAAAAAAAATAAATGTAAAATTTCAGAGCCTATTAATGCCTTTAGTATTAAAATGCGCTCAATTTTGATAACGCGTAGCGCGGGGAGAAAATCATGAAAGAATTCGGTTTTTACAACGATTTTGACGAGAATTTGATGCTAAACGAGCAGATCGAGATAAATGGCGAAGGTGAGTATCTCGTATCAAATTCGCCCAAACTAAAGGCAAGCGTCGTAGCGCCGGAGATAAATTTTTATCTAAAAAACACCGCCGACTCGGTGCTAGATAAAGCTAAAAACACGCTTTTGCTTTATGAGGCAAGAGCTAGCGCCTTTGACCTAGCGCGCGACATCGACTACGAAAAACCCGTCGGCAAAAACGTCGTGATCGTTAGCAATGGCGGCCGCGAAAATTTGGCAAATTTGCTTAAGGCAAAAGGCTTTAAAACCATCGAGCTGACGCATTTTGAGATCAAATTTATCTACGGAGCAGCAGGCGAGCTAAGCGTGCTAGTGCTGCGCCCAGACGGCGAGTTTGAGGTGGACTGCGACTTTTTCCTCGTAGAAAACGCGCGCGAATACATGCTAAAACAAAGCGGCTGCTACGAGATCGCGGGCAAAAGCGACGAGGAAATCGCCTCGCTGCTAGACGCGCAAAGTCCGAAATTTAAATTTAAAAGCCACGTCCACTACGACTCCACGATCTGCCAGTATCACGAGCGCAGACACGAGATCTGCGGCAGATGCGTCGAGGCCTGCCCTACGGTAGCGATCCTAAAAGAGGACGAGACCAAACACCTAGTTTTCTCTCACATCGACTGCGTAAACTGCGGTGGCTGCGTGAGCGTGTGCCCTAGCGGCGCGCTTGATTACTCCGATATGCCAAGAAATTCGTTTGCCGAGACGGCCAAACTCTACCGCGGCAAGATCGCGCTAGTCGTGCCTGCAAAGGCGAATTTAGAAAACTTAAACCTAAATTTACCCGCAAACGTGCTGCCTTTTGCCGTGAGCGGCGAGAGATTTTTGAGCGAGACGCATCTGCTCACGTTACTTCAAGAAAGCGGCGCGCAGGTCGTGATCTACGAGCAAAATATCGGCAAAGGCACCAAAGACGCGGTGGATATCGTAAATCAAATTTACGAGCTTAAATTTAACCAAAAAGCCGTCCTAGTCGCAGGGAACGAAGACAAGCTAAAAAGCGCCCTATCTCAGGCTAAATTTATCGAAGGCTCGCAGTACTCCATAGCCGAGTACGCACTGCCTAAGCGCGAGATATTCGCCAAACGCCTAGAGTGGCTAGTCGGAGATCAAAATTTAGGCTCCGTTAGCACCACCGAGCTCATCAGATACGGCCGCGTCGAGATAAATCAAGACACCTGCACGCTGTGCCTAAGCTGCGTGGGAGCGTGCAACGTCGCTGCACTAGTTGCGGACAAGAAAACAAACTCCATCGTCTTTAACCCGAGCGTCTGCACCGCGTGCGGATACTGCGAGCTTAGCTGCGCGGAAAAAGACACGATATTTTTACACCCCGGCAAGATCGACCTGGAGCCTAGCTTCTTTACCTTTAGCGAGCTAGCCAGAGACGAGCTTTTCGCCTGTATCGAGTGCGGCAAGGAGTTTGCGACCAAAAAGGCCGTCGAGAAGATCGCCTCGATCATGGCGCCTAGATTTAACGGCGACAAAGCTAAGCTAAAGACGCTTTATTGCTGCTCGGACTGCAAAGCCAAAGTGATGATAAAAGCGCAAATGGATCAAATGAGAGAAGAGGTTTTAAATGGATAATAACTTAACCAAGGCGCGCGCGTATTTTTACGAGTTTTTGGCCTATCCGCTGTTTTTTCACGAGCACGGCGGTAAATTTGACCGCTGGCGCGAGCAGCTAGCCTACCTAGCGACTAGTCCCGTTACGCCCCAGAGCGAAGCCGCGTTTGCGAATTTGGCAAAATTTGACTTTGAGAAATTCGCTAGAGAGCAAAACGACGTGCTTTTTGACTTTTCTTACTCAAACATCCCGCTAAACGCCTCCTTTTACGAGGACGGGCGCGACGACGGCGCGGCTAGGCTGCGCGTGATCGAGTGCCTGAAGCTAAGCCCGTACCGCAGAAACAAAGACGTCTGCAAGGACAGCGAGGACTACGTCGGATTTATATTTTTAGCCACGGCCACCTTTTTGCGCGACGAAGTAGCGGGCGCGGCAAATATCAGCAGCAAGCTGTTTACGGACGTTACGAATAAATTTATCGACGAATTTATCAAATTTTTATCCGCTCACAAAAATGCCGACTTTTTCGCCTCTTACGCGATTATCTTGCGCGATTTTATCGATCTTGAGCGCGCGGTGCTAGGCGTGGAAGCTCCTGCGGCGCCGATCGGCGACAGCGCGGCGGTAGCCTCGATGAAAAAAGAGCCGTTTCAAAGCAAGATGCCTACGGCCAAAACAAAACTCCGCTGGGAGGAGTTCTCGCCCGTCATCTCGCAAGAGTTCGACGACTAAATTCGCGTTTGCGGCATGACAGGTTTTAAACGAGGCAGCGCGGCTTGCCTGCACATCGGTAAACGAATTGCCGCGACTTGCTTAAATTTACCCTTTAGGCGCAAGAACCGATCGCCTTTAGCCTGGCTAAATTTAGTTCAAAGGCGCTTGAGTTAAATTTAATCCTTTATTTATCCAAATTTAGTGGCGACTTAGCCGTACGCGCCTTTAACGTTTATGCGGGCATAAAGACTAAATTTAGCGCGCTTAAATTTGCGTTTATTTATTTATTTTAATTAGCCTGCTTTCGTACGGGCGCGAAATTTACGTAAATTTGCGGATTTAAATCCAGCCGCAAAAATACATACGGCGCAAATTTAAACTGCACAAAACCTAGTTTTTTGTCTTAATTTTATCGCTTCAGCCGTTCTTTTTAGCTCGCTCGAGAAAATTTATAAACCCAAAAAGCACCAAACTAAGCACGACCAAAATCACGCTCAAAATGAGCGCGCGGCCGTTTTCGCCGTCGTAAACCGCATTATAGATCGCTAGCGAAACGGTGTCGGTTTTGCCTACGATATTTCCGCCTAGCATCAGCGTGATACCGACCTCGCCAAGGCCGCGAGCCAGAGCCAAAACGAGCGCCGAAACGACGCTTTTAAAGACGTTTGGGATAAGAATAAAAACGGCGATCTCAAAGCGATTTTTGCCTAGACTCTGGCCTGCTTCGATTAAGCTTTTAGGCAGGCTTTCAAGCGCGCTTTGAACGGGCTTTACAAACAGCGGCAAGCCCGCCAAAAACGAAGCTATAACAAGCGCCGAAAAACTAAAAACGATCTGTAAATTTAACGCCTTGCCGATCACGCCGTTTCGCCCCAAGATATAAAGCAGCAAAAATCCAGTGGCGATGGGAGGGAAAATGAGCGGAAACATCACGGCCGCTTCCAAAACGGCCTTAAACCTACCGCGGTAAAACGCCAAAAAATAAGCCGCGCCAAGCCCCAAAAACAGGAGCAGTACGAAAGTAACGGCTAGCGTTTTGGCGCTTAAAAGCAGCGGGTGAATAAGCCAGGCGAGTTCCTGCAAATTTTTCCTTTTTTCGTTAAATTTTGCTTTTTGCTCAAGCGAAATCTAGCGAATAAATTTTAGCGTTTAAATCAAATTTGACGCAAATTTTACGTCAAATTTGAAGACAATTCGGCTGAGCCAAAAGCCCTTAATTTAAATTATTTTAGCCCGAATTTAGCGAAAATTTCCTTCGATCGAGGAGTTTTTATCTCGTCTATAAATTTAGCGCACGTCTCGTTACCTTCGCACGCGGGAAGCTTTGCCGCAGAGATGAAAACGGGGCTATAAAGCGCCTCGTCGATGTAGATCACGCTGCCAAACTCACCCTCTCTAGCCACGGCCTCGGTCGAGTTGATAAAGCCCGCTTCCACTTCGCCGTTGGTGACGTAGGCGACTACTTGCGGTACGCCTGCAACCGGCAGCATCTTAGGCGCTAGATCGGCCTCTAACCCCGAGTTTTTCAAAAACTCCGTCGTCCTCACGCCGTAGATCGCTTTTTTGGCGTCGGGCATCGCGATTTGGCGAGATTTTTTAGCTCAGATACGTCTTTTATCTGCTTGCCTTTTGGCGTGACTAGCACCAAAGCGCCCTTACCGATGCGCTCATAGGCCTTTATATCAAGGTCCGTTTTCTTTAAAAACGCCTCGTCGCCCACGATCGCAGCCATCTTGCCCTCTTTTGCCTGGATAGTTATCTGGCCCAAATTTGCAAACGCGCCCTCGATCTGTACGCCGTCTTTTTTGAGATTTTCTATCACTTTAGTGACTGGTTTTTTGTATCCGCCGCCAGCTCCCACGAGTAAATTTTCGCTGCCAAAGGCAACCGCGGCCGCGATAGAAATAAGTAGTAGTTTTTTCATAAAATTATCCTTTGAAATAAAATTTAGTAATTTTATGAAATATAATCTTATACACTTATAAATCAATAAGCAGGCTCGTAATCGGTTTGTTTATAATAATTTTTTAAAAAATTAAGCTAAGGCTTTGTTTTAAAAATATAAAACGGGAATTTAAAACAACGACATAAAACAAACCGTACTAAGCGCGGACGAGCAACGCTACGCATATCTCGAGGGAGACGTAAAGTCCGTAACCGCTAGCGGCGCGACCGTAGTTTTAAGGCAGGGCGACGAAGTAGATTTCGTCGTAGACGGACAAAGCGCCAAAGAGATCTACTTAACGAAAGCAAAATCTCTAAATATAAATTTCGATAATATAAATTTTGATCTAAAAAGCAACGATTTATCGACGATTAGGACGCTGGGTTTGGCGGGGTCTGCTCTACCGATTTTAGGCGTTATTCCGTTTTTAGGCATAGTTTTCGTTATCGCGGGTTTTATATGAATTTTGCTCGCTATATTTAAGCTTTCAAATAAAGTCGGCAGTCCTACCTTAAAGAAAAATTACGTTTTATATCTAATCGCTACCGCAGCGTCGTCTGTTTTGATTTTTTTGGGTATGGCTATGGGGGTGTTTGCGTTTATGAATGCCGGAGCCGGATACGGCAATACAGGCGGCGTTAGTATGATTATAGGAGCGATCTTAGGTATAGCAGGTCTTATAGGCGTTATTTACGGATTTTTCAAAGAATTTCAAGTTTATAACGAACTTTCAAGCATCTCGGGCGATAAATTTTTCCTTTATTATTTTATCGGCACGGTAGTAGGAGCACTCACGGCCGTTATAATCATCGGCTATGTCATTTTACTCGCGGCGTTTATTATGCAAATCATCGCATGGTATAGACTTCAAGAGGTTAAGGCAGCCTAAATTGCCCAAATCAAGCGGAAAACTTACCGCTTGATTTTTATCCTATCGCCCCGCTCTTTAAAATGCTTCGCAATTTAAATTATGTTATAATCGCGCAAATTTAAAATAAAGGTAAAAAATGGGGCTGAAATCTGACGCCTGGATACGCAAAATGTCGCACGAAAAGGCGATGATAGTGCCGTTTGCCGAGGAGCAAGTCGGGCGCGGCGTGGTTAGCTACGGAGTGTCTAGCTACGGCTACGATATCCGCGTGTCGCGAAATCCTTGATTTGCCAGACGGTGCCGAGATTAACACCGCGACGAAGCGAGGATTCTGCTTTGTCTTTACTACGATCTAGGCTGCCTTCCACACCGCCGAAAAGTAACCAATTCGGTTTTGCCTGATAACTTAATGCAAGCGTTGCACCGTTAATATAGCCGTTATGACGGCGTGCAACATTGGCATCCGCATAGCGTTTTTGCGTATGGGAA
>ERZ773087.386-NODE-386-length-33947-cov-35.584828_pt1 | contig 33947 bp, 25 predicted proteins | sample MGYA00511375_ERZ773087 | MGnify/ENA primary metagenome ERZ773087 (study PRJEB29015, sample SAMEA2737995) | human oral metagenome | biome: human oral; feature: human-associated habitat; material: dental | place: China | collected 2063 ...
TTTACATAATAAGGAGTGCCATTCGCACACCAACCAACACCATCACGCCCAACCAACACCACCTCACTTTACATAATAAGGAGTGCCATTCGCACACCAACCAACACCATCACGCCCAACCAACACCACCTCACTTTACATAATAAGGAGTGCCATTCGCACACCAACCAACACCATCACGCCCAACCAGCACCACCTCACCATATATAATAAGGAGTGCCATCTGCACCACATCCACCACCCCACACTCATTCAAAATATTTCGCCCACCAAACAAAAAATGTGGCATTGGGGGCATCCATCCCCACGATTTTGTGTACTTTTGTAGCACATAACGCGCTGCCTACATGCTCGCCACATGCTTAGCGAACACACACGCCGGCGCAAAACAGCAACCAACTTACACAAAGATGAATCTACCATCCAACATTTCGCTCACCATGTTACCTGCCCTTGCCTTGGCCACGACAGCCGAAAGAGCAATGGCACAAACCAACGACACCAGCTATCCCAAATGTCCTGAACTGGCCACGTATCCCGTGAACGCAGCGAGACAAGCCACTGCCGTGCGTCCCAACATATTATATATCATGTGCGACGACCACTCCATGCAAACCATCAGCGCATACGGCAGTGCCATATCCAAGCTTGCGCCCACGCCCAACATCGACCGATTGGCGCGCCGCGGCATGCTGTTCAGGTCGGCATTTGTCGAAAACTCGCTGTCAACGCCCAGTCGCGCCTGCCTCATCACGGGTCTTTACAGCCACCAAAACGGTCAACGACAACTGGGAGAAGGCATCGATACCACCCGAACCTTTTTCAGCGAGCTGCTACAAAAGGCGGGCTACACCACGGGTATGGTGGGCAAATGGCACATGCACTGCCGCCCCAAGGGGTTCGATTTCTTCCATATCCTCAACAATCAAGGCTCTTACTACAACCCCGTGTTCTGCTCGAACCGCGAATATGGCAAGTACAAGCAAGAGAAAGGCTACGCGACGACACTCATTACCGACCATGCCATCAACTTCTTAGAGCATCGCGACAAGTCTAAACCCTTCTGCCTGCTGGTGCATCACAAAGCACCGCACCGCAATTGGATGCCCGAAGAAAAGTATTTCGGTCTTTATGGCGACGTAGAATTCCCACTTCCCAAAACCTTTTGGGACGATTACGCCACGCGCGGGTCGGCTGCAAGCACGCAAAAGATGCGCATCGACGACGACTTGCGCATGATTCAAGACCTGAAAGTGCCCGAAACACTCGACCCCAACGATGCGGAAAGCATGGACTCGTATTACGCACTGCTCGGCGAAACAAGCCGTTTTACCCCCGAACAGCGCGTGGCCTTCGACAAATACTACATGCCTAGGAACAAGAAGTTTATCGAATCGAAACTCACGGGCAAGGAATTGGTGAAGTGGAAGTACCAAAACTACATCCGCGACTACGCCGCCGTGATACGCTCTGTTGACGACAACGTGGGCCGACTGCTCGATTATCTGGAACAAAACGGACTTAGCGACAACACCATCGTGGTGTACACCTCCGACCAAGGCTTCTACATGGGCGAACACGGATGGTTTGATAAGCGCTTTATGTACGAAGAATCGTTCCACACGCCGCTCATCATCAGCTATCCCGGACATGTAAAAGAAGGAACAGAATGCAACCAACTGGTGCAGAACATCGACTTCGCACCCACTTTCCTCGAACTTGCAGGGGTTAAAAAGCCCACCGAGATGAGCGGACGTAGCCTGCAACCGCTATTTAAAGGAGCAAAGGTTAAGAATTGGCGTAAAGACCTTTACTACCACTATTACGACTATCCCACTTACCACCTTGTGCGCAAGCACGATGGCGTACGCAACGAACGCTACAAGCTTATCCACTTCTACGGCAAGGGCAGCGACCGCGCCGTGCAAGAAAACAAGTACCAACGCACGCCCGGAACCAGCGAATATTATACCTATCAGGCATTGAAACGCATCAATTACTTCCGCGACGATGCCGACATAGACTATTACGAACTGTACGACTTGCAGGCCGATCCAGACGAACTGAACAACATCTACGGAAAACCGGGTACAGAAAAGGTTACCAAACAGTTGCTTAAACGATTGGGCGAATACCGCAAAGAACTGAAAGTAGACGAATAACGCCCACCCAACGGCAAGCGTACGAGAGCAAATTGCCAATTGCCCACACCCTGCAAAAGCAGCCAACACAAAAGAAAGAACATGACAACAGAACAGTTATATAAGATTTTTGAACGCCACCCCGTAGTAACCACCGACAGTCGCGACTGCCCTGCGGGTAGCATTTTCTTCGCCCTCAAAGGCGAATCGTTCAACGGAAACAAGTTCGCAGCCGCGGCCTTGCAGCAAGGTTGCGCCTTTGCCGTGGTAGACGAGGCCGAATGTTGCCCACCTAACGACGGCCGATACATACTAGTAGACAACGTATTGCGCGCCTTCCAACTGCTAGCGCGCCACCATCGCCGCACCCTTGGCACGCGTATTGTGGGCATAACGGGCACCAACGGCAAAACAACCACCAAGGAACTACTGGCTGCCGTACTGGGTCAGAAGTACAACGTACTGTACACTTTGGGCAATTTCAACAACGACATTGGCGTTCCCAAAACCCTATTACGCCTTAAACCCGAACACGAAGTGGCCGTAGTAGAAATGGGTGCCAGTCATCCAGGCGACATAAAGACACTGGTCGAGCTGGTTGAACCCGACCTTGCACTCATCACCAACGTGGGCATGGCCCACCTGCAAGGCTTTGGCTCGTTCGAAGGCGTGGTGAAAACCAAGGGCGAACTATACGACTTCATGCGCCAAAGCAAGCGCGGAAAGGTGTTTGTCGATGCCAACAATCCCCGCCTGATGGGCATTGCCGAGGGACTAGACCTCGTAACCTACGGCACACCCGCACGCCCCGACCTCTTCGTTAGCGGCAAAGTGGTTTCGGCTGCCCCCTTCTTACGTTTCGCTTGGCAACGCGAAGGCGGTGCATGGAACGAAGTACAGACCCATCTTGTTGGGGCATACAACGTGCTAAACATGCTTGCAGCCCTCAGTGTAGGCCTTTTCTTAGGTGTTTCGGCCGAAGAGGCCAACCGCGCCTTAGCCAATTACGTGCCCAGCAACAACCGTTCGCAACTGGAAGAAACGGCACACAACAAGCTGATTATGGATGCCTACAACGCCAACCCAACAAGCATGAGCGTGGCCTTGAATAACTTTCACGACATGGAAGTGCCGCACAAGATGGCCATTTTGGGCGACATGCTCGAATTGGGAGCCGTTAGCCAGAGCGCACACCAAGCCATTGTCGACCAGCTTTCGCAGCTCGCACTCGACGAGGTGTGGCTCGTTGGCCCCGAATTTGCCCACACAAACTGTGCTTTCCGCAAGTTCAACGATGTAGAAGAAGTGATAGCCGAGCTGAAAAAACACCGCCCCGAAAACCATTACATCCTTGTAAAAGGCAGCAACGGCATACATCTCGACAAGTTGCCGCAATGGCTTTAAGGCCATAACCTAGAACATCTGCGTCACACTACGAGCCTGCGCTGCGGCATGTTCTACTACACCCGTACCTACTATAGGGCAAGCCAAAATAAGCCCTCCTGAACCAAGGGACTCCGCCCCTTTGGATACCCCTTAAAACAATATTCAACTTATGGGCTACGCAGTATTACACATAGACAAGGCTCGGGGCAACGACTCGGCAATGACCGCCCACATCGAGCGTACATTCGTGCCGAACAACGTCGATGCCACCCGCACGCACATCAACCGTGAGTTGGTGCAATTCCCCGCAGGTGTCACCAACCGCACGGAAGCCATAGAACACCGCATTGCCACGGCAAACATTTATCGAAAGGTGGCAGACAACCAAGTCAAGGCTTTACGCTTTATCCTTTCTGGCTCGCACAAGGATATGCTCCGACTTGAAAGCGAGGGGCGTTTGGGAGAGTGGTGCGGCAGCACGATGCAGTGGCTTTACACCACCTTTGGTAAGGAAAACGTGGTGGCTGCCACACTGCACGCAGACGAGGAAACACCGCATATCCATGCTACGATAGTACCCATCGTACAAGGAGAAAGACGAAAAGCCAAGACCGAAGCCGAAAACGGCAAGCGGAAGTACAAGACAAAGAAAGACAAGGTACGGCTCTGTGCCGATGATGTGCTTACCCCGAAGAAATTGGAGGAGTACCAAACCACATACGCAGAACAGATGAGGCCTTTCGGGTTGGAGAGAGGTATGTACGGCTCGGAAGCCAAGCACCGCTCCAATATGGAGTATTACAAGCAGATACTCAAGGAGACGGAACAGAAGCAAGCCGAAGAAGCCGAACTTATTGAAAAAGTAAGGGAATTGGAGAAGCAGGCAGACAAACTTCAGGTAAAGGGTACTCTATACTCGCTCTTTGGCAATACGGAACTTGACAAGGCGGAGAAGCGTATCGGAGAGTTGGAAAGGGAGATGGAGCATCAGAAGTTCCTTTCAGAAAAGGAGAAAGCCGAAATCCGCAAGGAGGTTATTCTCCTGCAGGATACCGTTGCAGCTAAAGACAAGACCATAGCTGAACAGCAAAAGGAAATCAAGACGTATGAGGAGGAACGGAGTTTCATTCGGCGTTTCTTCCACAGCTTCTACCTCTTGCTTAATATTCGTCTACTGCTCCGCAAGATGGACATCGATGACGATACCTTTGTCAGAATGCACCAAAAGCAAGTTGCGGTACGTAGTACAGCTGATGTGTATTCGGGAATGTACAAGCGTACTTTCACCGAGGAGAATGCCGAACTCCGTATCACGACCAATGAGAAGCGTCAACCAACCCTTATCATCAATGGTCTGTCCGTCCCCGACTGGTGTGAGCAGAAGTGGCAACAACTCATTCACCGCAATCGCTCACAACGGCTGTAATCGCTTTTTCTTTCATAGATAAGAAAAAAACGAGAAAAGACGCTCACTTTTCCTCGCAAAAGATTATCTTTGTAAATAATATAAATTGTTCGTTTCTTTAAATAATTCTGTATATTGGTTATGGCAATGCGAGTTAGTCTTAAGAAATTGATCCAAGATTCTATCGTTGTGCAATATCATTTACCTTATGATGTTGTAGATAAGCATATTCCTTGTTCATGTATTTCAACAGAAAAGGATTATTGCTTACTTCAAAATGGGACCGATATTGATGTAGCAAACATAATCTATAATGGAATAGTTGATTATGCTTATAGCGATAATGAAATAGATTTAACTCAACTTGACAAGCTCCAAATAAGGGCACTATTAAGCAAACTAAAATTTGATCCAAATGCTTCAGAAAGTATTCAGCTGGGGTATGGCTTTCAGGGAGAAGTTATGCTTCATCTTCTTCTGAGTCATTTTTTTCATGCTGAAAAGGCACTTGCTAGAGGATATTTATATTCTGCTTTAGAAAATGCTGAGACTAAAGGTTATGATTCATATTTGATGATAGAGAACAATGAAACAATGTTTCTTCTTTTTGGAGAAGCAAAATTTTACTTGGATGGGATATAAAAGGTCATTAGACTCTATCTTTAATAATATTGACAAAGCTCTTTCTGATTCTTACTTTAATCGGAATTTTATTGCGATGGAAAATCACTATGAGCATATCGAACCGAAAAGTAGAATTCGTGAGATTATTGATCAATGGCGAACTGATCCGTTGATAAATATGGCAGAAGAAGCCAAACAGCACAATATGAACCTAGTATATCCGATGCTAGTTATTTTTGATGATAAAATGACAGAATACGATAATCTCATAATGGATATAATATCTTATATTCAAACCAAATATAATGCTGTACAGCCTACACTTACAATCCCATATACAATCTTTTTTTTGTTTTTTCATGTGGATAATAGTCGTATTATTAAGACACAAGTTTTGCAATGGATAAATCAAAAGCAGCAGTTGATGCCGTAAAGCTTATCAACCAAGCCAAAGAGAATTTAAGTTTGCAGCCTTTAATGATTAAGGCTGTTTGTTCTTTTTTTGACTTTATGAAAGGTAAAGAGTTATCTCAAGCAGATAGACTCTTCTTGCACTATCTCGCGAATCGAGCAGGTCTACCTCAGTACTATTATCCGATGCTAAATATTGGAGAAGACGTTGATGAAGAAGTCTCTTTGCAGACCTTTTCAAATTATATCAATGAAAGCAGTTTGATAGTTGGAGAAGGTATTATGTTGCATCGCTACCAGAAGGAACTTTTAGAAAGATTCAAGAGAGGACAGAGAAATCGTATTTTTCTGAGTGCTTCAACATCTTTCGGAAAAACATTTTTGATTTACGAGATCGTAAGGAAGATGGAGTATACTAATGTAGCATTTATTTTTCCTACCCTTTCTCTTCTTTCTGAGAACTTGTTTAAGATTCATTTATTGCCTGAATATAAATGGGTAAAGGATAACTATGTGATTCATACACTCAGTGATAAAGAGGAAATAAGCGGACGGAATCTTTTCATTTTTACCCCAGAACGATTCTTGTCTTTTTTGGATAAGAACAAAGAAATTCAATTGGATTTTGTATTTGTAGATGAGATATATAAGCTTGATAATGGTTTTATCATAGACGAGGTGGCTCAAGAGAATGAGCGAGATGTGGCTTACAGGATAGCTTTGCACGAATTGCTAAAGAATCCACATATAGATTCTTTACTTGCAGGTCCATATATAGCACTTCCAACCGAAGATAAGAAAGACACACAATTTTCATTTAAAACTTTCCTTGACTATTATGATTTTGTTGTTGTTAACTACAATCACTACGAAATAGTGAATAAGGTGGAAGTCTTTGTCAAAACAGCATCAAACATTAAGATTGATAACACGTTTCACTTGACATTTACAAATAAGACAAAGAGTGATCGTGTTGTCCAACTTGTTACACAACTTTTGAATCGAGGAGAAAATGCCATAGTCTATTGCAGTACAAAAGCTTCAACGGAAAAATATGCTAAATTTTTAATTAGTGAAAATAAATATATCAAAGATATTGATTCTGAAAAGGTAATTAGGCTTACAAATCATATAGATAGTTTATTTGTGAATGGGAAGGGGGCGCAATGGATTGTTTCAAAAGCATTAAAAAAAGGAATTGGCATACATCACGGTTCAGTTCCCAAGTATATACAGCAGGAAATTATCTCGCTGTTTAATCAGAATATTTTAAAGATCCTAATATGTACTACTACTATTACTGAGGGGGTAAATACCACAGCTAAAAACGTGATAGTGCTTTCTGGAAAAAAAGGAACGAAAGATTTAAAAAAGTTTGATGCACAGAATATAGAGGGGCGAGCTGGTAGATTTATGCAGCATTATCAAGGGCGGGTTTTTATTCTAGATAAAAAATTTGCGGATCGAATGAACGAAGAGGACGAATTGTTGCAACATAATTTTTTTGACAAGAATATTGATAAAAAAGATGTGGACATTGTTCTCTCAGATTCCAATTATCTCACAACCGAGCAAGAAAATAGAAAAAAAGCAGTTAGAGGCTATCAAAGAAAGTGGAATAATGCCTAAAGCATGTTTTGAGGAATTTAGAACAATATCATATGATGACAAGATTTATTTGTACAATACGATTGCTCGCTTTTCAACAACAGATCATGAAAAGATAACAGAGTTAATAAGACGTTACGTTGGTCAAAGGAAGTCTTATCTTCCAGGCCTTGAACTTATATGTCAAACTGTCCGTCCAATTATCAAAAATGACAATTTACGTTATTATGTAGAGAACGGAAATGATCAGCCTGGTAACTGTTATCTTGTTGGTATGATTTCTGCATTTATTTCTAAAGGATTTTCAGGCTCGGTAAATTATTATATTAAAAAAGAAGAGGACGTGGATAAGGGAGTTAGAAAGGCTGCTAATTTTGTTTTTAATATGCTCCGTTACCAAGTAGTAAAATATTTCGGTTTATTTAATTTGCTCTACAAACAATTTGAATCAATTCGCAAGGGTGTAAATGTTGATGAAGTTAATGGCATTGAAGCGTTATTACTCAGGCTTGAATATAGTGCAGATACAAGATTAGGCAGACAGGTTAGTGACATTGGTGCATCTTTTAATGTAGTGAAATATTATGATATAAAAGAGAATAATCCAGATAATAGCGAGATTGTAGGAGAATATTATAACCAGCTGGATGACTATGAGAAATACAATATCACAAAAATAAATCAGATATTATAATATATGATATGGAGTTTGAAGATACGTAATTTTTATGATGAGTATAATCTTAACATTTGGAAGCCTGTAGTTTGGAAGAAAATTAGTACATTTGCAACAGAAACAGTGAGCGTTCTTTGGTTATATAAAACAATGAACTTTTAAGCATCTCGCTCATTTCTAAATCGTTACCTATACGACCTGCATCTTATTGCAGAGCCTTGTAATTTAGGCACTTAGTCTGAAATCATATTTTTTTAGCGGACAGTAATAGAAGTCGTCTTCACTTTTATGTTTCTAAAAAGGGATAGGGCTTTATTATCTTTGCGTTATAAATCCAGGATAAACACACCTTTCATGTACGAAGTACTGGACTAAGATATGATAAGAACTGAAATCCTGCCCCATTTGTCTGTGGCAAAACGTGGCTATGCCTCAAAAAAGATAACCTGGGGCGAGTTGTTTAATGCTTTCTCTGCCAGTTGAAAGAATCTTTCCTGTGGCACATAATGAGTAGAAAGCAAAGAGGCCTTCTTTATGTTTCTTATGTTCTTATGTCAAGATGGACGTATTTATGTCAAAATCCGAAAGATAAACGATTAACTCGTTCACTCGTCAACTCGTCCACTCGTTAACTTATCCTCTTGTCAACTCGCCAACTTGTCCTCTTGTCCACTCGTCAACTTGTCCTCTTGTCAACTCGTCTACTCGTCCACTCGTTAACTTCTCAACTCGTTAACTTGTCCTCTTATCAACTCGTCCTCTCGTCAGCAATTGTAATCTTTTTAGTAAGAATTTTAACATTATGAGTGCTCTTTTTGCCACCAATCGTTCGCTTTGTTGCAAAAAATCGATTCTCGCGAAGGTTTGTTTTGATGCAAATAAAGGGTAGTTGTACATACGGGCAAAATGAATATTTATTAATATAGAGTGCTGTTTGCACCAGTTTTTGGCCAATTTGCTGCTATATTCAGTGCGATTTGCCGCTAAATGCAGCGCGTTTTGGTGCTAAACGCAATGCGTTTTGGTGCTAAATGCAGTGCGTTTTGATGCTAAATGCAAGGTAAAATGGTGCAAAACGCAGTGCAAAATGCTGCTGAATGCAAGACGAAAAAGCATAAACATACACCGCAATGGTATAAACAAAACCTTTTAGAGCCATGAAACACATGGCCAAAATGGGCAAAATAGTCGCCAAAAAGTAGGATTTTAGGGGCAAAAAGTGGGTAATCTGGCCTGAAAAAATACGAGCTGGCAACCATTCTAGAAAGGTAAAATGGTGCTAAATGCAGGCTTTGCTCTTAAAAACAGACAAAACGGAAGACGAAAAAATCTAGAAATAGGGGCTATTTACCTATTTTTTAGCCTATATTTTCGCTAGAACGGAGCGAGAATTAGAGCCGTATTTGTAAAATAAAAATAAGCGTTTTAAGTTTTTAGGTTGATGAGTTTTTGAGGTTGTTAGTTGGTGAGGTTGTAAGTTGATGAGGTTTTGAGTATGTCAGTTGGTGAGTTTGTAAGTTCGTAAGTTGATGAGGTTGTTAGTTGGCGAGTTTTTGAGTTCGTAAGTTGATGAGTTTTTGAGTTTGTTAGTTGATGAGTTTGTTAGTTCGTAAGTTGATGAGTTGGGTAGTTGGTGAGTTTTTGAGTTCGTAAGTTGATGAGTTTTTGAGTTTGCTAGTTGATGACTTTGTTAGTTCGTAAGTTGATGAGTTGGGTAGTTGGTGAGTTTCTGAGTTCGTAAGTTGATGAGTTTTTGAGGTTGTCAGTTGATGAGTTTGTAAGTTCGTAAGTTGATGAGGTTGTTAGTTGGTGAGTTTTTGAGGTTGTTAGTTGGTGAGTTTTTGAGTTCGTAAGTTGATAAGATAGTAACTTTGTTAGTTTGTAAGTTGGTGAGTTTTTGAGTTGATGAGTTTGTTGGTTGATGAGTTGATGTGTTTGGGAGTTGTTGATTTTTTCGTGAGTTTATAAGCCAGTGAGCCGATTTGTCCTGCACCTTGTGTATGAGAAACGTATTTATCTTGTGTTGGCATCTGCTAGGCGATGCGCCATAAGTGCGCGTTGCGTGTATGAGAAGTGTGTTTTTCTTGTATAGGCATCACAAAGACGACAAACCCCTCTCAATTTATAGACGGCTCCCTCTCAATTTATAGAAATATTAAAACCCAAGACGATTTCATAGAAAAAATAATTTTCGGGATATTTGGAACTTTCGAAAAAAACGCATAAATTTGCAGCAAACGATTTCTTAACGCCTTTTCGCAATCTAACAACAATACCGCTGACAGTAAAGTAGAACGTGGACAAACAGGCTGGAGATCAACAGTATTTAACAACCCCTGTACACTAATCGCAGGGAAAACACGAGTAATTAACAAAAATGAGAACTTTCTTTATGCGAAGAAACAGACAAGTAGGAAGAGTTACCAGGCTCTTGTTGTTGATGTTGTGGACCACATTCCCACAACTGCCTTGCCATGCCAGAAGTGCCGAGTTGGCATCCAAGACGAGCCAACAAGCCGCGCAGGGAAGCAAAAGAACGATGCAAGGGCAAGTGAAAAGCGAAAGCGGCGAGCCGCTGATTGGCGTCACCGTGTATGGCGCCGACGGTAAGGTGAGCGGCGTAACGGACATGGATGGCATGTATCACATAGACATCCCCACAAGCCTCACCGTTGTTCGTTTCTCGTACGTGGGCATGAACCCTGTAAGCATCACCATCGAACCGGGAACCACAGCGGTTGTCCGCAACCTGTCGATGCAGTCGAGCACAACGATAAAAGACATCGTTGTGACGGGTATTTTCCAGAAAAACAAAGAGGCGTTTACGGGAGCGGTGGCCACCATCACGAACAAGGAGCTGAAAGAATTTGGCAACAAGAACCTGCTTACGTCTATCGCCAACATCGACCCGTCGTTCAACTTACTGGCAAACAACCAGTATGGGTCGGACCCCAACCACCTGCCCGATGTTCAAATTCGCGGTACCGCCAACCTGCCAACCCTTACAAACCTGCAAGACAACACACGCACCGACCTGAACACGCCGCTCATCATTTTGGACGGATTTGAGATCAGCTTGGCGCGGATGGTGGACTTAAACGAAGACGAGGTGGAATCCATCACGCTGCTAAAAGACGGTTCCGCCACGGCCATCTACGGTTCGCGTGGAGCTAACGGCGTTATCGTCATCAAGCGCAAGACACCCCAAACGGGGCGGTTGCGGTTCTCGTATAGCGGTAGCCTTAACGTTGAGGTGCCCGACCTGTCGGACTATCACTTGCTGAACGCCGCCGACAAGCTGGAATTGGAACGGCGTTCGGGTTATTATCAAAGCACCAACCCCGGACGCGACTTTATTTTGAAGAAAAAATATTCGGCCATTTTAGAGAATATCACGCGTGGATTTGAAACCGACTGGTTGTCGAAACCGCTACGCGCAGGGGTGGGACAACGGCATAACATACGCATTGAGGGCGGCGACGAGAGTTTCCGCTATGCAGCCTCGTTACAATATAACGGTGTGGCAGGTGTGATGAAAGGTTCAAACCGCAACAACTTCAACGGTGGCATCACCCTTTCTTACCGCCATCGCAGCTTGATTTTCACCAACGACCTCAGCATCGGATACACTAAGTCTGCCGAATCGCCATACGGTTCGTTCTCCGATTACACCCGATTGAACCCCTATTGGCGGCCATACGACGACAACGGCAGGCTTATCAAGATGTTCGACAACGATGTAGACTTCTATGGCGGGTTCAGCAATTTGCCTGCCAATCCGCTTTACAATGCCATGCTCAACCAGAAAAACAGCCAACAATACACCGACATCACCAACAATTTCTCCATCGAGTGGCGGCCTTTCGAGGGATTCATCACGCGAGGGCGCGTTGGTTTGACGTGGCGAAACACCGAGACCGACGACTTTAAGCCGGCCAAACACACGATGTTCGAAGCCGACGAATATCAAACGGAGGAAGGCAGCTTGCGCAAAGGGCGCTATAACTACGGCACGGGCAAGCTAACAAATTATGAAGTGGCACTCACGGCAAGCTATTCCAAACACTTCGCAGAGAAACATCTTCTGTATGCGGCAGCCAACTGGAATGTTACATCCAACTTCGCCCGCAACTACAACTTCGTGTTCGAGGGTTTTACAGACGAATACCTCGACTTTCCTTCCAACGCCTTGCAATACCAGAAAGGCGGCAAACCATCGGGCGGAGAGTCGCGAACCCGCGCCGTGGGACTAGTGTTTAACGCCAACTATTCGTTCGACAACAGGTATTACACCGACCTGGCCTACCGCATAGACGGCTCTTCACAGTTTGGGAAAAACCGCCGTTTCGCGCCGTTCTACTCGGTGGGCATCGGCTGGAACGTGCATAACGAGAAGTTCATGAAAAACGTTCGTTTCGTTGATAGGCTCAAAATCAGGGCTTCTTTCGGGCAAACAGGTTCGCAGAAGTTCAGTGCCTACCAAGCCATAGCCACCTATTCTTATTATCTGAACGACCGCTACAACAGCTGGATTGGCACTTACCAAAAGGCACTGGAGAACCCCAACTTGGAATGGCAGAAGACAGACAAATGGAATGCAGGCGTTGAAATCAACCTCTTCGACAACCGACTGAACCTTGTTGCCGACGTTTATCTCGACAAAACATCTAACTTACTATCATCGTTAAAACTGCCCCTTTCTAACGGTTTCACATCGTTTGTGGAGAATATTGGCGAGGTGGAGAACCGCGGCTTTGAAGTGAAAGCCACTGGCTTTCTGTTGCGCAACACCTCGCAAAGGCTTGCATGGTCGGTAACAGGCTCCATCGCACACAACAAAGACAAGGTAGTGAAATTGTCGCAAGCCTTGAAAGACGAGTATGCCAAACGACTTCTTACGGGTGGGACAACGCCTAACAAAGTGATACGCGAGGGCGAATCACAACACACCATCTATGCCGTTCAGTCGCTGGGAATAGACCCCAGCACGGGCAACGAGGTTTTTAGAAAGAAGAACGGCGAGCTAACCCACACGTGGAGCGCGGCAGACCGCGTGGCGTGCGGCATCAGTCAGCCCAAATTCCGCGGCACATTGAGCAGCATGATTCGCTGGAAAGATTTCACAGCCAACGTGGTTTTCGGCTATCGCTTTGGCGGACAGATATACAATTCCACGCTGGCTAACCGCATCGAGAACGCCGACAAGCACTACAACGTAGACGAAAGGGTGTTTCGCGACCGCTGGCAACAGAAAGACGACCGTACATTCTTTAAGGGCTTGAACAACGAAACCATAACCAATGTCACAACAAGGTTCGTGCAAGACGAACGCACGCTCAGCTGCCAGAACATTCACCTTGCCTACATGTTCAGCAACAACCCGTGGCTGAAACGCAATTTGGGCATACAGGTATTGACGTTGAGCAGCGACCTAAGCGACCTCTTCTATCTCTCGAGCGTTAAGCAAGAACGCGGACTTTCCTACCCCTATTCGCGGCGTTGCTCGTTTACCCTATCCGTTAGTTTCTAAACTTTAAACACCTAAACACAATGAAATTTGGCAAATTTAACATAGCCTTGTTGCTCATTCTGGGCACAACCACGGCCTGCAACGATTTCCTCAACGTGCTACCTTCCACCGAAAAAGAGAAGGATGAGATGTTCTCTACGGTGGACGGCTGCCGCAGCGTGCTTATCGGAAGCTATATACGGATGAAGCAAACCAACCTCTATGGGGAAGAGATGGTGTGCGGAACAGTAGAGAATTTGGCACAACACTGGACCTACAACGCTGGCAGCGTGGGCGAATATCTCAACAAATACGATTATAAGGCCGCTGTGGTAGAAACGGCGATGGGCAACATCTACAACAACCTATACAAGGTTGTGGCCGACGTCAACGGATTGTTGAGCGGCATAGAGCAGCATCGCAGCGTGCTAGACGACACCAACTACAACCTCATCAAGGGCGAAGCCTTAGGATTGCGCGCTTTCTGCCACTTGGATGTGTTGCGTCTTTTCGGTCCGATGCCCAACAACGTGCCCACATCCAAAGTTCTTCCATACGTCACGACAGTAACCAACCGCCCCAATGCCTTTCTCTCCTACTCCGAATTTACGACACAATTGCTGAAAGATCTTGACGAGGCGGAGACCTGCCTGAAAGACGACCCAGTGCGTTCGAAGTCTATCGAGGCTTTGAACAAGGATGCAGCATCAGAAGATAACTTCTTCACTGCCCGTCAACTGCGAATGAACTATTACGCCGTGTGTGCGCTAAAAGCACGCGCCTATCTGTGGATGGGTAACAAGGAGAAAGCATTAGCGTATGCCAAGCTCGTGATAGACGCCAAGACACCCGAAGGTAATGCGATGTTCAGACTGGGCACACGCGACGATTGTTCGCGAGGAGACAAGACGCTTTCTGCAGAACACGTCTTCAACTTAAAAGCGAACGACCTGTCAAAAACATTGGGTACAGGGCGCACCTATCAAAAGCCTAAGGCCGAACTAACGGCACGCCTGTATGAGGCAGGCACTTCCGACATACGCTTCGTCAACCTGTGGGAAGAGGTGAACATCAGCTATTACAATCGCCCGTTCTACTTCCAGAAGTACACCCAAACGGAGAAGATGCCCACACTTGCCAAGAACGTGATACCGCTCATCCGCCTTTCCGAGATGTATCTCATCGCGATAGAAAGCAGTCCGCTTGCAGACGCCAATGCCTATTACGCCACATTCTGCACGGCGCGCGACGTAACGCCCACCACGATGGCCAACGACAGCGAGCGGATTGACCTCTTGGTGAAAGAATATAATAAGGAGTTTTACGGAGAAGGACAGGCGTTTTATGCCTACAAGCGACTTGGCGCAAGCACCATTCTTTGGACCTCCGTGCCTGGTTCGGTAGAAACCTACGTAGTGCCTCTGCCAAAAGACGAGGCCGTATATGTAAACTAAACAAACATGACAATGAAAAAGATATTATATATCGCCCTGCTGTGCGCCCTCTTTACAATGGGATGCAAGGAAGACGAGAAGTTGCTCTTTAACGAAAAGGCACGAGCAGAACTGGTTAGCGAAAACCAAAAGGCACCCGCCGACCATCCCTTTTCATTTGTATGGGGTAGCGACACGAGGGTGCGCGACACGGTTTTCATCCCCATTCGGGTGATTGGCGGGTCGGCCCCCACAGACAGGCACGTGCTTTTTGAGCAGGTGAGTGAATACATTGTAGACTATACCTACGACAATAAAGGCTACATCATAGACTCTACCGTTACCGAACGCACCGACAAAGCCATACCCGGCACGCACTATGTGCCGCTGAACGACGAGTCGATACGGCCTTTATTCACCATCAAGGCCGGCCGCGTTAAAGACAGCGTGGGCATTGTGGTGTTGCGCGATGCATCGTTGAAGAAAGCCAGCGTGCGCCTACGCCTGCGGTTGAAGGAGAACGAAGACTTCGCTTTGGGCGAACGCAGGTTGCAAGAACAAACCATCATCATATCCGACAAATTGGAAATGCCCTCCAACTGGAACTACACCACCAAGGCCTACCTGGGTAATTACAGCGCACCCAAACACCGGTTGATGATGCAGGTGGTGGGCGGCAAGGTAGACGACGTATGGATTGCGGAGGTAAACAAGTCGCAAGAACTCATCGTTTACTGGCGCGGCAAGTTTATCGAGGCGTTGGAAGCCTTCAACAGCAACCCTGCCAACATCGCCTCTGGCTTAGCACCAATGCGCGAAGACCCCACCAACGCCAGCAGTCCGCTCGTCACTTTCCCTTCAAGGGTGTGACACAGCCGACACCATTCTCTTTATCTAACCAACACAGACAATAACACGATGAGACATATAGCTATTTTCTCAGCCCTCGCAATGGCTTGTTTGCTTGGCAGTTGTTTCTCAGACAACGGCAACTACGACTATCAGCCGCCCATCAACATTCGCGTTACTGGGGTGAACGAGGCCTACACCGTTAACCCTACGGGCGACAAACTGCAAATCACACCCAAGATTTATCCCGAAAACAGGCAATACGATTGCTTCTGGATGGTGATACCTGCCGCTGCATCATGGAACGAACAGGCCGACACCATCTCACGGCAACGCAACCTAGACTATAACGTGAACCTGAACGTGGGCAACTATAAACTGCGGCTATGCGCCAAAGACAGGGCCACGGGTGTGTTTGCCTACGAGCAATACGACCTCTACGTAACCACCGACATGGACACGGGATGGTGGGTTTTGAAAAGCGAGAGCGACAGTGCAGACATCGATTTCTTCTCGGAAACGAAAACCAAACCCAACATTGTGCACGCCGCCAACGGCCACCATCTGCAAGGAGCGGCACAAAATCTTTACTTCACCATCAACTATTGGAACTTCAACACCGCCACCTTACGCGACACACGCGTCAACACCGTGTTCGTTGCCAGCAACAAAGACCTGGCCGTGTTAGATTATTTTACGGGCAAAATAATCCGTGGTTATGAAGAACTCTTTGTGGAAGAACCCGCACGCCGCGAAGTGCGCGACATGTTCGCAGGCCCGTCAGACGTGCATGTATATGTGGGCGACAACGTCTATACGCTCTTCAATTCGCGCTACGATGTCTATAAACAGTTCGTTCTTAAAACACTGGGCAACTACAATCTCTCACCCATCCACCATTCTGGGCGCGCACTACCCCTGCTGTTCAACACCAAGAACAGCTCGCTGTGCAGCGTGAGCCGCACTTCGCCCGCCATCAACTACTTCGTAGACGGCAACGGGCCGCTTTCCCCAAAGAACATGAACATGGATCTTGTCTTCATGGGTGGGCGCACCACGGCAGCCTACAACGAAGGCGATGAGGCCTTAGCCATCGTCAAACGCAAAGACACAGGCAAATATCTCTTGCTCACCTTGAACGGGAAACCCAACGGGATGGACCTCAATCCCATACACAAATCCGAAGAGTTGGACGGTTCGCTCAACATGTTACAGGCCACCCACCGCGCCTTGAACCAAAACAACCGTATCATCTATTATGCCAAAGACAACCGCCTTTATGCCTGCAACCTCGACAACAACACCGAAACGGCACAAGGCATCAGCTGGAATTCGGGCGAACAGGTAACTTACATGGAGTTCTTAAAGTATGCGCCATACGGGTTAGACAGCACATGGTTCGACTATCTGGCCATTGCCACCGCCCAAAACGGACATTATAAGCTATACCTGCACCCCGTGCCGGCGGGCAATGTAAAGCCTGCCGTCAAGGTGTTGGAAGGTAAGGGCGAGGTGAAACGCGCCTGTTTCATGAGCCAAACCAAAAACGGTTTATACACCTCAACCCTGTTCTAAGTGCCGAAACCTCCTTTTTAGGCAAACAAAACGCTTTGCCAAAGGCACAACAAGCAACGCCACATTATCGCAACAACAGCAAATTAAACTCATCATTCCAAACATTCAATGAAAAGAACAATAACCGTTCTCACCGCAGCATGCCTCTGCTTCGCATCGTATGCAGCCATCGTCATTCGCGGAACAATAGCTCCCGAACAGGGAAACAAGGTAAGCCTTTACGCCATCAACGACGGACTGGATAGTCTTTGCGCCACTGCGCAAATCGCCGGGGGAAAGTTTGTGCTCAAATCGGCAGTGCCTTACAACGGGCTTTACGTGCTTAGCACCGACGAAAACAACAAACTAAAACATGCCATATACCTGAAAGACGGCGCACAACTGGCCGTGCACTATGGCAGCAATTTGGTTGTGCAGCCTACAAACGGCAATGTCCACGAGAAAGATTTCGCCCTTTGGGCCACCAAAAGTGCGCCGGTGTTCTACCATGCCTATCTTTATATCCACACGCCAGGGGGAAAGACGGTAAAGCCCCAGCAATTCTTGAAAGAGATGGAAGTGCTGAAACAAACCGCCGCTGCTTTGAAACGTAAGGCCAATGGCAAGGCAGACAAGAACTGCTTGCTGCAACTGAAAATAGATGCCGACCTTGCATTCTACATGCTTTCCTATCGAAAGAACTATCCAGACGCCGTGGACGACAACTTCATTTCGCCCGCCGCACTGCAAGACTACAAGCAGCTGTTTAGCGACAAAAGCGTATTGCGCCTACCCTACGCTCCTGAGATGTTGGCACTTTATGTAGATTACCTTGCCGAAAAGCAAAACATCGGCAAGGAAGACTATCGGCAGCGTCTCTCGCTTTTGTCCAGCGAACCGTTGCGAGAAGCCTATCTCTACCAAGTGGCACAAGGCCTGAACTACGACGAGAAGTACACGGCACTGCTCCGCGCTTGGGGCGACACTCCCCTATCCTCACGGTTACAGCAGGCGTTAAAACCCATCGAAGACGCATTGGCCTGGTCGAAAGTGGGACAAACAGCCATCGACTTCCGCGGCATTCGCCCCGACAGCACAACACTATCGCTGAGCGATTTGCGCGGAAAGGTGGTTGTTATAGACGTCTGGGCTACGTGGTGCGCACCCTGCATCCGCATGATGCCCTATTTCAAGCAGCTTGAAAAAGAATTGTCGCACCCCGATCTCGCATTCATGAGCGTCTGCCTTGGCGTATGGGCGGAGAGCGACCGCTGGGAAAAGCTCATTCAAGAGCACGGACTCTCGGGCAACCTCATCTTTATCGACAGCTGGACCAAGGGTTTCGCCGTAGACTATCACGTAACGGGCGTGCCCCGATTTATGCTCATCGACCGCGAAGGCCGCGTACTATCTTTCGCTGCCCCTGCCCCCAACAAACCCGAGCTGAAAGCAATGATACTCGAAGCATTAAACGCAAAGCAGTAAAACAGGCTTGCCAACTCGCTCAAAATCATAAGGCCTAAAAACACCCACGCTGTTTTTAGGCCTTATCCATTCTTCCTGTTCGGGATAACAAGGAATGTTGTTTGTACGTAAGCATCCACTTTACCAGATAACACCAACACACCTAAGGCAATTTTTAGCCCCAGCCTTAACCTGCTGTTTACCCTTCCCCAATCTGTTAAATTCGATTTCTTTTCTTTACAAAATACCCCTCCCAGCCACAGCCCTTTTAGAGAAAAAGGAGAGCTAAAACCACGTAAAAAGCATGTTTTTGCCCCTCAATGGGTTTCGTCTTCCCCGCTTTTTTGACACAAAAACCTGCATTTAGCATCAAATTGGCTCGCTAGTTTGTCGGCAGCTCATGATTTTTTCACGCCCAAAACCAGCTTTTTACCCCTATATTTCCACTTTTTTACTGCCATTTTGCACATTTTCTACACACATTATCTATCGCGCGCAAAGTTTTTTGCCCCTACATCCACAGCATTTTTATACATTTTGCCTCCCATTTAGGGGCAAATCACAGTGCATTTAGCACCAAATTGCCTTGCATTTAGCACCAAAACGCAGTGCATTTAGCACCAAAACGCAGTCTATTTTGCACCAAAACGCAGTCTGTTTTGCACCGAAACGCAGTGCATTTTGCCGCAAATAGCATGATATTCGCATCAAACAGCGGCCATTCAGCATAAAGTTGCGTTTAACACAACATAAATATGCAAACAGCTAGTTATGCACAAAGCCCCATTTTGTACCAAAAACAACTCTCGCGAGAATCGATTTTTTGCCGCCACTCATCCACTCGACGACTAAAAAGTCACTCACAATGTTAAAATTCCTGCTAAAAGCATTACATTTCCACCCATACACAACCGCCCATTGTCTACACAAATCGCCCAAAAACAAACCTTTCGCAGGTTTGGCTAAGCGTGCACGCCCACGATGTGTGGCGATAACGCCCACCACATCTGCGGCAAAACGCCGCACAAACCATACCTATCTGCCACTCATCATCCACCAGTGGGGACGAACACGACCAACGCCATCAGGTGGACAATCTAGCCTTAAACTTACAAAATAGAGTAAAAATCAGTGGCAAACAATTACCCTTTGGTGCTGTGGTCAGCAATAAAATGTGTATTTTTGCAATAGCTTAAACGTTTAATATGCCAACAAATATGCAGTTTGTTTCTACGAAAGAGTTTGCCGAGGCACATGGCGTGGCCGAACGTACAGTGCGCAGCTATTGCGCACAGGGCAAGATTTTGGGTGCACAACGCATTGGAAGAAAGTGGTGCGTACCCACCAATGCTACCCTGCCGACACGCAGAAACGCCAACGAAAGCATATCGCCACTGCTCGAAACGCTTAGGCGAGAGAAGGACTGTGGCATGAAAGGAGGCATCTACCACCATACGCAGATAGCCTTAACCTACAATTCTAACCACATCGAGGGCAGCTGCCTTACCGAGGAACAAACGCGATACATCTTCGAAACCAACACGATTGGCCTTACAGACAAAGCCATCAAGGTGGACGACATTGTGGAAACCACCAACCACTTTCGCTGTGTCGACTTCATTATATCACGCGCCAAGGCACCCTTAACAGAACGAATGATTAAGCATTTGCACGCCTTATTGAAGAGTTCCACATCAGATTCGGCCAAATCGTGGTTTGCCACAGGCAACTATAAGCGGCTGCCTAACGAGGTGGGTGGCATCGAAACAATTGCCCCACAAAAGGTTGGCGAGGCCATGCGCACGTTATTAAAGGAATATCGAGCAATAAAAGAGGTTTCGCTAACACACATTCTCGACTTTCATCATCGGTTCGAAACCATCCATCCTTTCCAAGACGGCAACGGGCGCATTGGTAGGCTTATCATGTTTAAGGAATGTCTTAACCATCATATTGTGCCTTTCATCATCACCGACGAGTTGAAAATGTTTTATTATCGCGGTCTTCGCAACTGGCCAAGCATAAAAGAATACCTCCTCGACACCTGCTTAACGGCACAAGATAGCTATAAGGCGCGGCTTGATTATTTCCAAGTAAAGTACTAAGTGGCCAAAGACCGTGTGCATCCTTTTCGCGCTTACTAACGGCAGATTATACTATTTTTTTCGCCTCGCTTTCGTCGCCATTCGATATTTTTCATTAACTTTGTTGGTAGAACAATAAAGGATATAGCTATGACACAAGAAGAAAAATTGAAGATAGAAGAACGGATTATTGATGTGCTGAAAACGGTTTACGACCCCGAAATTCCCGTTAACATATACGACTTAGGATTGATTTACAAGGTTGACTTGCACGAAGACGGCACGCTAGACCTTGATATGACCTTCACTGCACCTGCCTGTCCGGCGGCCGATTTCATTCTCGAAGACGTGCGCACAAAGGTGGAAAACATCGAAGGTGTTACCTCTGCGAACATCGAATTGGTGTTCGAACCCGCTTGGGACCAAAGCATGATGAGCTACGAGGCCCGCGTGGAACTGGGATTTGAATAAGCAAAGGCCACCAAAAACCCTTGGTTATGAAGAATGTTTATTTTCTTTCAGACGCGCATCTCGGCTCGTTGGCCATCGAACATGGCCGCATGCACGAGCGGAGAATTGTGCGTTTCTTGGACAGCATCAAGCACAAAGCCGAGGCTATTTATTTGCTTGGCGACCTCTTCGACTTCTGGAACGAGTACAAGATGGTGGTGCCCAAGGGCTATACGCGTTTCTTAGGCAAGCTGTCCGAACTGACGGACATGGGCGTTGAGGTGCATTTCTTTGTGGGAAACCACGACCTTTGGACGTACGGCTACCTGGAAGAGGAGTGCGGACTGATTGTACATAAGAAACCGCTTACAACGGAGATATACGGAAAGGTGTTCTACTTGGCGCACGGCGATGGGTTGGGCGACCCCAACAACTCGTTTAAGTTGTTACGAAAGGTGTTTCACAACCGCTTTTGCCAAGTGCTTTTCAACGCTTTGCACCCCCGTTGGGGCATGGCTTTGGGGCTTAATTGGGCTAAACATAGCCGAATGAAACGTATTGAGGGCAAAGAACCACCTTACATGGGCGAGGATAAGGAGTATCTTGTGCTGTACACTAAGGCTTATATGAAGGACCATAACAACATCGACTTCTTTCTCTATGGCCACCGCCACATCGAACTCGACCTGATGTTGTCGAAGAAAACGCGCATGATGATACTCGGCGATTGGATTTGGCAATTCACTTATGCCGTGTTCGATGGTGAACATATGTTTATGGAGCAGTATGTGGAAGGCGAATCGCAGCCGTAAGGTTAAAGTAAGTAGTAAGGAAGTAAAGGTAGTAAGGAGGTAAAGGTAGTAAGGAGGTAAAGGTAGTAAGGAGGAAGGAGTAAGGAAGGATGCACAGTTAAGCTAGAATGCCTAGATGCCCTATAAACTAGATTACCCAGAAACCCTAGGAAAACTAGATTACCTAGAATAAATAGAAAGTCTAGAATAACTAGATAGCCTAGAACAACTAGGTAGCCTAGAAACTAGATAATCTAGATCCCCTAGAACAACTAGATAGCCTAGAATAACTAGATAGCCTAGAACAACTAGATAATCTAGAACCCCTAGAACAACTAGATTAACGAGTACACCTAAGCATCCAAGTTGATAGGCGAAGCCATCTTTTCACCCTTTCACCCTTTCACCTTTTCACCTTTAAAAGCCCTTTTACACAAGCCTTCCTTCCTCGTGATAGCTGTAATAACGGCCATCGGTAACGATGATGTGGTCTAGAAAGTGGATGCGCATGGTTTCGCAAGCCTTCTTTACGGTTTGTGTAAGTCGGTCGTCGGCCGTGCTAGGCGATGTGTTGTTGCTGGGATGATTATGACAAAGCGCTAGTATGGTGGTGTTGTTAAGCAGAGCCTCGCGCATAATAACACGCACATCAACAGCCGTTTCGCTGATGCCGCCATGCGAAATACGAAACGCTTTAATCAATTTGTAGTTCTGATTCATCAGCAAAGCCCACGCCTCTTCCACGTCGAGGTCTTGCATTCGGGCGTGCATAAAGTTGTAGATAGCCGTTGCCGAACCAAGGTCTTGCCGCTCTTCGGCCTGCTCTTGCTGACGTCGCTTGCCCAATTCGCATGCCGCCATGATGGTAACGGCCTTGGCCTCGCCAATCCCACGATAGTTCATCAGCTCGTTAAACGAAAGTCGGCCAAGGCGTTTAAGGCTGTTACCGCAATCGTTGAGCATGCGTTTCATCAAATCAACAGCCGATTCGTTCACCGAACCCGACCCAATAAGGATGGCCAAGAGTTCGGAATTGGTTAGGTTTTCGGCGCCAATGCGCGCCATTTTCTCTCGCGGACGGTCTTCTTCCGCCAAATCAATGATTTTCATGATTAAGATTTTTAAAGGTGAAAGAGTGAAAGGGTGAAAAGGTGAAAAGACTTTTAAAGGTGAAAAGGTGAAAGGGTGAAAAGGTGAAAAAATGGCTAACGCCCATTAACTTGGATGCTTGGTTGTTCTAGGCAATCTAGTTATCCTAGGGCTTCTAGGCAATCTAGTTGTTCCAGACAATCTAGTTATCCTAGAGTTTCTGGGCAATCTAGTTATTCTAGCCTTTCTAGTTGTTCTAAGTAATCTAGGCCACCTAGTTGTATTTATGGTATCTAGTCAATCTTGCTTAACTGCTCATCCTTCCTTACTACTTTACTCCCTTTACTACTTACTACTTACTTATAAAACGTTTTCTCAAAGGCACTGAACTCATCTTTGCCCTTAACACAGCGTCGCCACCACGCTTGCAAGAACCCAAAGCCATAGCCCAGCAGCTGAGTAAAGGCTGCCGCCACGCTAAGCAAGGCGATATGTAGGCTGCCAAACATGGTGAGCGCATGCACGAAAAGGGCCAATGAGTAAACCAATAAGGGCGAAACACCAGCGATAACGAGCCATTGGCCCAACGCCACACAACCCAACAGCAACGCGACAACACCTGCCAAAGCCACACCGGCAAGCAAAATCACCCCTAAGGTGAACACCATTGGCAACAGATGCACCAGTTTTAGCGACTCTGGATACTTCTTATAGAGGTTTATTCGCGCGATGCCGCTGTTGTAAACCTGACGGAAGAACTTGCGAAAATCCGTACGCCGCTTGTGCCATACCCACGCATCGGGGAACAAACGACAACGAAGTTGCGCCTTAAAGATACGTATCGAGAAGTCGATGTCTTCGCCAAAGCGCATCTTCGAGAACCCTCCCAACTGCGAATACGCACTGCGCCGCACGCCCATGTTGAACGATCGCGGGTAAAACTTGTCCATCTTCTTCTTTCCGCCGCGTATTCCGCCCGTCGTTAAGAAAGCAGTCATCGAGTAAGAAATGGCTTTTTGCTTGGGCGTAAACGACGGATGGGCAGCATCGGGGCCGCCAAAGGCATCGGCATCGTTGGCGTTCAGCTCGTCTTCCACGGCTTGCAGGTAGCCAGACGGCACCACCACGTCGCTGTCTAGTATCAACACATAGTCGCCTTTGGCCCTTTCAACGCCGTAGTTGCGGCTCTGTCCTGGGCCAGAGTTCTCCTTATAATAATAATGTAGGTTGAGCAAGCCGCGGTATTTCTCGCATACATCGTGGCAAGGAACGGCCGAACCATCTTCAACAACAATCACTTCAAAGTCGGTTATGGATTGTCGGGTAAGGCTTTCCAGCAGTTCGTCCACCTCGTCTGGGCGGTTATAAACGGGTACGATAAACGAGTATTTCATTTGGCGGCATGTTTTAGGCGTGGTGCGAAGTTAGGTTTATGGCTTTCGTAGCAGTGTGGCGAAAAAGGCCAAACCCACCTCCAACGCCATGTTGGAGGTGAGCATCGAGGCCTTATTGTCTTATTCTTTCACTCTTTGCAGGTACGACCCGTCGCGCGTGTCAACCTGAATCAGTTCGCCTTCGTTAATAAAGAGGGGCACGCGTACCACCACACCCGTTTCCAAAGTGGCAGGTTTTGTGGCGTTAGTAGCCGTGTCGCCCTTGATGCCAGGCTCGCTGTGCGTGATGCGCAACACCGTTTTCACGGGCATTTCAGCAAACAACACTGTTCCATCTGTGGTATCGGTAACAACTTCCACCACGTCGTTCTCTTTCATAAACTCAACACCCGTGATAGCCTCTTTGGCAATGGGGGCTTGCTCGAAGGTCTCTTGGTTCATGAAGATATATTCCTCGCCATCCTTATATAAATATTGATAGGGGCGACGTTCGATGCGAACGTCTTCCAACTTAAAGCCAACTTGGAACGTACGATCGAGCACACGACCCGTGGTAACGTTCTTCAACTTGGTACGCATCACGGTGTTTCCCTTACCGGGTTTAACGTGTTGAAAGTCGATACAAGTGAAAATTTGGTTGTCAAGACGGATGCATGTGCCAATCTTGATTTCTTGCGAATTAATCATTTCTGTTCGTTTATATTATTATAATAATGTGCAAAGTTAGCCATTTCGTTGAATATTTCATCCGTTTAAGGTATAATTTAACGGATGATAAGTGCTAAAAATCACCCACTAAGTACGCCCCACCATCTTAAAAACACCTATTTTATGAGATAAAAAATGTAAAATGCGGTGAAAAACCATTTTCTTAATGTATTTTTGCGTAATAAATTGACACCAAATACACATACTTAAAACAATGAAAAGAATACTAACTACCGTCTTAACAACGGCCGCCATGCTCACTGCCAACGCAGCCAACCCCGCGGAAGGCGTGCTGAAAGTGAAGGGTACGCTGAAAAACTTCGGCGACTCGCTAATCCTTTTTGTAGCCGAACCAGGGCATAACCCCAGTCCTCGCGACACTTCCGTGATGAAAAACGGCGCGTTCGACTTTACCGTTAAACTCGCAAAGGTATCCGATTTGACCGTGGCAACGCCCGAAGCAGTTAGAGGACAGTCGCGCCAATATCTTACTTTTGTTGGCGTTCCGGGAGAAACACTTGAGCTAAACGGCGACGCAGACGGCAAATACACCTACGGAGGAACGAAATTCTACAAGGAGTTCGCCGAGATGAAGAACGCTCTTGACAACTCCAACTCGGAGCTGGAGGCGCTCATTAAGTCGCTTAACGAACGCATGGAGAAGGGCGAAAAGCAAGAAGACCTGATGAAAGAGTATCAGGAAAAGGCACCTGCACTGCAAGCTAAGGCGGGTTTGGCCTACAAAGACTTCATCAAAGCGCACCCCGACTACGAGGCAAACGCCGTCATCGTAGCCAGTCTTGACAAGTTGGAAGAGATGGAAGAGGCTGCCGGCATGATGTCGCCTGCTGTTAGGGAAGGCCGAATGAAAGACTTCTACATGGCCAGCATCAACAGGATGAAAAAACAAAAAGAGGCCGACGAGAAGGCTGCTAAGGCACAGGCCGCAGGCGTTGTTGCGCCCGACTTCACGCTGAACAACCTCAACGGCAAGCCTTTCAAAATGTCGAGTCTTAAAGGCAAGTACGTGGTTCTCGACTTCTGGGGCTCGTGGTGCGGCTATTGCATCAAGGGTTTCCCAAAGATGAAGGAGTATTACCAGAAGTACAAAGGCAAGTTCGAGATACTGGGCATCGACTGCAACGACACGCCCGAGAAGTGGAAAGCTGCCGTTAAAAAGCACGAGCTGCCTTGGCTGAACGTGTACAACCCACGCGAAAGCAAGCTGTTGGGCGACTATGCCATCCAAGGATTTCCCACAAAAATCCTCGTAGGGCCCGACGGTAAGATCGTTAAGACCATCGTTGGCGAAGACCCCGCCTTCTATACGATGCTCGACGAGCTGTTCGGCAAGGCCAAATAAGCCCTCAAAACCAACGAATATAGGCAGGTTCTAAAAATTACCTTTACTGTATTTTTAGCTTTTAGCTGAGCAGGTTTTGCTTACTGACTTGAAGGAGCAAAGTGAACCATGCTTTCTGAAAGAGAAAACAAAAGATGCCAGATAAAAGCGAAAAGACAGCGAAGAGCAATACAAGGAACAACAATTGAACCTTTGCGGTGAATATTTAGAACATGCCTGAATGTAAAACCTGCCCCAAGGCCGTTATGGGCGTTGGGGCAGGTGTGGGTATGTTGCATAGAAGAAGTTTTATTTTCCTTCTTCGGGTGCTTTGTCGATAAGATCCATAAACTGGTCCAGTTTCGGCGTGATAATGATTTGCGTGCGGCGGTTGCGCTGTTTGCCAACTTCGGTGGCATTGGTGGCAACGGGATTAAACTCGCCACGTCCGCCAGCGGTAAGGCGTTTGGGGTTAACGCCATAGCGTGTTTGCAGATATTGTACCACGCTCGATGCGCGCAAACAGCTTAGGTCCCAGTTGTTGCGAATGTTTTCGCGGTTTATGGGCACGTTGTCGGTGTTTCCTTCTACAAGCACATCATAGTCTTGATAGTCCATAATTATCTTGGCTATCTTGCTAAGCGTTTCGGCTGCACGGTCGTTTATTTCGTAGCTACCGCTCTTATACAGCATGTTATCGGCCAATGAGATGTAAACAACGCCTTTAAGCACGCGTACGTCTACCTCCTTAAGCTCCTCACGACTGAGCGAACGCGTAAGGTTGTTGGTGAGCACCATGTTAAGCGAGTCGCTTTTGCTCTTCACCTCAACCAAATGGCGTATGTATTGGTTGCTCTCGTTAATCTGGTCTACCAGCTTAGAAATGTTCACGTTGTTGGCCGAACTGTTGTTGAGGCTCTTGTCTAGCGAGCCTTGCAGTGCGGCATAGTCGCGTTTTTGTTGTGCCAGCTGTTCTTCCAGCGACGTAACCCTGGCTTGACTGGCGGCAAGTTGTTCGCGAGTTGAACGATAGTTTTCGTTCAATTCCCTGTTTTCTCTTTGGCAATTGTCTAAGTCTTTCTTGCTAGCACAGCTCGAAACAACGACCACACTGGCCAATAGCGCAAGCTGCACGATGTTCTTCTTTTTCATATCTCTCCTTGAATGTTGATTGATTATCCTGTGTCTTTGCGGCACTTTGCGTGTACAAAGTTACGAATATACTTTACATTAACCTTAAAATGCGTGCCCGTTTTTGGTATTATTAACGGCAGAGAAAGAGGAGGGGTAAAAAATGGACAAGGAGAAATGGTTTTAGAGATTACGTCCTGGCCTGCGTTTGGGGCTTAATTCGTACACAGAGGTGCAGAGGACGGGGAGTTTTTCTGCATACAAGCAGGCGGAGAAGACACGGTACTTAGGGCATGCGGCGAAAGCGTACACAGCGAAAGAACACCTTCATTTTCTTATTTCCAAAGGACACATGCTCCTCTCCTCCCTAATGTTTCCTAAACGCAAAGCCTTATCCTTAAAGCAATGATGGGGCTAACATCCATGTGTTCTGCGCCTCCTACGTGACCTTAATTGCGCATCAATGTTGTGTAAGTGCGTTCCAAATTCAAGTTCTTATTGACCATAAGCCGTTTCGGGATAAGCATCAATCAGCTCGCAGTAGTTGGCGTAATGATTGATTCTTATCCCAAATTGGCGTAATACTTTAAATTCGAAACATGAAATCAAAAAAGAAACTTTGTGTTACGGATTTAATGCGATGGACGTTTATTCTATTAACTTCCCATGCTTTTTGAGTATAGAGAGAAACGCACTCCATTCTGCTGTCCGTTTGTTTTTCGCTTCCTTAATGGCTTCATTCGCTTTTGCATATTGACTGTCGTTCTCAATATGACGTGGATAGCAGTCGCTCAGATAAAACTTACCCGACTCTGTTTCGGAAACTAACGATAAGTCTGTGAAGATTTGACTGTCAAAAGAAGATACAAACGTTGCAATACGGAGTAAAACCTTGTCATACGAACGCACTTCTATGTTGCGATAAATGGGGAAGAGCTTGTTTGTAGGCTCAAAGTCTTGGAAAACAATCTCGCGGGTCTGTACGTTGAAAGACTTGATGTTGTCAAGCGTAAAGAGACATGGGGTTAAATGAGAAGATTTCGTTATGCGAGTTGTTCCCACTGCAAACAATTCTGCCTTTGGCCCTTGATCAGCAGGAGGTAAAACCTGATTATCCCCATTGGTGCAACCAATGAACAACAAAGAAAGGACGAACACTTGTAATAAGCATATACTCTTTTTCATATCAGTACTTTTTTAGTTGACTTTTATAAATCGTTTTTACGAAAACAAATCACCAGATGATGTACTTTTTAATATGTACATGAACCATCAATCTTACAAGGACAAATGGTTGTTTAAGGACAAGCACCTTGTGCTAACACCTGCAGGCAACTAAGCAAGGTGCAGGCAAGGCACGGGCAACCTCTTTTCAACATTCTCAACTCTGTAAATTGTTACAAGGTAAATAGTGCTCCAAATATAGCCCTTTTTATCGACATTACAAAACAAATACGGCATTTTTATTGAAGTAGTCTTGACTTTTAACAGACCTATAAACTAAGAGGGGTTTGTTATCTTCGTGATGGCAGCACAAGATAAACGCTCTTCTCATTATGCGAAGGGTAGGACAAATTACCCCACTGGCCTTATAAACTCACGAAAACCCAACAACTCCCGAACACGTCAAATCATCAGCTTACTAACTCACCAACTCATCAACTCAAAAACTCACAAACTCACGAACGCACCAACTCATCAACTCAAAAACTCAAAAACTCAAAAACTCACGAACGCACCAACCCATCAACTCACCAACTCACCAACTCATAAACTCGACAACTCACTAACTTGCCAACTTATCAACTCGTCAACTTACCAACTCAAAAACTTAAATTTCTTATTTTTATTTTACAAAACCGCTCTAATTTTCATCCCATTCTAGCGAAAATATGGGGTATAAAGTGGGCAAATTGGCACTATTTTCGGCTTTTCATGTCTCATACTCTGTCTATTTTTAAGCACAAAACCTGCATTTTGCACCATTTTGCCTTTCTAGTTTGGTTGCCAACCCATTATTTTTTACGCCCAATTACCCCCTTTCAGCACCTAAAATACCACTTTTTAACGACTATTTTGTCCTTTTCAGCCCTATTTTTGATGGTTCGAAGAGGCTTTGTTCGTACCATTGCAGCGTATTTTTATGCGTATCGTTAGGCATTTAGCAGCATTTTGCCTTGCATTTAGCACCAAAACATCTTGCGTTTTGCACCAAAATGCACTGCGTTTTGCACCAAAACGCACTGTGTTTAGCACCAAAATGCACCGTATTTTGCACCAAAACGCAATGAATTTCGCAGAAAACAGCCCGAAGTCTGCTGCAAATTGCGGTTTTATGCAATGAGCATTCATTTTGTATGCATTTACTACTAACCCCTTTTTGCATCAAAACCAACCTGCGCGAGAATCGATTTTTTGCGGCAAGGTGGGCGAGTGGTAGACAAAAAGGGCACTCATAGTGTTAAAATACGTACTGGAATTTGGACAGAATTTAGTGTATCGGCTTACCAGTTAAAGAATGAATCAACTGATAAGTTTACCGTTTAACGATTGGAGCAGTTAACAAGAGGATTAGCAGATAAGTTAATGAGTGGGCCACTCAACTCGTTAAGTCATGAACTCATCAACTGATAAACTTGTTAATTGATAAATTGGTTAACTGCTAAACTCGTCCACTTGTCAACTTGTTAACCGGTAAACTCACTCTCTTGTCCCCTCGCCAACTCATTAACTTGCTAACTCATCAACCTGTTAACTTGTCCTCTCGTCAACTCGTTAACAGGTAAACTCACTCCCTTGTTCTCTCGCCAACTCGTTAACTTATTCTCTTGTCAACTCGTTAACTTGTTAACTCGTCAACTCCTTTAATATTTGTTCATGTTGTCGTTAATGGCATCCGATGCAAAGAGAGAGAAGATGTTCATGTCGGCGTCTTCGATGCTTAGCTTGTCCATTTCTGGGTTTAACCTAAACACCACATACGAACGAACCAAAGCACCGTGTTCGTTCTTGGCCCTGAAACTCACTTTGAAAGCGTAGCCAAGAAACTGACTTTTAAACTTTTTCTGCTTTTTCTTGTATTCTTCGAGTATGCGCTGGCCGTCGGCAAGCATCTTTTGTGCCTGCGGAACGGTTTTCACCGACTCCGAATAGCGCGCTGCTGAGTCGGTAATTTGTTTCACCTTGTCGAGCATATACTGTGCCTCGTTGGTGGCTCTAAATTCAGAAAAGAGCGAGTCTACCCTGCCCCGCTCCACCAATTGGTACGAGCGTGGGTCGTTAAGGTTCTTTCGCATAAACTCCTCGGTTAGCTTATCGGCTTGTTTTTCCTTGTTCTCGCACGACGTGAAGGTGAGGGCGAACAGCGAAATGAACAACAAATGAAGTACTCTTTTCATCCTCTGCTGGTGGTTTAGGTGAGACGTGCGTGTGGCACGTCTTTCTTTTTCGCACGCAAAGGTAGTAAAAATGCCCTTAACGCACAAGCCTTGCACGCTAAATTGGCACAACAATCAGCAGCCTTTGCACACGTTGGCTGATGTGGCTCTGTTGATGCGGCATCGGGTTTTGTGGCCAAACTCCACCTAGGGCAATAGGTTTGTCGGCAGTCGACTTGTTGATGCGGCATCGGGTTTGTGGCCAAACTCCACCCTACCAAAGCGTTGGATACGTGCCATCGGCGAGTAGTGGCCGCACGTTAAGAACCGAAACGAAGTTTTAGCACTTGTCCACTGGGTTTGTATTTTTACGCTTTTCTTTTCTTATTTGTAGGATGTTTTAGGTTACATTGCCTTACTTTTATAGTTTTACTTTAATTACGAAGTATTCGTAATTTGTTGTTATATACACCAAAAATCAATCATTTAACTTTATTTAAAACTTAATTCCTTGCTTTGTTTACGAAAAGTTCGTAGATTTGCAGTGTGAGTTAAACGTTACATAACGATGAAGATAGAGAAGCTTTCAATTCAAGAAGAAGAGGTGATGCGTTGTGTTTGGCAATTGGGCAGGTGCAACATCAAGGCCATTGTCGAACGGTTGCCATCGCCTGCACCGCCTTATACCACGGTGGCATCGGTTGTTGGCAACCTCAAACGCAAGGGGTATGTGGCGGCACAACGTAAGGGCAACGGCTTTGAGTACGTGCCTGTTGTTAAGGAAAAAGACTATAAGCGGCACTTCGTGTCGGGATTTGTGCGCGATTATTTCAAAAACTCGTTCCGCGACATGGTTTCGTTCTTTGCACAAGAAGAAAAAATATCGCCCGACGAGCTGAAAGACATTATCGACGAGATAGAAAACGGCGATGTGGCAAAGGTGTGAACACGGTATTATATCGCGTGCCATCTCGCTTTCTAAGCGCCTATTTAAGTGGGCATCGCCCTTTTACCTAAGGGTTTTGGGCAAGTCCATTTCGTAATCATTACCTAAATTATCCTAGCAAATTATACCCATGTTGACGTATCTGATAAAAGCAAACGTTGTGTTGGTGGTGCTTTTCGGGTTCTACCAACTCATTAGCGCAGGCGACACTTTCTTTAAATGGCGGCGCGTGTCGTTGCTCACAATCTACGTGCTTTCGCTGTTGCTGCCCACGATAGACCTCTCTGTGCTGGTTAACGAAACGGCACCGTTGGGCAATATCTTACCGCGCATGGCCTATAACCTGCCCGAAGTGACGGTGCAACCCACACACGACACCTTTGATTGGCAGCAGCTAGCCGTTTGGCTATACACAGGTGTGGCCTTGGCTTTGCTTTTGCGCGTGTTTTGGCAGGTTGTTGTGGTGTGCAGGTTGGCACAGCGCAGCGAACGCGCAACGTTGCACGGAACAGCGGTTTGTTTGTTGACAGGCGATTACAGCCCCTTTTCATTCTTCCGTTGGATATTCGTTAACCCTGTTAATAAGACACCGTCGCAGGTAAAGCAGATACTGACACACGAACAAACGCATGTGGCGCAGTGGCATTCGGCAGACGCGTTGCTGTCGCAACTCTTTGTCGCCGCCTTTTGGTTCAACCCCGTGGCGTGGCTTATGCGCCTGCAAGTGCGCAACAATCTTGAATATCTGGCCGACCGCTCGGTTATCAGTGGCGGAACGGACAAAAAGGCCTACCAATACCATTTGTTGGCTGTGGCCTATCGAACGAATGTAGCTACAATAACTAATAATTTCAATGTATTACCTTTAAAGAAAAGAATTAAAATGATGAATAAGCAAACATCCAATCCGTTGGCACGCTTTAAGTACTTGCTTTTCGTGCCGCTGGCCATCGCTTTGCTGGCGATGAATAGTACCGCAATGAGGGCGAATGTGCAGAAAAAGGTGGTGAAAACCACCAAAGTCACGAAGAAAACAAGTGCAACCGACAAGGTGTATGAGGTGTGTGAGCAGATGCCTATCTTCCCTGGTGGGGATGCTGCAATGATGAAATACCTTTCGGAGAATGTGAAATACCCCGCTCTTGCCATAAAAGCCCAAGAGCAAGGCCGCGTTGTGGTTAGCTTTACAGTAGAGAAGGATGGGGCTATATCCGACGTAAAGGTAGCCAGGTCGGTAACACCTTCGCTCGATGCCGAGGCGGTAAGGGTGGTAAAGGCCATGCCTAAATGGACTCCGGGTAAGCAAGACGGCCAACTTGTGCGCGTAAGGTATAACGTACCTGTGTCTTTCAAATTAAATTAAAGAACAAGTAAGGTTGACAAGTTAATGAGTTGACAGGCTAACGCGGGGCAGGTTTGCGGTCTACCCCATCCCTCTTGTTGGCTCGTTAACTTGCCAACGCACCACCATTTTTCATCGCTTAATGGCAGATAGAGCTGCTACCTTAACAAATAAATACGAACGTTTTCGTTAAGCCAAATGAACAATGTCGAGCTTGCTCGGACATTGTCATG
>ERZ773087.388-NODE-388-length-33844-cov-10.449022_pt1 | contig 33844 bp, 35 predicted proteins | sample MGYA00511375_ERZ773087 | MGnify/ENA primary metagenome ERZ773087 (study PRJEB29015, sample SAMEA2737995) | human oral metagenome | biome: human oral; feature: human-associated habitat; material: dental | place: China | collected 2063 ...
CAGGCGCTGCTCATCGAGGGCATCCTGCCGGAGAACCCCGTCGCCTTTGCCCAGAAGCTCGCGAAGATGATGGCGAAATAAGGAGAAACTGTGGAAGTTGAACTCTTTTCCTCCCAATTTTTTGTAGCGCTCTTTTCGATCATTGTACTCGACCTCGTACTCGCGGGCGATAACGCCGTTGTGATTGCAATGGCGTCGAACCGTCTGCCCGCACATCTGAGGAAGCGCGCAATCTACGTCGGTACGGCGGGTGCAATCATCATCCGCCTCATTATGACATTCTTTGCCGTGCAGCTGCTCTCCGTGCCCTATCTGCAGGCGCTCGGCGGGCTCGTGCTGCTGCCAATTGCGGTGAAGCTCATGCGCCCCTCGGGCGGTGAGGAGCACGTTGAGGCGGCCGAGACGTTTGCGGGCGCGGTCAAGACGATCATCATTGCGGATGCGGCGATGGGCATTGACAACGTGATTGCGATCGCCGGAGCGTCGCATGGCGACTTCCTGCTCGTCGTGCTCGGGCTCATCATCAGCATTCCGATTGTGGTCGGCGGGAGTCAGCTCATTGGGAAACTCATGGATAAATATCCCGTGCTCGTCGTCCTTGGTACTGCCATTCTCGGCTGGACGGGCGGTACGATGATCGTACATGACCGCACGATCGGCGTGATGATATTGGAGGCTGTCCCACAGGCGGCGACACTCCTGCCCGCGGCACTCGCGGGAGCAGTGTGCGGCATCGGCGGATGGTTGCGTCAGAGAGGCTGATATGGTCGGACTTGTGATTGTAACGCACAGCGCTGCGCTCGCGCACGGCGCTGCGGAGACCTGCCGCATGATGGCAAAGGATGTGCGCCTCGCAGTTGCAGGCGGCATGGAGGACGGCGGCTTCGGGACGAGCTATGCGCGAATCGTCGCTGCCATCGACGCGGTGTATACGGACGACGGCGTCGTCATCCTCATGGACGCGGGCAGTTCGATTCTGACGGTGGAAACAATCCTCGAGGAGATGCCGGAGCGCCGTCTGCGCATGCTGGACTGTCCCCTCATCGAGGGGGGCGTTGTCGCGGCGATTGCCTCGGTCTGCGGAGCAAATCTCGATGAGGTTGTACGGCGCGCGGAGGAAACGCGCAGCGCGCGCAAGATTGCCGATTGACACGGTAAACCCATAGTGTTACAATAGCATACGAACGATGCTCTTTGAGGCGGGGTGCAAATCCCCACCGGCGGTACAGCCCGCAAGCCTTTCGTGAGAGAGGCACGATTCGGTGAGATTCCGAAGCCGACAGTGAAGGAGGCAACTCCGCAGTCTGGATGGGAAAAGGCGCGTCTTTTTAGGACGATTTGTGCCGCCGGAGGAGAACTCTTCCGGCGGCATTTTTGTTGAGATGGGATTGTTATGAAGGAAATTGACGAATCCTATATGCGTGAGGCGCTGCGTATGGCGGCGTATGCGCGCGGACGCACGTCGCCGAATCCGCTCGTCGGCGCGGTGATTGTGCGGGACGGCACGATCATTGCGAGCGGCTGGCATCGTGCAGCGGGGGAGCCGCACGCAGAGATCCATGCACTGCGCATGGCGGGAGAACTCGCGCGCGGCGCGACGCTCTACGTGACGCTCGAACCCTGCGCGCATCACGGGCGCACGGGACCTTGCGCCGAGGCGGTCATTGCGTCGGGGATTGCGCGTGTCGTCATGGCACTCTCCGATCCGAATCCGCTCGTTGCGGGACGCGGGCTTGCCATGCTCAGGGCGGCGGGCATCGAGACCGAGACGGGCGTATGCGAGCATGAGGCGCGGCGGCAGAACGAAGTGTTCCTTAAATGGGTGACAACGAAGCGCCCCTTCGTCACGCTCAAGACGGCGATGACGCTTGACGGGAAGATCGCAAGTCATACGGGCGCGTCGCAGTGGATCACGGGAGAGGCGGCGCGCGCGCGCGTCCACATATACCGCGATGTGCATGACGCGATCCTCGTCGGCATCGGCACGGTGCTCGCCGACGATCCAAGCCTTACGACGCGACTTCCTGACCGCACGGGGCGCAATCCTCTGCGCATCGTGCTCGACTCTGAGGCACGCACGCCGATTGATGCAAAGCTCCTGACGGATGGCGCTGCGCCGACGGTGATTGCCGTGAGCGAGCGCGCTGACCATCGTCGTGTGAATCTCCTGCATGCGTGCGGTGCGGAGGTTGTGACGCTCGGCGCGGAGCGCCCGGAAATTGGGCAGCTCCTTGACTGGCTCGGCGCGCGTGAAATCTCCTCGATCTTTGTCGAGGGCGGCGCGCAGGTGAACTGGTCGTTTCTCGCGGGTGGCTTCGTGGACAAGGTACACGCCTTCATTGCGCCCATGCTGATGGGCGGCACAGCAGCGCCGACACCCATCGGAGGCACGGGCTTTGACAGCCCGCAGGCGGCGCTCCACCTCTCGGATGTGACGGTGGAGCAGGTGGGCGCGGACATACTCATCACGGGCTATCCGTGCGCTGAGGGGAGGTGAGGCGATGTTTACAGGAATCATAGAGGAGGTTGGCACGTTCGCGGGGCTCTCGGGCGGCAATATCTCCATCGGGGCGCAGCTCGTTCAGTCGGACGCGCACATCGGCGACAGCATTGCGGTCAATGGGATCTGCCTCACTATCACCGCATTCGACGCGCAGGGCTTTCGCGCGGCGGTTATGCCCGAGACGTTGCGGCGTACCTCGCTCGCGGGTCTCACGCACGGCGCACAGCTCAACCTTGAGCGCGCCCTGCTCCCGACAACGCGCCTCGGCGGCCATTTCGTCAGCGGGCACATCGACGGTGTGGGCGAGATCAGAGAGCTGCGCGAGGAGGGAAATGCAATTCTTATGACGGTTGTGGCAGATGATGAGATTCTGCGCGGCATCGTGGAGAAGGGATCGGTTGCGCTTGACGGCATCAGTCTTACAGTAGCGGCGGTTGGTGTACGGGATTTCACGGTCAGTCTTATCCCGCACACGCGCACGGTGACGAACCTCGGGGCGAAGCGCGTCGGCAGTCCGCTCAACATCGAGACGGACATCCTTGGAAAATATGCGCTGAAGCTGCTTGGCGGTGAAAAATCCAACGCGAGCGGCTGCGGCATCACGCAGGAATTCCTCCTGCAAAATGGATTTTAGGAGAGATACTATGTCAGATTTTGCAACGATTGAACAGGCGATTGAGGACATCAAAAACGGCAAGATGCTCGTCGTCGTTGACGATGAGGATCGCGAGAATGAGGGCGACATCATCGTCGCCGCCGAAAAACTCACGCCCGAGCATATGAACTTTATGGCGACGCACGCGCGCGGGCTGATCTGCACGCCCATCGTCGGCAGCCGACTCGACGAGCTCGAGATCGGGCAGATGGTCGAGAACAACACGGACAACCACGAGACGGCGTTCACAGTCAGCATCGATGCCTACGATACGACGACGGGCATCTCCGCATTCGAGCGCTGCCATACGGTGAAGATGCTCATCGACCCTGCGGCAAAGCCGTCGAGCTTCCGCCGCCCCGGGCATATCTTCCCCCTGCGCACGATGGAGGGCGGGGTCCTGCGCCGCGCGGGACATACAGAGGCAACGACGGATCTCGCACGCATGGCGGGGCTTTTCCCTGCGGGCATGTGCTGTGAGATCATGGCGGACGACGGGCATATGATGCGCACGCCCGAGCTGAAAGAGTTCGCGAAAAGGCATGGGCTGAACATCATCACGATTGCCGACCTCATCGAGTACCGCAAACATACGGAGACCTTCGTCCACTGCATCTCTGACGTGGATTTCCCGAGCAGATACGGGCATTTCCGCCTGCTCGCGTATGAGAATTCGCTTAACAGCCGCTGCGATCTCGCCGTCGTGAAGGGCGATGTGCGCGGCAAGGAGAACGTGCTCGTGCGCGTACACTCGGAGTGCCTGACGGGCGATGCGCTCGGCTCGATGCGCTGTGACTGCGGTGATCAGCTTGCGGCGGCGATGCGGCAGATCGAGGCGCAGGGCGAGGGTGTCGTCCTCTACGTGCGGCAGGAGGGACGCGGCATCGGGCTTGCGAACAAGATGCGCGCATATGCCTTGCAGGATCAGGGACGCGACACGGTGGAGGCGAACGTCGAGCTCGGCTTTGCGCCGGATCTCCGCGACTACGGGCTCGGTGCGCAGATTCTCGCCGACCTCGGGCTCACGACCATCCGCCTCATGACGAACAACCCCGCCAAGCGTGCGGGACTTGAGGGCTACGGGCTGAAGATCGTCGAGCGCGTACCGATTGTCATGCACACGCACGAATTTGACCGCAAATACATGACGGTCAAGAAGGAAAAGATGGGGCATATGCTGACAGATGAGGAATTGGGAGGAAAATAAAATGGCAAACATAATCGAAGGTTACATCAGCGGAAAAGGTCTGAAATTCGGCATTGTCGCCGCACGGTTCAACGAGTTTATCGTGAGCAAGCTCGTCAGCGGTGCGCTCGACACGCTCCACCGTCACGAGACGGCGGATGCGGACATCGATGTCGCGTGGGTGCCGGGCGCATTCGAGATTCCGCTTGCGGCGAAGAGAATGGCGGAGAGCGGCAAGTATGACGCTGTCCTCTGTCTCGGTGCGGTCATCCGCGGCTCGACGACGCATTACGATTACGTCTGCAATGAGGTGTCTAAGGGCGTCGCGCAGGTCGGACTGCAGACGGGCGTGCCGACAATCTTCGGTGTCGTGACAACGGAGAACATCGAGCAGGCAATCGAGCGCGCGGGCACAAAGGCGGGCAACAAGGGCGCAGATGCGGCGATGGCGGCAATGGAGATGGCAAGTCTCCTCGGGAAGATGTGAGACGATGAAGATTGGAATACTCAGCGATACGCACGGGCATGAGGGCGCGTGGGTGCGCGCGTGCGAGAAGTTTTTCACGGGCGCAGACCTCATCCTCCACGCGGGCGACGTCGCCTACCACGGCCCGCGTAACCCGATGAAGCCGGACTACAACCCAATAGGGCTGATCGAGCGCATCAACGCCTCCGAGATCCCTGTCATCATCGCCAAGGGCAACTGCGACTCAGACGTGGATGCGAGCTGTCTCGAAGTGCCCCTTATGTCCCCCTATGCCTACGTCGTGTGGGAGGGGCGGCGCATCATCGTCACGCATGGCGACGCCGTCATGACCGATGCGGAAAAGGACGCGATGGCGCGGCATCTGAAAGCAGACCTCTTTATCAGTGGTCATGTGCACATCAACGTACTCGAAAAGCGCGGCAATACCGTCTTCCTCAACCCCGGCTCTGCCGCACTCACAAAGCGTCCCGACGGACGCAATACCGTCGCAGTCCTTGAGGACGGAACAATTCGGGTTTTTGACATAGATACGGGCGAGGTTCTGCATGAACTTGCGCTCGATTGGTAGAATAAATGGGAGGTGGGAGGTATGAAGCCGACGGATCGCAGTTATCTTGAGGTCAATCTTCCGCCCTATTTGCAGCATGATATTGATGCACTCCGTCAGGGATTGGAGCAGGACGTCTTATATCTTGATTGCCTCTTCGATGAACTGTACGGGTCGATCAATTCGGCGGAGTGGGATGACGAGATCACGCACGAGCAGGCGGCATATCTGCGGGAAAAGTATCTGTGAGGAAACGCGATGATTGATTTTTCGACCTGTCAGATCGATCCGTTTCGAACATACGGCGGCGGGAATGGGAATAAAATAGGTGTCCTCTATGAAGGGGAGACCTATATGCTGAAATTTCCGCCCAAGGAAAAGACGAAGGTATATTATACGAATGCCTCGCTGAGTGAGTATCTCGCTTGTCACATCTACGAGTTCCTTGGAATGCAGGCGCAGGAAACCCTGTATGGCGTCTATCGCATACAGGGAAAGGAGAAACGCGTCGTCGCCTGTAAGGATTTTACGGGCGACGGATTTCGGCTGATGGAGTTTGCAAAGCTGAAGAACGCCTGTATCGGCGGCAGCAGTGAGGATTCTTCTGGATATGCCACAGAGCTGGATGCCGTGCTTGAGGCGATTGATCGACAGGCACTCATTGATCCTGTTGCATTGAAAGAATTTTTCTGGGATATGTTCATCGTAGATGCCTATCTCGGAAATTTTGACCGACACAATGGGAACTGGGGGCTCCTCGTCAACGAGGAGCGACGTCTTGCACGCATTGCGCCCATCTATGACTGCGGTTCCTGTCTCTACCCGCAGATGCTCGAGGAAAAGATGGCAAAAATTCTGAGCAATCCGCGTGAGATCGATAATCGCATCTATGTCTTTCCGACGTCGGCGCTCAAACAGGATGGGCGTAAGACCAACTACTTTGATTTCATATCCTCACAAGTGAATCCCGATTGTACGGCGGCGCTTGTGCGGATTCTGCCGCATATTCACACGGATGCAATCAATGCATTTATCGAAAGTCAGGAATTTCTGTCTGCACAGCAGAAGGAGTTCTATTGTACAATGCTTGCGGCGCGCAAGGAAAAGATATTGAGTGCTGCGCGCGAAAGGATATAGTATGGATCAACTCATTAAGGCGATGGCGGCAGATGGTATGCTGCGCGCATATGCGGCGGTGACGACGGATGTCGTTGCCGAGGCGATGCGGCGGCACGGCTGCTACCCCGTTGCGGCGGCGGCACTCGGGCGCACGATGACGGGCGCACTCCTCTTTGCTGCGAATCTCAAGAACAAGGAATCCGTGACGATCAAGTTCAAGGGCGACGGCCCCCTCGGCACGGTCACGGCGGACGCGACGGCAGACGGCTCGGTGCGCGGCTATGTCGATCATCCGCATGTCAATCTGCCGCTCAACGCACACGGAAAAATCGACGTCGGCGGCGGTATCGGGCGTGGCATCCTCTCGGTCACGCGCTTCACGGGGCTGAAAGAGCCGGTCACGGGCAGCGTCGACATCACAAACGGTGAGGTCGCAGAGGATCTCATCAGCTACCTCTACACCTCGGAGCAGACGCCGTCCTCGATCGGGCTAGGCGTCCTCGTCAGCCCCGAGCTGAAATGTCTCGGCGCGGGCGGCTTCTTCATTCAGCCATTGCCGGGTGCATCCGATGATGTGATTGACCGTCTCGAGGAGAACCTCAAGGGCATTTCCTCTGTCTCTCATATGGTGGAGGAGGGGCTGGACGCTGCGGGCATCATCGGGAAAATCCTCGGCGGTTTCGATGATGTAAAGATTCTCTCGACCACCGATCTCGCCTTTCGCTGCAACTGCTCGAAGAACTACATCACCGACCGTCTGCTGACGCTCGGCGAAGCTGATTTGCGGGCACTGCGCGACGACGGCGAGGCAGAGGTGAAATGCCATTTCTGCAACGAGGCTTATACGTTTGACAGCGAGGATCTGAGCGTCATCTACAATGTCGCGGCAAAGATGCGTGAGATGCGCGCACAAGAGGGGAAATGAGGAAGCAGGTGCGCCTCCTGCGCGAGAAATCGCTCCTCATTGACGGAATCCCGACCGAGATCCGCTACAAGAATATCAAGAATCTCTACCTCCGCGTGCGTCCGCCCGACGGACACATTGAGCTGAGTGTGCCGCAGCGGACGGCGCAGAGGGAGATTGAGCACTTTGTCAGCCGCAGACGTGCATGGATCGAGGAGCGTCGGCAGCTTCTTCTTGTTCGTGCGGAGAAATCCGGGCTGCAGTATGTGGAGGGGGAGAAAATCCTCCTCTGGGGTGCGGAATATCCCATCCTCTGTCGTCCGCTCACGCGCGGCAAGGCATACGCTGAACGCGTGGAGAATCAGATTTTGCTCCATGTGGCAGCGAAAGCCGATGCGGATGTGCGTCGCGCGGCAATTATGGCGCTTTACCGCACGCAGCTTGCGGCGGCAATCGTACGTGAGGCGCCCGCGTGTGAGGCAATCGTCGGCAAGCACGCCGACGTGTGGCGTATCCGCGCGATGAAGACGCGATGGGGGAGCTGCAACGTCCGCACAGCAGCGATCACTCTCAATCTCGACCTCGCCCGCTATGATGTGCGCGCCCTCCGCTACGTTATCACGCACGAACTCACACATCTCTGGGTGCGTGGACACGATGCACGTTTTTACGCTCGTATGGATATGTATTTTCCGGACTGGCGTGAGGTGCGGAGGCGGTTGAATGAGTGGGCTCGCACAGAGGAAAATTGACAGCAAAAAAGAACGCCCCGCATGGAGCGTTCTTTTTTGCTGCTTTGTTTTATTTTGCCGCCCCAATCCGTTCCGCTTCCTCGGAGATGATCAGGCGCCCGGTGTGCACGTCGTAGATGTAGCCGTGAATCGTGATCGCGGCGGGCACGAGCGGATGATGGCGCAGATGGCTGACATCGCGCACGAGATTCTCCTCGATCGTCCCGCTGATCGGCATGAAGTCGATGTAATGCGCCTCGACGGCGTCGATTCCCTGCTTTGCCGCATCCGCCGCAAAGCGTGCCCGTGCCTCCTCGTTCGTGAAGCCCTGCATGCCGCAATGCGTGTGCTGGATGATGAACCACTCATTTGTCCCCAGCATCTCGTAGGAGATGAGGAGGGAGCGGATCACATCCGCCGTGACGCGCCCGCCCGCGTTGCGGATCACGTGCGCATCCCCCTCGGCAAGCCCCGCAAACTTTGCGGGATCGAGGCGGCAGTCCATGCAGGTGACAATGGCAAAGCGCCGCGCCGGATCGTGCGAAAGCGCGCCCTTATCCCCAAACGCGGCGGCATAGCCCTCGTTCGCCGCCAGAATCTCGTTCACATTCGACATCACATCATCCCTTTCATACTTCCAAAGAAAAAACCGCCCGAACTGCGGACGGCTTCTTCTATGCGCTGATTGTTACACGGCACGCTCGACGTTGCCGGAACGCAGGCAGCGCGTGCACACATTGACGTGTTTGACCTCACCCTTCACAAGGGCGCGGACACGCTGAATATTCGGCTTCCACTTGCGTTTCGTCTTCACATGGGAGTGGCTCACATTGTTGCCGCTCATCGGCCCCTTGCCGCAGACCTCGCATACACTTGCCATTGCTACACCTCCTCGACGCGCACTTCACTCAAGTCGCGCGCAATACCGTGCTATTATACTATGATTCCCTCCATTAGGCAAGACGCAGAAAAAATTTTTTCAACGAGTATGGCTTGCGACTATGGGACGATAGTAGGATTTTATCGGTTAAAGATGAAAAACATTCAAGTTTTTCTTGATATTTGGAAAAAATGTAGTATTATATCTATAGAAGGAAAAATGTCTTTTACGGGGTGTGGTTATTTGTTTCGGACTGTGCGGACAGTTCGAGAAAGAGGGGGATTCGGATGATTTCATTGCTGGGAAAAACACGGCAAATCAATCGTCTGCTTCAGCGTTCGGAAAGCGTTGAGTATGACGGGATCTCGCGCGTGTTGAGCAATGTCCTTGAGGCGAACGTCTACATCACGGACGAGGGCGGCAAAATTTGCGGATATGCGCTCTTTGACGATGATGACGACCTCATGGTGAACGAAGCGATCGAGATGGGACAGTTCCCGAGGAAGTATGTCGACTGGCTCAATCGCTTGGAGGAGACGCACGCCAATATCCGCGTGGATGCGGACGGGGCGTCCTATGAAAAAGAGATGGCGGAGCTCTTCCGCGAGCAGAACATCGTCATCACACCAATCTACGGACCACGGCGCAGACTGGGGACTCTCGTTGTGGCAAGCGGCAAGAAAGAGTTCGGGGATCCTGACCTCCTGCTCTCGGAGTACGGCGCAACCGTAGTCGGTATGGAGATGCTGCGCGATGCGGCGCAGCGCAATGAGGTCGAGGCGCGTCAGCGCGAGGCGGTACGCATTGCGGTGGAAACGCTTTCGTACTCCGAGCGCAAGGCGGCGCACGCGATTCTGCAGGAGCTCGCGAGCCAAGGGAAGTTCGAGGGCAGGCTGATCGCATCGCGCATTGCCGACGAGGCGAAGATCACGCGCTCGGTCATCGTCAACGCGCTCCGCAAATTCGAGTCCGCAGGCGTCATCGAGTCGAAGTCGCTCGGCATGAAGGGGACGTTCGTGCGCGTCACGAATTCCTACCTCATGGAGAAGCTGCCCGAACTCGAGGAGTACGCCTCCGATGTCCAGTGGGCAAACCTCGGCAGCGGTGTCAATCTCTGATAAAACGCTGATATTATAGCGCAAATAAAAGATGTTGACAACCGGAAAAAAATCTCATATAATTGCCTTCGTGAGTGTGCGGCGGATACCCCCGCGGGTAGTCCGCCGCGCTTCATGATATGTACGGCGCGTTGGTCAAGTGGTTAAGACACCGCCCTTTCACGGCGGCTTCACGGGTTCGAATCCCGTACGCGTCACCAAATACGGCCCGGTAGTTTAGTTGGTTAGAATGCCGCCCTGTCACGGCGGAGGTCAGGGGTTCAAGTCCCCTTCGGGTCGCCATTTTTTATGCCTCGGTAGCTCAGTTGGTAGAGCAGGGGACTGAAAATCCCCGTGTCAGTGGTTCGATTCCGCTCTGAGGCACCACCTTGGATATGAATCTCCAGTACAGAAGTAACTGGGGATTTTTTTGTAGCATGATAATGGGGTAGGGGTTGTAAAGGAGATTTTGCCGTGGAATATTTCTCTCAGATTTTTCTCTCGTTCATCGCCTCGTGGGGCTATGTTGCCGTCGCGGTGCTCATGGCGGCGGAAAATGCGTGTATCCCGATTCCGAGCGAACTCATCCTCGGCTTTGCGGGCTATCTCATCTCTGCGGGCCATATGTCATTCGAGGGCGCACTGCTGGCGGGAATGGTCGGCGGATTGCTCGGCTCGATCTTCGCCTATGAGGTCGGCGCGCGCGGTGGGCGTCCCTTCGTCGATCGGTACGGGAAGTATTTCTTCATCAAAAAATCCCACGTCGATACGGCGCAGGATTGGTTTGACCGCTACGGGCTGAAGGCGGTCTTCTTCAGCCGCATGCTGCCCGTGATCCGTACGTTCATCTCGCTGCCGGCGGGCTTTGCGCGCGTCGATCCGAAGCGGTTCTTCACCTACACGATCGCGGGCTCACTCCCGTGGACGGCGGCGATCATCTATGCGGGCATGATGCTCGGGGAGAACTGGACGGATCTCATGGAGTACGGGCACGAGGCGAGTATCATCTTCGTCATCTGCTCCGTGATTGCGATCATCTATTTCTATCTGAAGTGGAAGAAGAAAAAGAAGCGCCATCTGCGGTGAGGGGAACCATGAACAGCATGGTGGAAGGGGCGCCTTGAGCGATTACCTGTCTATAACAATGGGGTTGCTGTATGAAGTTACATGAACTTCGTACAACAACCCCTTTTCTTATGTTCGTACTTCCTTCACCCTTGCGGGTGCTGTCTGGAACAGCGAGACACCGAGTCCGACGAGCGCGCCGAAGATGGCGGGGCAGACCCAGCCCATCATGATCTCATAGAACGGGATGTACGCAACGAGCATGGCGTGGATTCCCGCGTTGCTGAGTCCCGCCGCGTGCAGCCCGTCGATCAGCGAGAATACGAGTGTCAGCGCCATTGCACCCTGATAGATGCTCTTGCGCCAACCAATCGCGCGGTCAAAGAGTGAGAGAATGACGAAGACGATGACGAGCGGATAGATCGCAACGAGGAACGGAACAGCAAGCGCAATGATCTGTGTCAGACCCACGTTCGACGCGGCAAAGCTGAAGAGAATCGAGAAGAGCAGCAGACGCTCGTACGAGATGCGCCCCTTCAGCAGCTTGTTGAAGAACATCGCCGCACTCGAGGTAATACCGCAGCATGTCGTCAGGCACGCGAGTCCGATAATGACGGCGAGCAGGAGATTGCCCGCAGAGCCGAAGAAGATACCGACCGCGCCCGAGAGAATCTGACCGCCATTCTCCGAGTGGCTGAGCACGGATGCGCTCGTCGCGCCAATGTAAGCGAGTGAGCCGTAGACCACTGCCATCAGCGTGACCGTGATAAGCCCTGAGACGAGACAGGCGGCGCCGATGGCGCGCGTGTCCGTGATGCCGCGCAGCCGCACGGCGTTCGTTACGAGCGCGCCGATCGCAATCGAGGCCAGCAGATCCATCGTCTGGTAGCCGTCCTGGAATCCCTGCGCGAACGGTGCCTCGATATAGCTGCCCGTCGGCGCGAATACGTCTCCCAGCGGTGAATGAAATGCCTGCACAAAGAGAATGGCGAGCACGATGAGGAGCGCGGGGGTCAGCATCTTGCCCACGCGGTCGATGATCTTGTTCGGATTCAGCGCCAGATAGTAGGATGCCGCGAAGAAGATCGCCGTATAGATGAGCTGGCCGAGCCCGAGATTTTCCTCCGTGAGGAAGGGGCGTATGCCGATCTCGAACGAGACAGCGCCCGTACGCGGCATGGCGAACAGCGGGCCGATGATGAGATAGAGGATGATGAGCAGTACCGTTGCGAACATCGGCCACGTCTTCGCGCGCAGGAGCGGCACGTATTCGCCGCCGGCAAGCGCAATCGCAGTGATGCCGAGGAGCGGCAGCCCGATGCCCGTCGTCATGAAGCCCAGCATCGCGAGCAGCGTGTGATCGCCCGCTGCCTGACCGAGTGCGGGCGGGAAGATCAGATTGCCCGCGCCGAAGTAGATCGAGAACATCATGAAGCCGAGCGTCAAGAGGTCTTTCTTTTTTAACGAATTTATGGCAGTTCCCTCCATAATAAAATACACGTGAGCAACGATAAAAAAGCAATATCCTTCATATTATTGCAGAATAACTAGGTACTGTCAAATATTTGCGGGAGTTTGCTGAGAAAAATGTTTTGTTCCTGTCCCCATTTTGGATGATGTGCCTTGACAGTGATTGTATTCACCGATAACATGACCATGTGAGCAGGAAGCCTTATGACGGCTCTGTATATACTCTAAATTTTAGATTGCGCGAGGTGTCACATGGATGCATTAAAGATTGGACGCAGTATTGCATTTCTGCGGAAACGCTATCGCATGACGCAGCGGGCACTTGCGGATTGTCTCCATATCAGCGACAAAGCCGTATCAAAGTGGGAGCGGGGACTTGCGATCCCGGATGTTTCGCTTTTGGGCAAGCTGTCCGTACTCCTTGACACGGATATAGAGAGCATATTGGAAGGGAATATCGCGAGCTTTGACGTGCGCTGGAACGGCGTGCTGGAGATGAATTACCCGCCGGGGATCAGTGCATCCACGCTTCTGTATGATAAACCGGCGGTTTACATGCAACTCGCCTATTTTATGTTGGTAGGGATTACGGACATCAGCATTCTCGGGCAGGATTCCGATGTGGAGTGGGTGAAAGCGCAGCTTGCAGACGGCGGAACGCTAGGCGTTTCTCTCCGCTATGGAGAGGAGCAGGATGCAGGTGAACACGTTGCAGGGACAATGCGCGTGCATGGTCTATCCTTTCTCTACGGGAAGGATCTGACGAAATCATTTTGGCGCATCCTATATGGAGGATCGCAGTCTTACGCACTCGAAAACTATCAGGGCACAGCACTGGGGATTCAGTTTGACCGTGCACAGCCGATCCATAAAAGAACCACGTTGAAATTGGAGCGCGGTATGGTCGCCTTTCCAATACAATCCCATCAGGAACTGCACACGGCATCAAGCCTTATCCATTTGATACAGCAAGCTATGAATGAGAATATCTGCGCCCTGCCTGAGATCGCATACCATCGGGGACTGATACGTGACACCAAATAAAGGGTAAACTGCACGGCGGTTGTCTATTGTTGAATTTTAGAGCATAATGAGGATACAGATGACATTGTATTTCTTCCGGAGTTAGTGCTATATGGAATACCAACGAAACGGTGATGGGCAAATGATATTATTTATTTATGGAGCAAGCGGTGCAGCCGTAGAGATCTATGATCTGGCTGAAAGGGCCAATGTCTTATCACATAGGTATTCGAAAATTTATCTCATTGACGACTTTGAAGAAGAAACGCAATACTATGGAACCGATCGCGTTCACTTCTCTTCGTGTGAGCGGATTGCAAAGGAAGCGTTTGAATTTATTATTGCAGTAGGGGAACCTTCGGCACGTGACCTGTTATTAAAACGAATCGAGGAAAAGGACTATCAGTTGGCGACCCTCATCGATCCGTCTGCAATGATCTCGCCTACAGCTAAGATAGCAGCAGGCTGTATTGTCAATGCCCAATCCATCGTGTCATCAAATGTCATTATGGAGAAAAATTGCTTTTTGGGCTTTCATGTGGTTGTCGGACATGATGCACATTTGAAAAAGAATACAGTTGTCTGTCCTATGGCAACGGTCGGCGGAGGGTCAACCGTTGGTGAAAATACGTTCATCGGTCTGAATTCGTCGATGAAGGAGTGTGTGAATCTGGGGAACAATGTATTTGTCGGAATGGGCTCCATGGTCTTTCGGTCGGTGGAGGACGGGGATACGGTTCTTGGGAATCCCGCCAGAGTGACGAAGGGGAATGCAGAGCATAAGGTTTTTAGAAAATAGAGGAAGGCGAGGTTATATCGGTATGGCGGAAGAGAAAGTCTTATCATTTGACGGTGAGGAACTTCAGAAATATGAGCCGAATCGATATCCGTTTCTTTTTATTGACCGCGTAACGGAATGCGTGCCGGGAAAATATGCCAAAGGATATAAGAATCTGAGCAATAATGAATGGTTTTTTCCGAAACATTATCCCGGTCATCCAATTATGCCTGCTGCTGTTCAGACGGAAGCGCTGAGTCAGATGATTACGATTGCGTTTACTACAATGGACGAGATTGATGATATCAATGTGGAGGGAGCGAATTGGAAAGCAAAGTTTATAAAAGAGATCAGGCCGGGGGATCGATTGGATATTGTGGCGGAAGTAATATCCTATCGAAGAGGAATAGGAAAAGGCGCAGCCAAGGGGTATGTGGATGGCGACCTTGCCTGCGAGGTGGAAGTAACCCTCGTAATTCCATCCATTCTTAACAAGTATCGGCCGAAGAAAGTGGAGAAAAATGCTGAAAGATAAAATTGCAGTTATAACAGGCGCAAATCGCGGCATTGGGTTGGCAACGGTCGAGAAATTTGCCGAACACCATGCCTGCGTTTGGGCTTGTGCGAGACAGGCGACAGATACATTTGAAAAAAATATAAATGAGCTATCAGAAAGATATGAGGCGGAGATTCATCCGCTTTATTTTGATGTAACGGATACAGATGCGGTGAAAAAAGCGATCAAGACCGTTGGAGATCAGCATAAGCGCATCGATATTCTGGTAAATAATGCGGGGATCTCTGCGGAGCAATTATTTCATATGACATCCATTAAGATGATAGAAGACAGTATGCATACGAATTTTATTTCTCAGGTAAATTTAGCTCAGATGGTGTCAAGGTATATGATGAGAAAGAAAGCGGGATCTATTGTCAATGTGGCGTCCGTAGCCGGGATGGAGGCGGAAGAAGGCGGCCTTGCGTATGGCAGCAGCAAGGCGGCGGTGCTTTTTTCAACGCAGACAATCGCACTTGAACTGGGGAAATATGGCATAAGAGTCAATGCGGTTTCGCCCGGATTTATTGATACGGATATGTGGCGTGGACGTAAAGATGATCTCAAGGAGAAAATTCTTCGGGAGACACCCCTACGCAGGCAAGGACGTCCGGAAGAGGTCGCCCATACGATTTTGTTCTTGGCCTCGGATATGGCCTCTTTTATTACCGGACAAAATATTGTGGTTGATGGTGGAAGAAAGTCCATGGGGGGGTAATGATAAAGTTGAATGTCAGTGCAGGAGGTTGGTGAAATGTATTTGGATAAATCTCATCCCTATATTGTAGCTGAGCTGAATTCTAGCCATAGGGGGAAAATAGAAATCGCAAAAAAGATGGTCGATGCGGCAAAAGCATGCGGCTGTGATGCGGTCAAGTTCCAGTCGTGGACAGATACATCCTTGTATAGCAAGACGTATTATGCGAAGAATCCGATTGCCAGGCGTATGGTGAAGGGGTTCGCACTCAATCCGGATGCATTGGTGGAGCTGTCCGTGTATTGCAGCGATATCGGCATCGATTTTGCATCCACCCCCTATTCCAAAAGCGAAGTCGATCTTTTGATCGATCCGTGTCATGTTCCGTACATCAAGATCGCATCCATGGATATCAACAACATTCCTTTTCTAGAATACACTGCGGAGCAAATGGTTCCGATTGTATTGTCTACGGGAATGGCGACGCTCGATGAGATCAGGGCTGCCGTACACGCAATAGAGGGAAAAGGGAATCATCAGATTTGTATTCTGCACTGCGTTTCCCTATATCCAGTAGATCATGAACACGTTCATCTGAACAATATGGTGATGCTGAAAAAGGAATTCCCTGAGTGCAGCGTCGGATATTCGGATCACACCATCGGAAGTGAAGCCGCGTGTGCTGCAACGGCGCTTGGCGCAGCGATGATAGAAAAGCACTTTACCTTGGACAACAGCGTGATCGGCTGGGACAATCAGATGGCGACAGAGCCTGAGGTCATGGCACAACTGGTACGGGAATGCCGAAACGTTTCGAAAGCGTTGGGAACATACGAGAGAAATGTGACGAAAGAGGAGATGGAACAGCGGGCGAAGATGCGGCGGAGTATCATTGCTTCGAGAAATCTCTCTGCAGGGCATGTGCTTATGATAGAGGATCTGGACGCAAAAAGACCGGGAGATGGAATACCGCCCAATGAAATTGCTCGTGTGATTGGAAAAAAATTGAAACGCGATATTGAGGTGGATGAGATGCTGATGCCGGATGATCTGGAATAGCACGGGGGATGAAAATGTGATAGAAGATTTTCACGCACTTGAACCGTATTCCCTATCCAAAACCGAAAAGCAGGCGATGTTACTGCGCACCATGCAGGAACTCACGGAATGGCATCGGTATCATTGTGTCCCATACCAGAGGTTTTTGGATGCAATCGGCTACGCGCCCTCTGCAGTCAAGACTTTGGAAGATGTACCGTTTCTCCCGATTCGCGCATTTAAGGAACTGCACATGAAGAGCATTCCGGATGACAGCGTTTTCAAGGTGATGATGTCATCGGGAACGAGTGGACAGAAGCAGTCGAAAATATATCTTGACAGGGAGACGGCTGTTTTACAGCAAAAAGTGCTGCTCCGATTGTTGGGCAATTTTATCGGAAACCGCAGGATGCCGATGCTCGTGATTGATTCTGATGCGATGATAAGGGATCGAAGGAATTTTACCACAAGGGGCGCGACGATCATGGGGTTGGAGTTTGCCGCCAAGCGCATGATCTTTGCACTGGATGAAGATATGAAATTGAAGGTAGATGTGTTGGATGATTTCATTCAAACATACGGAAACGATCAATTTATCATCTTTGGTTTTACCTTTATGGTCTGGCAGCATCTTTTCCAGAGATTGCGGGAGATCGGCAGGACGGCTGATCTGTCGAACGGCTATCTGCTCACGGCGGGCGGCTGGAAAAAGCTGGTCAATCTCAATATTTCAAACAAGGATTTTAAAGAAACGGGGAGGGAGGTTTGCGGCATCACACATTATGTGGATCATTATGGCATGGCAGAACAGACGGGATGTATCTATGCCGAGTGTGAATATGGGCATCTTCATGCCAGTATCTACTCAGATGTGATTATCCGGCGATATGCTGATTTTTCTCCTTGCAGCATAGGAGAGAAAGGCTTTATACAATTATTGTCCTCGCTTCCGCATTCCTATCCGGGGCACTCGATTCTCACGGAGGATGAGGGCATCATAGAGGGGGCGGATGATTGCCCGTGCGGGAGAAAGGGCAAATACATCCGCATCCTGGGCAGAGTGAAACAGGCGGAGATAAGGGGGTGCAGCGATACCTATGGTGCGAGAGTATAAGGATATCAACTTTTTGGTCGGAAACATGGATGCTCTTTGCAGTATGGAGCATACACGGGCACTGCCAATCTTTTCAAAAAGTGTTGTGTCCTTTTTTTGCAGATTATCCGAGGTGCTGCTCCATGACCCTAGAGCGAAGGCGTATGGAGATGTTATTGCCTTTGCTTTTTGGCTCAGAAAGGCATCCATAGAAAACGAGGCTGCGAGATATCGTGCTTTGGGCAGCAGAATCGGATGGGGCATGGCGTTCCATATCGCGCCCTCCAATATTCCCGTACAGTTTGCGGTTTCGCTTGTCTATGCTTTGCTTGCAGGCAATGCGTCTGTCATACGTGTATCTGACAAAAAATTTGAGCAGGTCGATATCCTGTGTGAAACGATCAGCATACTTTTACGCGAGGAGTTTCAAGAACTGCGTCCGTATATCTGCATTGTTCGATATGCACACGATAACGAGGCGAGCCGATTGCTGTCATCGGTATGTGATCTCAGAATCATATGGGGCGGTGATAGAACGATCGGAGATATTCGCAGCAATCCCACACAGTCGCGCTGTATAGAATTGGGCTTTGCAGATCGGTATTCGATTGCCGTCATTGACGCAGATGCCTATTTGCAGATGAATTCTAAAATTATCGCTAGGGATTTCTACCTCGATACCTATTATTCTGATCAAAATGCCTGCAGCTCGACGCGGCTTGTGCTGTGGACAGGAAATAAAATAGAGCAGGCGAAAAAAGCTTTCTGGGAATGTCTTCAAGAACAGGTAGATCAGGGGTATCCGCTTGGCGATATCATCGGGTCTGAGAAATTACTGCGAACCGCCGTGTTGGCCGCCTCATATCCCGGGATCAAGGAAATCAGGCATAATAATGCGCTGGTGCGGGTAGCACTGCCGGAATTGTTCGGGGATGTGATGAACGATAAAGGAAATTGCGGGTACTTCCTTGAATATAGTTTAGGAAGGTTGGATGAACTGGCATGTGTCCTTAATAAGCAATGTCAGACCATCACTTATTTGGGAGCGCATCTGTATGACGAAATCAAGGATATGATCTTCTGGCAGGGACTGAAAGGAGGTGACAGAATCGTTCCCATGGGGCATAGTTTGGATCTTTCCTTTGTTTGGGATGGGTATGATATGCCGCTGACGCTTTCCAGAAAGATCAGCAATCAATAACTCAAACTTCGCACATCAAAAACACACGTCAGGTCTTGAACCTTGTGGCTTTGTAGATAGAAAAGCGTCCGATCTATGCACATTTTCGTAGGTTTTGTGATAGCAGCATCGGCAGTTCTGGCAGAAATCCTTGCAGCAGATCTTGTACCTCTCCCTCATCCAGAATCATATGCTCTTGCAGTCGTGCGACAAACAGCGATACAAGAAGCCGCACCGCTTCCACATAGCAAAGGTCAGGAAGCTCGTCAACCGACAGGTAGAACAGCTCTCCGATACTTCGGTCATCTTTGGATTCGCGCTGTTCCACCGCTAGAAACATGTACCGCGTGAATACGATGGAAACATGTGCAGTCATAGCGTCGTATGAGAGCGTGCGGCAATCCTTCTCCAAGCGCAGGTAGCTCTTGCACACCTTGAAAAACACCTCGATCCCCCAGCGCTTCCCGTAGATACAGATCACTTCCTCCTCCGTAAGACCCATATCTGTCGTCACCAGAACAAGCCAGTCTTTGCGGTTATTGCGGTTGCGGACGAAAACGAGGCGCACGGGAATCGAGGCTTCTCCCTTGCGGACAGCGGCTTCTACCGACAACAGATACTTCGAGCGACCACGCCGTTTCCGGTGCTTCCTATAGATCGCCTTCACATCCTGCATCACGCCTCCGTGGAGGTAGTGAACCTTTTGCGTTTTCTTTGCCATCGCAACAACTTCGTAGCCAAGTTCGTGGACGGACAGGAGTGATGCAGGAGAGCAAAACCACGTGTCAAACAGGACATGACGTGCGGGAATCAGCGCCTCCTTCGCTTCCTGCAAGAGACAGAGCATGACCTCGGTTGCCTTTTTCTGGGCAAGTTTTCGCCCTTTACCACCGTTGCTGCGGGCATCTACACTCTCGGAGGACGCACATAGACGGTTCTTTGGATTCTCGGTCGAAACCGCAGGAAAACTCTTTTCTGGCATGGTCATAAAGACGCGCAAGGAGTTCGACCTTCTGGGAGCGGGCACGGTGGTAGATGGAATCATCGAGGATGAGGACGTTGACGGGATCCGCGCTCGTCAAGGGAGCGATGGTGGATTGGATGATGGTTGCAGCGAACAGCGTGGTGAATCTTCGCCAATGAATGTGACAAGAGTTCATGAAGCGGTAGAAGGTATCCTTGGCAAAGGGGACAGCACTGCGGTTAAGGCACATCTGCATGAAGAAAGAGCGATGCGTGAATGCCGTAGAGAAGGCGACGAGGAAGATGCTGAGGACGGGGAAGCCATGGAGTTTGTAAGCGTTCGCAGAGCGCAGAATGCGGCTGACGTGGTAACGCCGGAGGAAATATTGCATTTTCTCGGACAGCGGATTCTCAGAGTTGTTGGTTTGTGCTATACTGTTCATGGCATGAGCCTCCATTGGATGTTTTTGTTGGTGCTTAAATTATACCAAATGGATGTCGCTCATGCTATTTTATTTGCCCGATAGTATAGATATTGCAAGGGCTTCGGCAGATTATTTATCTGCGAAGTTTGAGTCAATAAGTATTTACAGAAAAGGAGTAAATATCATGACGAATTTAGAGAAATATACGCAGGCATTTTCCGATACGCTTGGGGTTTCCAAGGATGAGGTGGAAAAGCTCGAGTATCAGTCCATCAGTGCGTGGGATTCTGTCGGCCACATGGAACTGGTAGCCGCCATTGAAGACACCTTTGATATCATGATGGATACCGATGACATCATTGATTTTAATTCTTTTGAGAAGGGGAAAGAGATCCTTTCAAAGAACTACAGCATCGAATTTTAATGGCGTAGATCCGGACATTGGGGAATTTGAGAGAGGCTGTGCGCGTGTTTTTTGATCTGAAAGTTTTTGGCGGGGCGTCTGCACTTATGATGCAAAATGAGGTGTGGACGTATAGCAAGCTGTTTGAAATATCAGAAGAGATCGCAGAGATGATACCTCCGCGCTCGCTGGTCTTTTTGGTATGCAGTAATACGCCTGTATCCATTGCAGCATATGTTGGCTTTATCAATCATGGAATTGTCCCCGTAATGGTTGATCGGGACTTGGATGAGGATCTGTTTCGAAGCCTTTTGGAACAGTATGCACCGGCCTATATTTTTGCAGAGGATGGGCGTTATGACTTTTCGGATCATTATGCGCGCGTGTTAGACATGGGTGGATATATTCTTTATGATACGAAGGTGCGGCATCCATACCCGCTTCATGAGGAATTGGCTCTTTTGATGACAACCTCCGGTTCGACAGGAAGTCCGAAGCTCGTTCGTCAAAGCTATCGGAACTTGCAGTCGAATATAGATTCGATCATCAGCTATCTGCATATTGGAACGACGGAACGCGCAATCACCAATCTCCCTATGCACTATGTTTACGGATTGTCAATTATCAATACGCATCTATATGCGGGGGCTTCGTTAGTGGTGACTGAGAAGTCCATACTTCAACGCGATTTTTGGGATCTTTTTAGGGAAGAGGAGGTCACAAATCTCGGCGGCGTGCCCTATACGTACGCGATGCTGAAGCGGCTGCGCTTCTTTCGCATGGAGCTTCCTGCGCTCCGCACGCTGACGCAGGCGGGCGGCAAGCTTGACCCTGAGCTGCACCGTGAATTTGCCGAATTCGCGCATACACATGGGAAGCGATTCGTTGTCATGTACGGCGCGGCAGAGGCGACGGCGCGCATGGGGTATCTGCCCGCTGCGGATGCCATCCGAAAGACGGGCGCGATGGGGATTGCAATTCCGAGCGGCAGATTTGAACTCGTCGATGAGGCGGGCGAGGAGATCAGAGCGTCGGATACGGTCGGCGAGCTCGTCTACTACGGGGCGAATGTGACGCTCGGCTACGCGATGAGCGGCGCGGATCTTGCGCGCGGCGACGAGCGCGGCGGGCGCTATGAGACGGGTGATCTCGCGCGACGCGATGCGGATGGATACTATACGGTCGTCGGACGCAAGCGACGCTTCTTGAAGCTCTTCGGCAAGCGGACGAATTTGCAGGAGGTCGAGCATATCCTTCGTCAACATTTCGGTGAGATCGAGGTTGCCTGCGCGGGCATCGACGATCATCTCTATGTCTTTGTGACGCAGGAGCATCTCGCATCGGAAATCGTGCCGTTTCTGAGCGAAAAGCTCGGGCTGCATCATTCGGCGTTTACGGCGAAGTGCATTCCGTGCATCCCGAAGAATGCTTCGGGAAAGACGGTCTACCGAGAGTTGGAGCAGTATTATGACGTATGAGGAAGTCCTCGCTCTATCGCCATTCGGCGTGGCACGCGCGGAAAAGCAGGAACTCCTGCGCGCGGGGCTGCTGCGTCTGACGGAGCATCATAGGGCGCGGTGCGCGCCCTATGCGCGCATGATGGAGACGATCGGCTTTTCCACCGCAGATGTCCACTCGGTGGAGAATGTGCCGTTCCTGCCCGTACGCCTCTTCAAGGAATTGGAGCTACGGAGTGTTGCGGAGGAGGATGTGTTCAAGACGATGACCTCGTCGGGGACGACGGGGCAGCAGGTCTCGAAGATTTTCCTCGACCGCGCGACCGCGACGAACCAGCAGAAGACGCTTGTGCGCATCGTATCCGACCGGACGGGAAAAAGTCGTATGCCGATGCTCATCATTGACTGCCCCTCCGTCATTCAGAACCGCGCCATGTTCTCGGCGCGCGGGGCGGGCATCCTCGGCTTCTCGATCTTCGGGCGAAAGAAGCTCTATGCGCTGAATGACGCGATGGAGCTGCAAGTGGACGCAATCCGCGCCTTTCTATGTGAGCACGTAGGGGAGCGCATCCTGCTCTTCGGCTTTACCTTCATGGTGTGGCAGCACTTCTACAAGGCATTAAAGTCGGCGGGGGAGCATCTGGATCTCAGCAATGCGATACTCATTCATGGCGGCGGCTGGAAGAAGCTCGTTGCCGAGGCGGTAGAGCCAGCGGTATTTCGCGCGGCGCTGCGCGAGGTCTGCGGCGATATGGAGGTTGCGGACTACTACGGCATGGTCGAGCAGACGGGCTGCATCTATCTTGAATGTGAAGAGGGGCATCTCCATGCGAGCACATACTCCGATGTGATCGTGCGTCGCTCGCTTGACTTCTCTCCTGCATCCGTCGGTGAGCGCGGCATCCTCGAGGTCGTTTCGCTCCTGCCGGAGTCATACCCTGGCCATGCACTCCTGACGGAAGATGAGGGCGTCGTGCTTGGCGAGGACGATTGTCCGTGCGGGCGCAAGGGGAAGTATTTCAAGGTGCTCGGCAGGCTGAAGCACGCGGAGCTGAGGGGGTGCAGTGATACCTATGCAGCAGCATTTTGATTCCGTGATCTACGTACTTGGCAGTGCGGAGGTTGAGGCAGAGATGAAAAATGCGCCCCCTCTCCCTATCTTTTCGGAGGAGGCGCGTGCCTTTCTCTCTGCACTCTCGGCAAAGATTCTCGCGGATGCGGAGGCAAAGACATATCCCGATGTTGTGACGCTCGGCTTTTGGTGTCGCCCTGCCGCGCTTCACCGTATGCAACATAATTATGACGCGAAAGAAAATTGTCTCGGGCGCGGCATTGTCTTTCACGTTGCACCCTCGAATGTGGCGGTGAATTTCGCCTACTCGTGTATTGCGGCGTTCCTCGCGGGCTGTGCGAGCATTGTGCGTCTGCCGTCAAAGGATTTCCCGCAGGTAGCGTTGCTCTGCCGCCTCTTTTCGGAGACGCTGGCGGAATTCCCGGCGCTCGTGCCATACTTTCTCTTTGTCCGCTATGGGCACGAGCAGGATGTGAACGCGCATTATATACAGATGGCGCAGACGCGTGTCATCTGGGGTGGCGATGCGACGATTGGAGAGATCCGCCGCGTCCCGCTTCCACCGCGTGCGAATGAGATCACATTTGCCGACCGCCATTCGATTGCCGTGCTCGATGCGGATGCCTATCTTGCAGCGTCGGACAAGGCACGCATTGCGCAGGATTTCTACAACGACACCTATCTCAGCGATCAAAATGCGTGTACGGCGCCGCATTTTATCATTTGGGTTGGTACGGAGATCGCGGTGGCGCAGGAAGTATTTTGGACTACCTTGCATGAACTTGTGCGGACACGCTACACGCTGCAAGCTGTCCAAGCGGTGGACAAGCTGACGCAGGTCTATCGGCTTGGTGCGTCCTTCAAAGCACGACAGATCGAGATGCCCGACAATCTCATTACGCGCGTCCGTGTGGCGCATCTGACGGAGGAGCTTTCCGCATATAGGGCGGGCAGCGGCTTCTTCATCGAATATGATGCGAAGGAACTTTCGGAGATACATCCGCTCTGCGGTATCTCATGCCAGACCCTGTCGTATTACGGCATCGATCGGGACACGCTTTTGCAAGAGATTCTCGCTATGCGTCCCGCAGGTGTTGACCGTATTGTGCCGATTGGGCGAACGATGGACTTTGCGCTCGTCTGGGACGGCATCGATCTCATTCGGACGATGAGCCGTGCGATCACGGCGGTCTGAGCGATAGGAGCTCGAAGTGAAATGATAGGGGAGGAGCCACTTATGAATGACAAGAAAATTGCCGTCATTGCGCAGTGTGAGGCGAATGGCGTCTCTGCCATACGCCAGTATCTCGATGCGATCGATGTGCCGCAGGGCTATGCGGTGGAGCTGATCGAGGTACCCTTCGGTGGGAATGTTGCAGATACCTATCAGCGCGCGATGGAGCAAAGCGACGCGAAGTATAAGGTCTACCTGTCGCCCGGGAGTATTCTGCTCCGACTGAATTTCTTCGAGGAAATGCTCCGCATATTTACACAAGATCCCGCGATCGGTGTTATGGGGCTCGTTGGTACGAAACAGCTCTCGACAACGGGACTGATCGCAAACAGTGCTGTTATCCACGGAAGGATGTTGTATACTGATGACAGCGCTTTTCGTGGAGAGAACATCGAGGGCGACATGGAGGAGGTCGTGGTGGTGAGCGGTGATCTCATCGCCACGCAGTATGACCTCCCATGGCGCAGGGATCTGTTTCATAGCAACGCTTTTGTTGCAGAAGCGCAGTGTATCGAATTTTGGCGCGCGGGCTATCGTACAGTTGTGCCTCATCAGGACGAGGCATGGCTGCTCACCGACGCACAGGGAAGGCCGTGTGATGAGGTGAGCCGCGAATCCTTTCTCGATACATATTCAGCTGACATTTACCCGCTTGTGTCGATCATTATCCCGACGTTCGAGCGCCCGCACTACTTCCGCCTCGCGCTTGAAAGTGTACTTGCCCAGACATATCGTAATTTGGACATCTTCATCACAGACAACTCGCATAATACGGAGACGGCGGAGATGATGCACCGCGATTTTTCGGATGACCCGCGCATTCAATACGAGCATCATCCCTCCTATGGGTTGGTGGAAAATTGGGCGCGCGCCCGCAGCTACGACAACCCGAATGCGGTGTATGTCAACTGGCTGATGGATGACGACCTCTTCATGCCGGATAAGATTGCCCTCATGATGGACGCGTTCTTTGCGCATCCTGACCTCAGCATTGTCACATCGTATCGCGAGTGCATCGATGCGAATGGAAACAAGCTGCCGGATATTTCCTCGACAAAACCGATTGCTCAGGAGGCCACAAAATTCAATGGCGAGGAGATTGGAACGGCAATTCTCACGCATATGACCAATTTTATCGGTGAACCGACTACGGCATTACTCAGAAAAGAGTTTCTGCTCGATGGTCATGATTTGGGCTTTTCGGGCAAGGAAGGAAAATACCACATATCGGATTTTCCCACATGGCTTCGCCTGCTTGGCCAAGGAAATATGATGTATTTTCCGACACCGCTGAGCAAATTTCGTATGCATAAGGGAAATGATCAACTGCGGTATAAGACCCAGATCTATGGGTTCATTTGTTGGGCACTGACCATTCGGGAGGTGATTGAACGCAATGAGTATCTCCATGACCTAAACACACGGCGAAAGACCATTGCGCAATGGTTGTGCACGGCGGGACATATTTTTCGTATTGCAACAATGATTCCGGAGGTTTGGGAGGAAACGGAATTTCATGATTTTCTGTGTGTTTTTGCAGGGATGTCGGAGGCTCTTCAGAATGATTGCCGGATTGATTTTGCAATCGACACGTCACTCGTATTGCAGATGGATGAAGGCTGACGATTTTGCTCAATGGGAGGTGGAGATATTTCGATGTGCACGCAGGTATTGGTCGTTCTCGGCGGCGATCTGGACGAGGAGCTTGTTCCACTTTACAGACGTGCGGAAGAGGAGGGCACGCTTTCGATTGTCAGCTATGCGAGACCGACGGAGCGTGGGCTTTCCTTTGAGGGAATGGACGGAGAGGTAAGTGTGCAGCGTGTGCTGCTTTCCTGCTCCAAACTCTTTGGCATGATTTCCTACCTCCAGAGATATTGTCCGGAGATTCCGCGCGCGGCATTGTTGGACGGGCGCGTTTTTCGAATACCAGGACTCGATGTAGGGCGGCTCTTTCAGGAAAATATCGCCTATGCACCGCTGCAAGCGAAACTTGAGGCGGACAATGAGGAAACATTTTTGGATGTGACGCGAGCGGAGATTCCACGCGTTTACTCGCATGGTCTGCGTACGGTCTCACTCGGCGCAAAGAGCTATTGCGGCGTACGCATCGAATGGGGCTATCGAGGCGGCGTACAGGAGATCCGCATTGGGAACTATACCTCCTTTGGTCCTTATGTCATCCTTGAAGTCGGCATGAACAACCAGCACGACTACCGCCGTGTCACAACCTATGATCCGGGTTGCATGGACTTCGATTCAGAGGATTGGTGTGCGCGTCTGGGATATAAGCATTTTGGCGGTGGTATTCACGTCGGCTCGGATGTATGGGTGGGGCGCGGCAGCCATCTGAAAGCGGCTGGTGACAGTGGTATTCTGACAATCGGGGATGGCGCCGTCATTGCGGCAGACAGTGTCGTTGTCAAGGATGTGCCGCCCTATGCCATTGTGGGCGGTAATCCTGCGCGTGTGATGAAATATCGTTTCCCGCCGAATGTTATTGAGGCACTTTTGCAACTGCGGTGGTGGGAGTGGCCGATCGAAAAGATCCATGAGAATTTGCAGGAAATGAACGATCCAATCGCGTTTTTGAAGAAGCATGGAATGAGCTGAGCTTATCACGTACGTACATATTAGATAGAGTGGAGGCAGGGCATGAGCATCATGGTGACGCGGTCGTCGATGCCGCCGATGGAAGAGTACATCGCAGAGATTCAGGACATTTGGCAGTCGCGATGGCTGACGAATATGGGGGCCAAGCATCAGGCGTTTCAGGCTGCGCTTCAGGAATACATGCGGACGGAGCATGTCGAGCTGCTTGTCAATGGACATATGGCTCTGGAGCTTACGCTTCAGGCGATGAATCTCACGGGCGAGGTCATTACGACGCCGTTCACGTTCGCCTCTACGACGCATGCCATCGTGCGCAATCATCTGACGCCAATCTTTTGCGACATCAACCCAGATGACTACACGATGGATGCAGGCAAGCTTGAGGCGCTGATTACCGACCGTACCTCCGCGATAGTTCCCGTCCACGTCTACGGAAATGTCTGTGCGGTGGAGGAGATCGAATACATTGCAAAGAAGTACGGCGTGAAGGTGATCTACGATGCGGCACACACCTTTGGTGAGACGTATAAGGGGCGTGCCGTTGCGGACTACGGTGACGCTTCCTGTCTGAGCTTTCACGCAACAAAGGTCTTCCACACCATTGAGGGGGGCGCTGTCGTCTACCACGACGCGGATCTTGGGCAGAAGATTTGCGATCTCAAGAACTTCGGCATTCGCGATGCGGAGTGTGTCAATGCGGTAGGATCAAATGCAAAGATGAATGAATTCTGTGCAGCAATGGGGCTGTGCAATCTGCGTCATGTAGATGACGATATCGTGCAGCGTAAAAAGGTCGCAGAGCGCTATCGTGAGCGTCTGGAAGGCGTGAGCGGCGTGCAGCTGAACCCAATCCGCACGGATGTTGCGTTAAACTATGCCTATTTCCCTGTCGTATTCCATGAAGAGGAATTCGCTAGTACGCGCAACGATGTATTTGATGCGCTGCAGCGTGCGGGTATTTACAGCAGAAAGTATTTCTATCCACTGACGAATACATTTGACTGTTTTCACGGGAAGTATGATGTGGAAAAAACGCCAGTTGCGCGCTATGTTGCAAAGCGCGTCTTGACCCTGCCGCTCTATGCGGAGTTGGAGATAGAAATGGTGGATCGAATTTGTGACGTAATATTTTCCTGCGCTGCGTCGTAATTGGGGGTATAACGGCGCATAGCTAACCTGAGATTTCCTTTTACCTTTCATTTCATAGGATAGCGCTTGACAATGGTCAAATTCGCATATAATATGACCACATAGGAGGAAGTCACATGACAGCATTAGCCGAAAATATCCGTCCCTCGGCGGATTTGCGCAGCAGATACAGTGAGATTTCGCGTCAGTGTCGGGATGAGCGGACAGCCGTCATCATCACAGTGAACGGGCGCGGAGACACCGTGTCGCTCGGATATGAGCAGTATCAACAGATGAAGGCGCGGATTGAACTTCTCGAAACCCTTGGCGAAGCGGAGGGAGATGTGCGCCGCGGTCGTGTTGCTTCCATGCAGAAGAGTTTTGATGCGCTTCGCGCCGAGCTGCTCACGAGGGAATCATAGTGTCCTATCAGATTCTGTGCCCTTCATATTTTCTCCTTGACAGAATTCATCCTTATCGATATAATGTCTAAGTGTCGCGTTCGGCGGCATAGGAAGATCACATGCGGAAGTAGCTCAGTGGTAGAGCACCACCTTGCCAAGGTGGGGGTCGCGAGTTCGAGCCTCGTTTTCCGCTCCATGATTCGGCGACATAGCCAAGTGGTAAGGCCGAGGTCTGCAAAACCTTTATCCCCAGTTCGATTCTGGGTGTCGCCTCCAATATGAAATGCGGTCTGGAAGGATTTCTTCCAGACTTTTTTACTGTATAAAGGTGAGAGGAAACGAATGCGGGGACGATACAAAATCCTTGTCTATGGATGTCAGATGAACATCGCGGACGCCGAGCGCATGGAGGGACAGCTGCAGGGGGCGGGCTACATGAGGACAGAGGAGACGGCAGATGCCGACATCATCCTCATCAACACCTGCTGCGTGCGCGAGACAGCAGAGGACAAGGTGTATGGGAAGATCGGCGAGATCAAGAAGATCAAGGAGAAGAACCCAAAGCTGATCTTCGGCATCGCGGGCTGTATGGCGCAGAAGGAGGGCGACAACCTCATGCGCCGCGCACCGCATATCGACTTCGTGCTCGGCACGGGCAAGGTGCAGGAACTCACGCGCATTATCGCCGAGATCGCGGCGGAGCATACGTCCGTTGTGGATGTGGCGCTCTCTGACAGCGAGATTGCTGAGAATCTGCCTGTTGCGCGCGGCGGCAAGTTCTCCGCGTGGGTGCCGATCATGTATGGCTGCAACAACTACTGCACCTACTGCATCGTCCCCTATGTGCGCGGACGTGAGCGCAGCCGCTCGCCGGAGGAGGTTGTTGCGGAGGTGCAGCGCGCCGTGGCGGAGGGCTATCGTGAGGTGACGCTGCTCGGGCAGAATGTGAATTCGTATGGCAAGGATCACAAGGCGGCGGACTTCGCCGACCTCCTGCGCATGGTGGACGAGGTGGAGGGCATTCGCCGCGTGCGCTTCATGACCTCGCACCCGAAGGACATCGGCGACAAGCTGATCGACACGATCAAGAACGGCACGCATATCTGCGAGCACATCCATCTGCCCGTGCAGTACGGCAGTAGCCGCATTCTGAAGGCGATGAACCGCGGCTATACGGTGGAGAGATACCGCGAGCGTGCGCTGCGCGTGCGCGAGTCGCTGCCCGAGGCGAGTCTGACGACGGATCTCATTGTCGGGTTTCCGGGCGAGACGGACGAGGACTTTGCCGAGATGCTTTCGTTCCTGCGCGAGATGCGCTATGACTCGGCGTATACCTTCCTCTACTCAAAGCGCTCGGGCACACCCGCCGCAACGATGGCGGAGCAAGTCCCTGATGATGTGAAGCACGCGCGTCTGAACGCACTGATGGAGGCGCAAAACACGATCAGCCGCGAGATCAACGAGCGGCTTTTAGGGCGCACGCTTGAGGTGATGGTCGAGGGTGCGAGCAAGAATGATCCCGCCGTGTGGAGTGGGCGCACGCGCACGAACAAGATTGTGCTGTTCCCGCACGGAGCGGAGCAGGAGGGCGACTTCGTGCAGGTGTGCGTGACGCAGCCGCAGACATGGGTGCTGAAGGGCGAGATCGTTCATTGATTACGATGTGAGCCCTACGCGAACACCTCGTTACGCAAGTGATCGCACGCTTATTCGCCTAAATACCTGCGAATTCCAAACGCGCTTCGCTTGAACGAATAAAATTCGCAGGGGGCGAAACGCGAGCTTTTCTCACTTGCTTCACTAGGGTTCGTTCAGGGCTTCACATCATGTACACACCGCACACTCACAAAGCCTCCCCTGCCACAGCGGGGGAGGTGGCACGCGTCAGCGTGACGGTGGGGGCGCTTTGAACAATGCACTGTTATTTTCGTTTTTATCGCATAATTTAGGAGGTTCGTTATGGACGCGCAGAATGTCACGCCGATGATGCAGCAATACCTTTCCGCGAAGCAGGCGCATCCGGACGAACTGCTCTTCTTCCGCCTCGGGGACTTCTATGAGATGTTCTTTGACGACGCAAAAGTCGCGGCAAAGGAACTCGGGCTGACGCTCACAAGCCGCAGCGGCGACCTCGATAAGAGCCCCATGTGCGGCGTGCCCTATCACGCGGCGGACAGCTATATTGCGCGTCTTGTCGCAAAGGGCTTCAAGGTCGCGATCGCCGAGCAGATCGGCGACCCGAAGGCAAAGGGGTTGACGCACCGCGAGGTGGTAAAGGTCGTCACGCCTGGCACTGCCCTCTCAGATGAGGTGCTGCGTGACGCCGCCAACATCTACATCGCACTCCTGCATGACTGCGGTGATGGGAAGTTCGTCCTTGCAGGTGCGGATATCTCGACGGGCGAGGCATTCTATGCCTCCTACACAGGGGAGACTGCGGCGCAGCAGATCATGGATGAACTCTATCGCCGCATGACGGCAGAGCTGCTCTTTACGGAGGGCTTCTCTCTCTCCGACACCGTCCGTGTCTTCCTCACGCAGCGCCTCCCGCGCTGCGCCGTTTCTACGGTCACGGCGGAGGCGGACGGTGTGCTCCTCACGCAGCATTTCACAGCGGCGGAGATTCCGTCGGATGCGGGCGCGCAGACGGCGGTCGAGACGCTTCTGCACTATCTGCACGATACCGTCCGAACGGATCTCTCGCAGATCAATCGCCTTTCCTTCCTCGATACGCGAGAGACGATGCAGCTCGACACCTACACACTGCGCAACCTTGAGATCACGCATAGCCTACGCGACGGCGGCAAGAAGAATACGCTCTTCGATGTCCTCGACTTTACGCGCACGCCGATGGGGACGCGCCTCCTGCGCGCGTGGCTCGAGCATCCGCTGCTCACGCCGCACCGCATTGACGCGCGCCTTGACGCTGTGGCGGAACTCGTGGAGAATGCAGGGCTGCGCGGTACGCTGCGCGAGCAGCTGCGCTCGGTCTACGACTTCGAGCGTCTCTTGACGCGCATCGAGACACAGACGGCGAACGCGCGCGACCTCGTCGCCCTGCGTGTCTCGCTCACCGCGCTTCCCGCCGTGCGCACCGCACTCGGCAGTGCGGCGAGCCGCCTCCTGATGCGTGCGGCTTCTTCGATTCAGACCTTTGATGCCCTGCGCGACAGCCTCGAACGCGCGATTGTGGACGAGCCAGGGCTGTCCGTGCGCGAGGGCGGCATCATCCGCGCGGGCTACGACGCAGCGCTCGACGAGCTGCGCGCCTTTTCTCACGACAGCAAGAACCTCCTGCAGGAGATGGAGGAGCGCGAGCGCACGCGCACGGGCATCAAGACGCTCAAGATCGGCTACAACAAGGTGTTCGGCTACTACATCGAGGTGCGTCACAGCGGGCGCGACCAAGTACCCGACGACTACATCCGCAAGCAGACGCTCGCGAACACGGAGCGCTTCATCACCGAGGAGCTGAAGGACTTCGAGGCGAAGATTCTCGGTGCAGAGGAGAAGATCACGGCGCTGGAGTACCATATCTTTACGACCCTGCGTGACGAGGTCAAGGCACAGCTCGTGCCCATCCAGAACGTCGCGCGGGCGATTGCGCGCGTCGATGTCCTGCAGAGCCTCGCCGAGGCGGCGGCATCGTATCGTTACGTTCGCCCGAAGGTGACAGCGAACGGGACAATCCTAATACGGGACGGACGTCACCCCCTTGTGGAGCGGATTCTTGAGCGGGAGATTTTCGTCCCCAATGACACGGAACTCAGCCACGGCGGCACGGAGACCATGCTCATTACAGGGCCGAATATGGCGGGAAAATCCACCTATATGCGGCAGGTCGCGCTCCTCACACTCATGGCGCAGGTCGGCAGCTTCGTCCCCGCGCGCACAGCGGAGATCGCACCCGTCGACCGCATCTTCACGCGCATCGGTGCGAGTGATGACCTCGTGAGCGGACAGAGCACCTTCATGGTGGAGATGAACGAGGTCGCCCAAATTTTACGTGAGGCGACGCGCGATAGCCTCGTCATCCTCGACGAGATCGGGCGCGGCACGAGCACCTTCGACGGTATGAGCATTGCGCGTGCGGTCGTGGAGCACATTGACACACGCATCCACGCAAAGACGCTCTTTGCGACGCACTACCACGAACTGACGGAGATGGAGAACGAGCACATCCGCAACTACTGCATTGCCGTACGAGAAAAGGGGAAAAACATCGCATTCCTGCGGCGCATCGTCGCGGGCGCGGCGGACAAGTCCTATGGCATCCACGTCGCGCGGCTCGCGGGACTGCCCGCGAAGGTGACGGCACGCGCGGAGGAGATTCTGCACGCACTTGAGCAAAAGGAAGCTGCAAGTACGGCAGCTGAGATACCCGCCGCAAGCACGCAGGAAACGTCGCCCGACGCGATGGCGTCGCTCTTTGCGGACGGGACGCTCGCGGAGCTGCGGACACTCGATGTGATGACCATGACGCCGCTCGAGGCGATGAACACACTCTATCGCCTGCAGGAGCAGGCACGGAAGGAGGCAGGAGAGGCATGACGCGGATTCACGTACTGGACGATACGACCATCAACAAGATCGCGGCGGGGGAGGTCGTGGAGCGTCCTGCTTCCGTCGTGAAGGAGCTGGTCGAGAACGCGATGGATGCGGGCGCGACCGCCGTCGAAATCGAAATCATGGGCGGCGGCGTCAGTTTCATCCGCGTGACGGACAACGGGCGCGGTATGACGCGCGAGGATGCAGAGACCGCGATCCTGCGCCACGCGACGAGCAAGATCACGTCCGTCTCCGACCTGCAAACGGTTGCAACCCTCGGCTTTCGCGGCGAGGCGCTGCCGACGATTGCCTCCGTCTCGCGCTTCTCGCTCCTCACGCGGCAGGCGTCGGACGATCTCGGCACCCGCGTGGACATCCTTGGCGGCAAGACGCCTGAGATTGAGGACGCGGGCTGTGAGATCGGGACGACCGTGCGCGTGGAGGATCTTTTTTTCAACACACCTGCGCGCAAGAAATTTCTCAAGACGAATACGACCGAGGCGGGCAAGATCAGCAACTACGTGATCCGCCTCGCACTCTCGCGTCCCGACATCGCATTTCGCTTCATCAACAACAACCGCCTCACCA
>ERZ773087.392-NODE-392-length-33724-cov-6.977992_pt1 | contig 33724 bp, 34 predicted proteins | sample MGYA00511375_ERZ773087 | MGnify/ENA primary metagenome ERZ773087 (study PRJEB29015, sample SAMEA2737995) | human oral metagenome | biome: human oral; feature: human-associated habitat; material: dental | place: China | collected 2063 ...
CCTAAGGTAGCGAAATTCCTTGTCGGGTAAGTTCCGACCCGCACGAAAGGCGTAATGATTTGGGCACTGTCTCAACGAGAGACTCGGTGAAATTTTAGTACCTGTGAAGATGCAGGTTACCCGCGACAGGACGGAAAGACCCCATGGAGCTTTACTGTAGCTTGATATTGAATTTTGATGCAGTATGTACAGGATAGGTAGGAGCCTAGGAATCATGCACGCCAGTGTATGAGGAGGCGCTGTTGGGATACTACCCTTGCTGTATTGAAATTCTAACCCTCGGCAAAGACCGGGAGACAGTGTCAGGTGGGCAGTTTGACTGGGGCGGTCGCCTCCCAAAGAGTAACGGAGGCGTTCAAAGGTTCCCTCAGGCTGGATGGAAATCAGCCTAAGAGTGCAAACGCATAAGGGAGCTTGACTGCAAGACTGACGGGTCGAGCAGGTACGAAAGTAGGAGTTAGTGATCCGGCGGTTCCGTATGGAAGGACCGTCGCTCAACGGATAAAAGCTACCCCGGGGATAACAGGCTGATACTTCCCAAGAGTCCATATCGACGGAAGTGTTTGGCACCTCGATGTCGGCTCGTCTCATCCTGGGGCTGGAGAAGGTCCCAAGGGTTGGGCTGTTCGCCCATTAAAGAGGCACGCGAGCTGGGTTCAGAACGTCGTGAGACAGTTCGGTCCCTATCCACTGCAGGCGTTAGAATATTGAAGGGATCTGTCCTTAGTACGAGAGGACCGGGATGGACGGACCACTGATGTACCGGTTGTCACGCCAGTGGCACGGCCGGGTAGTCACGTCCGGAAGGGATAACCGCTGAAAGCATCTAAGCGGGAAGCCCACCCTGAGATGAATGTTCTTTCAAGCATCCGCCGAGAACAGGCGGTGATAGGCCGGGGGTGCAAGCATGGCAACATGTTCAGCTGACCGGTACTAATAATGCGTCAGCTTACTTCAATGCTCTTTTACTTATACTATTTATTTCTCATTGCCCTCTTATATTGAATGGCAATATATATGTTTGGTGATTATGGCGGCAGGGATACACCCGGTTACATTCCGAACCCGGAAGTTAAGTCTGCCAGCGCCCAAGATACTTGGACTTAGTTCAGGGAAAATAGGTCGTCGCCAAACTTTTAAAATTGCGTCTCCGTAGCTCAGCCGGTTAGAGCATCTGGCTGTTAACCAGAGGGTCGTTGGTTCGAGTCCAACCGGGGACGCCATTTTTTTTTATCCGGATGACGGATTTAGGCAGGCACAGATATCCGCAGAACAGAGACCTCAGGAGCATTAAAATGTACCTTCATCTCATTTCAAATTTGCCTCTTCATTTTTTTCCCCTTATTTGGTATAATTAATAAGACAATAGTTTCTTTTCTATTTAAATTGATTTTCGATTTTTCAATTGATACTTTAATGTAGAAAAGTATTTTTTTAAGTGTTTTCTTAAAAGTTGTATATAAAAACAATAATAATGATAATAACATAGAATTATATTACATAGTATAAAATTTATAAGTATTTTAGCTTTATAACATAATTATGTATCTACTCAGCTATATTTTGTTTTTATTTATTAATATATAACATTTTTTTAGGAGGTTCATTAATGAAAAGTATTAAGGAAGATTTTTCTTTGATGGCAATTTTGCTGATACCAGTGGCAGTTGCTATTAATTTTACAGGATTTGGTATTGTGAAACTTTTACAGCTTCCAATATTTTTGGATTCTATTGGTACTGTCTTTATAAGTTTAATTGCAGGTCCATGGATTGGGATAACAACAGCAGTTATAACTAGTTTGATTACAGGTAGTTTTTCGCCAGAATATTTTGCTTTTATGCCAGTTTCTATAACTATGGCTTTTTGTATGGGTATTCTAGCAAGATTTAAATTTAAAAATATGATTGTTAAAACTATTGTCTGTGCATTTTCTCTTGTAGCGATTGCAATATTGGTATCTGCTCCTATAATAGTATATGTCTATGGTGGAAATACAGGAAACGCTACAGCTGGAATAACTGCTTTTTTCCTTGCAACAGGAAGTAATATATGGAATGCAGTTTTCAGTACAAATCTCATTACTGAGACAACAGATAAAATTATAACTGCTATAGTCGCTATGTCCATAATAAAAGCTATGTCAGCTAGATATTTAGTTAAATTTAAATATGGTAAAAATTATATAAAATCTGACAAAAATATTTAATATAATGATATATAATATGAAATATTTTATATTTTGAAATGTGATTTTATATTGGAAAAAGTGTATTAATGGATGATATTTTATTTATTATTTATTATTGCAGTTTTAAATGAATATTTTTGCAGCAAAATGGGAGAATTGTTATATGACAAAAAATGATATGAAAAAACTTTATCCAATAACAAAATTATTTATAAGTTCAGCTTTGCTTTTATCGTTATTTATAATTTCAAGTTATATTTATAATTATTGTATGGCTATAATTTGCGGAGTGATTGCAGTTGGTTTTGGAGTCAGTTTGAAAACTTATGTAAAGAGGATATTTTTTAGTCTATTTTGGCTTTTAATAGCTATTTTTATTATCCAGAGTATATTTCTGCCTTCTGGAGAGGTTTTATTAAAAGTAGGAATTATTTCAGTTTATAAGGAAGGACTTTTTAAAGCAATAATTTTAACATCAAGAATAACAGCATTTGTGTCAATATTAACTTTACTTATATTGATAACTCCAGCTAAAGATTTTACAATTGCACTGGAAAAAAAGGGGCTTAATCCAAAAGCGGCATTTATTTTACTGCTGTCGCTACAGATGATACCGGAAATGAAGAAACAGGCTAATGTAATAATGAATTCTCAGAAATCCAGAGGAGTTGAAACGGAAGGAAATATTCTGGTCAGGGCAAAAGCATTAATTCCAGTTTTTATACCATTAGTACTCTCATCTATAGTTAATACGGAAGAAAAGGCAATTACGCTGGAAGCCAGGGGATTTTCAATTGGAGAAAAGAGAACAATACTGGAAGATATAAAAGAAACGGAATATGACAAAAAAGTAAAGATTTTTCTTGTGGTTTTCTTAATTCTATGTATTATCTGGAGGGTTTATGTGCTATTTTAAATTGGAAAATGTAAGTTATAAATATCCGTTGGAAGATAGGGAAATACTGAAAAATATAAATTTGGATATAAAAAAAGGTGAATTTTGGGCTGTTGTTGGTAAAAATGGTAGCGGTAAGACAACACTTTGTAATATACTAAGAAGATTTGTTCCTGATTTTTATAAGGGAGAGCTTACAGGAAAAATAATTTTAGAAAATAAGGAGCTGAAAGATTATTCTGCAAAGGAAATTGTCCAGAAGGTAGGTTTTGTTTTTCAGAATCCTTTTACACAGATAAGCGGTGTTAAGGAAACTGTTTTTGAAGAAATTGCTTTTGGACTTGAAAACCTTGCTCTAGATGCAGAATATATACGGAAAAGAGTTGATGAAACACTTAAACTGCTTCATATAGAGGGACTAAGAGACAAGAATCCATATGAACTTTCAGGAGGTCAGGGACAGAAGGTTGCACTAGCTTCGATAATTGCCATGGATCCTGAAATTATGGTAATTGATGAACCTACTTCACAATTAGATCCGAAAGGAACAGAGGAAATATTTGAAATAATTGATATGCTTAAAAAAGAAGGAAAAACTATCATACTTGTGGAACATAAGATTGAACTGATAGCTGAGTATGCTGAAAAAGTTGTGGTACTGGATGAAGGAGAAATAATTTTATCCGGAAATACAGAAGATATATTAAAAAATAAGATATTAATGGAAAAAGAAATTGGAATTCCACAGTATACGGCTCTTGCCTATGAATTGATGAAAGAAAATAAAATTCAGCTAAAAAAAATTCCTATAACAAAAAAGATGGCAGTAGAAGTTTTTTCATCAGAGAAATTTTCCGCAGAAGATTCTAAAATAGAGAATACTGTCTTTCAGGAGGAGAAAAAATGAGTTTTGTAAATATAAACAGTGTAAGTTTTACTTATCCTGATGGAACTGCTGCCATTGATAATATTTCTCTTAGTATAGAAAAAGGAGAGAAAGTTGCAATAGTAGGTCAGAATGGTGCAGGAAAAACTACAGCTGTAAAAATGATGAACGGTCTTTTAAAACCTACTTCAGGAGATATTATTATAGATGACTGGAATACAAAGGACTATACTGTTGCTAAAATGAGCAGGAAGGTAGGTTATGTATTTCAGAATCCTATGGATCAGATTTTTCATAATAATGTATATGATGAAATTGAATTTGGACCAAAAAAAATAGGATATTCTGAAAGTGAAAGAAAAAAATTGATTGAGACAGCTCTGGAATTGACAGAATTAAGTGTATTTTCAAAGGAAAATCCTTACAATCTTCCTTATTCAATAAGAAAATTTGTCACTATTGCTTCAATTATAGCTATGGATACAGATGTCATTATAATGGATGAGCCTACAGCAGGCCAGGATTTAAAAGGGATAAAAATTTTAAATAATCTTATAAAAAAACTTTCAGAAAAAGGAAAAACAATAATTACAATTACACATGACATGGAATTTGTCATTAATAATTTTGACAGGGTTGTAGTTATGGCAAATAAAAAAATAATAGAAGACGGAGATAAGAGAAAAATATTCTGGAATGAAGAAGTGCTTAAACAGAGCAAGATAAAACAGCCGTATATAAGTGAGCTGGCTAAAGAACTGTCAATGAAAGGAAATGTCCTTTCAATAGATGAGTTTATAAATGAATTTAAAAAATAGAAATAAATGAACTTAATTGATAGATGTAAAAAAAGTATATAGAATCTAAAAATAAAAAGGGAGAATGCGTTATCCCGGGAAATATAAAACGTAAATCAATGTATTAAGGAAATGGGATGGAAAAAAAATATTTTGAGGGATTTGAAGGATTGAAAGTACCTTATCTGTTCTTTGAATCAGAACGTGGAGAAAAATTTAAAAATAATATTGTAATATTTCATGGAGTGACTGAACCGATAGACAGATATGAAGAATTTGGAAAATTTTTGTCTGCAAATGGATATAATGTTTTTGTACCTGAAATTAGAGGACACGGAGAATTGAAAAATTCAGAAATATGTGAATTTGGTAAAAAGGGAATAAAGGCAGTTTTTGAGGATATAAATTTCTTTTTTAAAAAGGAACTTATGCCTAAAGGAATAAAAGCGGAAAACACAACAATATTTGGACATAGCATGGGTGCACTGATGGGAATGAAATGGGTTATTGAGAACAATTATAAGTATTTTATTTTATCAGGATTTTCTGTTCATAAAAAGCTTTCAGTTTTTTTGGGAAAAATGGCAACTGGAATGGAAAAACTTTTATTTTTTAAGAAGAAGTCTTTTCTGAATAAGGAATTTAAGAAATATAATGATCATTTTAAACCTAATCTGACAAAATTTGACTGGCTTACAAGAGATGAGAATGAAGTAAAGAAGTATGAAGAAAGTGAGTTTTGCGGATATCCAATATCACCAGGTGTATTTAATGGAATTGTGGGAATGATGGGATTTATTAACAGAAATTATAAAAAAGTACGAAATGATGCCAATATGCTTGTAATTTATGGAACAGAAGATAAAGCAATGGATATAGAATATGTGAATAAAATGCTGGAAACTCTGAAAAAAAAGAAAAGACGGATAAATGTACTGGAAAATAAAAAGGGAAGACACGAATCATTAAATGAAATAAATAAGTACGAAATTTATGATGAAATATTGAAATGGTTAAATGAAAGAGAAAAGTAAATGTTAACGCTATAGAAGACTTAATAGGAGGAAAATTAAATGAAATACAGAAATCTGATAAATGGGGAATGGAAGGAATCAGATAAGGAGATAAAGATATATTCTCCAATAAATGATGAAGAACTTGGGAGTATTCCGTCAATGACGCAGCAAGAAGTTGACTATGCAATGGAAACAGCTAAAATAGCCCTTAGCGGATGGAGAAACCTGGCTGTGGTTGAAAGAGCAAAATACCTGTATAAAGCTGCAGAAATTTTGGAGAGAGACAAGGAAATAATAGGAACTGTGCTTGCAAAAGAAGTTTCAAAAGGAATAAAGGCTGCGATTAGTGAAGTTGTAAGAACAGCTGATCTTATAAGATATTCAGCTGAAGAAGGTTTGAGATCTGTAGGAGAAATTGTGGAAGGTGGAAGTTTTGAGGCTGCGAGTAAAAGAAAAGTGGCTATGGTAAGAAAGGAACCAATGGGACTTGTACTGGCAATAGCACCTTTTAACTATCCTGTAAACCTTTCGGCATCAAAAATAGCTCCGGCTCTGATTGGAGGAAATGTGGTTCTATTTAAACCTCCTACACAGGGAGCTATTAGCGGACTGTTGCTTGTGAAGGCTTTCCATGAAGCAGGTATACCTGCAGGGGTTATAAATACAGTAACGGGAAAAGGTTCTGAAATAGGAGATTATCTGATTGCACATCCATTGGTTGATTTTATAAACTTTACAGGAAGCACTCCTGTAGGGAAAAAAATAGGAGAACTGGCAGGAATGCGTCCTATTCTACTTGAACTGGGAGGAAAAGACGGAGCAATAGTTTCAGATGATGCTGATCTTGAAAAGGCGGCAAAGGATATAGTAAGTGGTGCATTCAGTTATTCGGGACAGAGATGTACTGCGATAAAAAGAGTTCTTGTAATGGAAAATGTTGCGGACAGACTGGCTGAACTGATAAAAAGTGAAGTTGAAAAGCTTACTGTAGGAAATCCATTTGATAATGCGGATATTACTCCATTAATAGATAACAGGGCGGCAGATTTTATAGAAGGACTTATAGAAGATGCACAGGAGAAAGGTGCAAAAGCACTGACTCAAATAAAAAGGGAAAAAAATCTTCTGTGGCCTGTACTGTTTGACCATGTGACACTTGATATGAGAATAGCATGGGAAGAGCCTTTTGGCCCAATTTTACCTTTAATAAGAATAAAATCTCTAGATGAAGCTATTGAAATATGTAACGGATCAGAATACGGATTACAGACATCAGTATTTACTAAAAATATAGTACAGGCTTTTGATATAGCCGGAAAACTGGAAGTTGGAACAGTTCAGATAAACAATAAGACTCAAAGAGGTCCTGATAATTTTCCATTTTTAGGAATAAAGGGTTCTGGAGTGGGAGTACAGGGTATAAAATATAGTATTGAGAGTATGACTAAGATTAAATCTATAGTTATTGATTTATAATTGTGTTTCGTTTTTAAAATGACAGAAATATCTATTGTAATAATGATTTAGTATCTATAGCAGGTTGTCTCAATGAGATAATCTCATTTGAGGCAACTTTTTTAAGGAGAAGAATATTGAAATTAGTTTATTTGGATAATGCCGCTTCAACAAAAATATCTGCCAGGGTTGTGGAAAAAATGATGGAATCCTATAGTGAAAATTACGGTAATCCCTCTTCAACTCACAAACTTGGACAAAAAGCCAGGGCAACAGTTGAAAAGACTAGAAATCTGATTGCAGGATATCTTGGAGTAGAAGGCAAGGAAATTATATTTACATCAGGAGGTGCTGAAGGAAATAACCTTATAATAAGGGGAGCATTGAATGCCTATGATTATAAGGGAAAGCATATCATAACCTCAAAAATAGAACATTCAACAGTTTTGAAAACATGTCAGCAGCTTGAGAGGGAAGGATATGAAGTGACATATATTGATGTTGATGAAAATGGGGTTGTTAACCTTGAACAGCTGAAAAATTCAATAAGAAAAGATACAGTAATTGTGTCAATAATGTATGCAAATAATGAAACGGGAGTGAAACAGCCAATAAAAGAAATTGGAAAAATGCTTGAAAATACAAGTATAATGTTTCATACAGATGCAGTTCAGGCAATGTGTAAGGAAGTTATATTTCCAAAGGATTTGAAAATAGACGCGGTAACTGTTGCGGCACATAAATTTTATGGACCTAAGGGAGCCGGATTTGTTTATCTTGACAAAAACTTTCTGATTGAAAAGGAAATATGGGGTGGCTCTCAGGAAAGAAATCGACGGGCAGGAACAGAAAATGTTCAGGGAATTTTAGGAATGGGAACTGCAATAGAAGAAGCATATGAAAATATTCATGAAATAGAAACAAGGGAAGAAAAAATACAGGAGTATCTGGAAAAACGTATTAAAAATGAAATAGAAAATATAAAAATCAATGGAGAAAGATCTCCCAGATTAAAAACTATTACAAATTTATATATAAAAGGCTGTGATATACAGACCCTTCTTATTGCGCTTGACTTAAGAGGAATATGTGTAAGCGGAGGTTCAGCATGTATGTCAGGAGCTCATGAAGATTCCCATGTTTTAAAGGAAATGGGACTTAGCAGGGAGGAATTAGGAAGTTCTTTTAGAATAAGTATTGGAAAGGATACTACAATTGAAGAAATTGACTATTTTGTAGATAACCTTAAGGAAATTGTCAAAATAGAAAGAGGAAAATAATACAATGAAAATAACATTTAACTGTATAAATAACTTTAATTAATCCAACAATAGGGGAAAAGCAATGCATAATGAAAAAAAGAAATATAAATTTCTGTGTGTAAGTGATATTGAAATTTTAAGGAACATGGAAGAAAAATTTCTTAAAGAGAAGTTTGGAGATGTTGATTTTATAATGTCTGCAGGAGATGTTTCAAACTATTATCTTGATTATCTTGTGTCTGCACTAAATAAGGATCTCATATGTGTAAACGGGAATCATATTTATAATAAGGATTATCCTATAGAATTTGCGAAAGTTATAGATGGAAAATGTATAAAATACAAAGGCTTGAGAATACTTGGGCTTGATGGATGTAAGGTTTATTCATTTAAGGAGCATCAGTATACAGAAAATCAGATGAAAATGAAAATATTAAGGAACATATTTTTTCTTTTAGGAGGAGTGGACATAGTTTTAAGCCATTCACCGCTTGAAGGGATTCACGATGTTGATGACGGAGTTCATAATGGCTTTAAAGTATTTCATAAGGTTATAAAATATTTTAAGCCTAAACTATGGGTACATGGACATATACATCTGTCAAATTTTATGAATTATCAGGATACGGAAGTGGAAAAAACCGTTGTGTCTAATACTTTTGGATATAGAATATTCACAATTGAAAAATAAATAATTGGAGGAAAGATGGATAACAGGAATACAATATATTTTTCAGAGGCACACGCGGCTTACAGAAAGTTTTTAAAATCTTCCAGAGGAATGCTAGGATTGAATTTTAAAAAGCAGGAAAATCTTAAATCCTTTACTGAAATACAGAAGGAAGAAAATGCCTATAACAGTGTAAATCTCGGAATAAAGGAAATTCCATTAGATAAAATTGTGGGAAGTGTTGAAAAATATTCATATTTTGATAAAAATTTTGTTCCTAAAAATGATATTGTAAAGCAGAGATGGATAAATATTTATGTAGGATATATGATGGACAGTATGCTTCCACCTGTTATTCTTTATAAAATAAAAGATGACTATTATGTTTATGATGGAAATCACAGAGTTTCTGTAGCAAAATTTTTGAATTTTGCTTCAATTGAAGCTGAAGTTGAGGAATTTTTACCTACTAAAGACACAAAGGATAAGGTGATTTATCAAGAACATATGTTTTTTGAAAAGGAAACAGGAATTGAAGAAATAATACTTTCAGAACCGATAAAATACAAGTATTTGCGTGAAGAGATAGAAAGCTATACTGACCTTTTAAACAAAAGAAGAAACGGAAATTTCAGCTTAAGAGAGGGTGCAGAAAAGTGGTATAAAGAAATATTTTTACCGATAAAAGTACTTCTGAAAGAAAATAATATTGCAAAAAGTCAGAAAAAGAACATAAGTGATATTTTTATGTTTTTACTGGATCATAAATATTATCTGAGTAAAAATGAAGGAAAGAATAAAGGTTATCTTTATAGTACAATAGATTTTATAAATCTTGTGAAGACGAATGAAAATAGAAATTTACATGATATGTGCCAGATTGAAACACAGGAAGCTGTTGAAAAATATAGAAAGCTGGCAGCGCTAGATGAAGAATTGATAGATTTAAGTTTTCAGGAGAAAAAAGAAAAGAAAGAGCTTTTGAAAAAGGAAATATCAGAATATTTTTCTGAAGCTCTGGAAAAACTTCCTATAAGGTATTCGGAATATTTAGCAGGAATAGAGAGTTCAAAAGATATCTTTGCCGGATATATTCTTGAATATATTGAAATTTTAAATAAGGGAAAAAATCTGGAAATACTGAATATACAAAGTGAAGAGCAGGAAAATTCAGAAAAAATTGAAAATTGTGATTTTCATTCAGAAAACAGGATATCGGTACTAAACTATATTCTTGAAATATTTCTGCCAATTACTGAAATTTTAATATGGATAAATGAAGAAAACATATTTTCTCCTGAAGAGTATGAAAACCTTCAGAGAGAATTTTTCTATCTGCTGAGGTTAAAAAAGGTTCTTCAGGGAGAAGGGAAAAGTTCAAAATATGAAAATTTAATGGCAGAAAATATAAGAATTGCAGCTGAAACTAAAAACAGGGATATGCTTTATGGAGTGGAAAAAATTCTTGTGAAGGAAAAGGAAAAAGAATTTATAAGAAATTTAGAGAATGCTGAAAAATTTTACAGTCTGCTTCAGAAATATGGAGAAATAAAAAGATATGAAACATATACTGATTTTTTTATAATGCTTGATAATTATGGAGAAAAAAGATTTATGGACAGTCTCGAAAAAGATCTGGAAGAATTTTACAGTTTTGATGAGATTGTGAATGAATATAAGACACAGGCAATAATGCATATGGAAAATAATACAATTTTAAAAAAGAGTTATGAAAATAATTTACAGGCAAATTATGAATATGGATTTATTGATTTTTTCATAATGAAAAATTTAGGAGAAATTTAAATTAAAGGATGGACAGGATGAAAATAAAAGCTATATTTATGGATATGGATGGAACTCTTTTGAGAAGCGACCATACACTATCGGACAAATTAAAGGAAAAATTGATAGAACTTGATAAAAATGGAATAAAAATATTTATTTCTACAGGAAGGATGTATGCCGCAACACTTCCATACCTGAAACAGCTAGGGATAACAACTCCTGTCATAACATATAATGGTGGAAAAATAGTGGATCCTTTCACATCAGAAACACTTTATGAAGATCCGGTTACGAAGGAGACTGTTAAAAGAGTAATTGAAGTTTCCAGAGAAACAGGAATACATCTGAATCTTTATTCGGATGACAAGCTTTACGTGGAAAATGAAACTACTGAAGGAAAGGCGTATGCTGAGAAAACAGGCCTTAAATATATTACTGTTAATTTTAATGAATTTATTGGAAAAACTTCCACAAAGGCACTTTTTCTAGGAGAAAATGAAAAACTTTTAAAATTGAAGGAAGAGCTTGAAAAGGAACTGCCACAGTCAATATTTGTATTTTCACAGCCTACATATCTGGAGGTGCTGAACAGGGATGTCAGTAAAGGAAAGGCTGTAAAGGAACTGATGGATAAATATGGCTTTTCAGAAGATGAAGTGATGACCTTCGGAGATCAGTGGAATGACCTGGATATGCTCAAACTTGTAAAGTATGGCTATCTTATGGGAAATGCTTCTGAAGAGCTTAAAAAAGAATTTCCTGAAAACAGGATAACTTTATCGAATGATGACGAAGGGATATACCATATAATAAAAGATATTTTATAAAATACAGGTGGTGCAATGGAAAAGAGAATAGCACACTTAAAGCTGCATACAGAATATTCCCTTCTTGAGGGAGTAGGAAAAATAGAAGAATATATAGAAAAAGCAGAACAGTCAGGTGTAGATGCTCTTGCAATAACAGATACTGCAATGTTTGGAGTAATAGAGTTTTATAAAAAATGTAAAAAGTCAGGAATAAAGCCTATTATCGGTCTGGAAGTGTTTCTGGACGGAATAGTGTCGGAAGGTGAATATTCACTGACACTGCTGGCAAAAAACAGAAATGGATATAGGAATTTATGTAAACTTTCATCAATTTCATATAGCAGATTCAACAGGAGAAGAAATAAAATAAAATATGAAGAACTGCTGGAATACAGTTCAGATCTGTTTATCCTGTCAGGAGGGATACATGGAGAAATAGTTGATGGATTAAGTCAATATAAGTACCCTGAAGCAAAAAAAGTTACAATGAAACTTCACAAGGATTTTAAAGAAAACTTTTATATCGAAGTACCTGCGGCCATGAGGCTTGAAACAGTAAGAAAGTCACTTTTTGAAATGATAAGGGAAACAGGAATAAACTACATAATAAATAATGATGTATATTATCCAAACAGTGGAGAAGCAATACTGCAGAAAATACTTTCTTCCATAAAAGAAGGAAATAGGATAGAGGCAGACAGGTCTGAAATACTGTATGATGATCTGTATTTAAAATCCTATGATCAGATGAAACAGAACTTTATAAATTTTGAAGATGAATTATTTGACAGGGGAATAGAGAATATTAACTATATTGTAGAAAATTGTAATGTTGATTTTGAGTTTGACAACTTTAAGTTTCCGAAATACGAACTTCCGGAAGGAATAAGTGAAGAAGAGTATATAAGGGAGCTGGTATACAAAGGTGCGGCTTTAAAGTATCTGGGAAAAGATATTGAAAAAAATGTCGTCGATGCAACAGAGAAAAATGAAAAAGAGATAAAGAAAGAACTGGAAGATAATGGCTTTAAGCAGGTAATCGAAAGACTGGAATATGAACTTCAGATAATAAATAATATGGGCTACAACGGTTATTTTATAATTGTATGGGATTTTATAAGATTTGCCAAGAGTGTTGGAGTATTTGTAGGCCCTGGAAGAGGTTCCGCTGCAGGAAGTCTTGTTTCCTATGTTCTTGATATAACAGAAATAGATCCTTTGAAGTACAACCTGATTTTTGAAAGGTTTTTAAATCCTGAAAGAATTTCAATGCCTGATATAGATATAGATTTTGATCAGGAACAGAGGGAAATTGTTATAGAGTATGTACTTAAGAAGTATGGTTCACAGCATGTGGCTCATATAATTACTTTTGGGACATTAAAAGCAAGGGCGGCAATAAGGGATGTCGGAAGAGTTCTTAATATAAATTTGAAAAAAGTAGACATGGTGGCAAAAAATATACCATTTAACATGGATCTTGAAGATGCGCTTAAAAGCATTGAAAACTTGAGAAATCTTTATAATGAAGATAATGAAGTAAAAATAATGATAGATTATTCTATGAGAATAGAGGGAAGAGTGCGTCACGCTTCAGTTCATGCTGCTGGAATGGTAATTTCAAAAGAAATACTGGATGATGAAATACCAACTTATTCTGACGGAAAGACGGCTGTCCCTTCTACCCAGTACCAGATGAAGGAACTGGAAGACCTGGGAATTTTAAAGATAGATTTTCTTGGACTGAAAAACCTTACAATTTTGAGAAAAACAGTTGAAAATATAGAAAAAACATCAAAGGAAAGAATAAATCTCAGCTCCATAGAACTTGATAATGAGAAGGCCTACAGACTTCTTTCAAAGGCTGATACTCTGGGAATATTTCAGTGCGAGTCGCATGGAATAAGACAGCTTATGAAGAGGGTAAAAATAGAAAAATTTGATGATATAACGGCACTGCTTTCCCTTTATCGTCCAGGACCTCTTCAAAGTGGAATGGTAGATGACTTTATTGCTTCAAAAAATAAAGATAAGGAAATACGGTATCCTCATGAGTCCCTGAAGGAAATTCTCGAAGAGACATATGGTGTTATACTTTATCAGGAACAGGTAATGAAAATAGTCAGCGAAATGGCAGACTATTCCTTAGGGGAAGCGGATGAACTGAGAAGGGCAATTGGGAAGAAAATTCCTAAAATAATAGAACAGAACAGGGAAAAGTTTGTGAGAAAATCGGTAGAAAAAGGAACAGATGAGAAAAAAGCCAATGAAATTTATAATCTGATTGACAAGTTTGGCGGATATGGATTTAACAAGTCGCATTCAGCGGCATATGCACTCATAGTTTACTGGACTGCCTATTTTAAGGCAAACTATCCTGTAGAATTTCTTGCGGCAGTGATGTCTACGGAAATGTATAATATTGACAGACTTTCCCTCTTTATAAATGAGGCAAGGGAAAAGAACATTGAGATTCTGGTACCGGATGTAAGCCTTTCTAATGCCGAATTTAAAGTGGAAGGAAACGGTATAAGATTTGGATTGACAGCAATTAAAGGAATCGGAAGAAATTTTGTCATGGATATAATGGAGGAAAGAAAGGAGCCGTTTGTATCCTATGATGATTTTGTCTACAGAATGAAACAGTATGGACTGAACAGGAAACACCTGGAATCTCTTGTGCTTTCAGGAAGTCTGGATAAATTTCCCGGCAACAGACAGGAAAAATTTCTCTCAATTGACAAGATTCTGGAATGGTCCATAAAAAAATATGAATCTGAAGAAGATCTTCAAATGATTCTTTTTGGAGGTAAAAGTGAAAGAATAGGGGAATTCAGTCTAAAGAAAACAGAAGAATTTTCACAGAATTTAATGCTGAAATATGAAAAGGAATACTTGGGAATATATGTTTCTGCACATCCCCTGTCTTCAAAAAAAGTACTTCTGGAAATGATAGAGCATATGAAAATTTCTGAACTTGAAAGATCCAGAAACAGAAGAAAAATAGGGAAATATACGAAAATACGACTAATCGGAATTATGAAAAATGTAAATAAAATTGTAACAAAAAATTCAGGAGAACCTATGGCAAAATTTGAACTGGAAGATTTTACAGGGACAGTGGAAATTATATGTTTTCCTCGGGATTTTATAAAATTTGGCTATAAAATATTTGAAGAAGGGATAGTTATGGTAGAAGGATATCTGAATCAGGAGGGAAACAAATATTCAGTAGTTTTAAGCCATATAAATGCCCTTGATGAATTATCTGAAAATAAATTTCTGAATTTATATGTTCTGATTGATAATGAAAGTAGGGAAAATACAGTCGAACTGAAAAAACTCCTTTTGGAAAACAGGGGAGAAAACAGGGTGCTGCTTGCAATGGATACAGATGGCAAGAAAGAAATCATAAAGTTGAGCAGAAAATATGATGTTAATTTATCCAGAAAATTTATGAGGAAATTAGTCGGATTGGTAGGTATAAAAAAAATAAAAATTCGTTAGATTGAAAAAAAGTGTTCTATGTGGTAAAATTAATAGAATAAAAGATTGATGAAACTCGAAGGAGGACAGATGGAACTTAGAGATATTAAAGAATTAATGAAAGTGTTGAAAAAGGAAGAAATGCATGAAATAAAAGTAAGATATGGAAAAGTAAAACTTACTATAAAAAATTCTGAAGATCCTAATATAGATAATATAAGGACGGAAATTAAGACTGAGAAAAAAGAAGAACAGAAAATTGATACTGTAAAAGAAGAAATCGTGAAATCACAGAATGTAGGGGAAATAAAACTTGCAAATCTTGAAAAAGGTATGCCAGTGCAGAAAGGGATGAAATTAGGTAAAATAAGCACAATAGGTGTGGAAACAGATGTGAAATCACCTGTAAATGGTGTTTTAAAGGAGATTTTAGTATCAGATCAGGCAGCAGTTGACTTTGCAAAGCCTTTATTTATAATTGAAGTGCTGTAAAAAATGTAAATCAAAATATAAAATATAAATTATTTTAAAAGATGAAGAAAAGTTTGGGAGGATTCATGTTTAAAAAAATATTGATAGCAAATAGAGGAGAAATAGCAGTAAGAATTATAAGGGCGGCAAGGGAACTTGGAATAGCTACAGTTGCTGTCTATTCAGAAGCTGATAAGGATTCCTTACATGTGAAACTGGCAGATGAAGCAATCTGTATAGGTGCTGCAAGCAGTGCAGATTCATATTTGAAAATACCTAACATAATTTCAGCGGCACTTATTACAAAAAGTGAGGCTATACATCCGGGATACGGATTTCTTGCAGAAAATGCATCATTTGCAAAAATCTGCTCACAGAATAATATAGTATTTATAGGGCCTAGTCCTGAACTTATAAACATGATGGGAGATAAGGCTACAGCAAGGGAAACCGCAATTAAACATAAAGTACCTATAACAAAAGGTTCAGATGGAATAGTTCCTAATGTTGAAGAAGCCAAGAAAGTTGCAAAATGGATAACTTATCCTGTTATGATAAAAGCTACTGCAGGTGGTGGCGGGAAAGGAATGAGAATTGCCCACGATGAAAAGGAGCTTGTAGAAAACTACATTGCGGCACAGAATGAAGCAAAGGCGGCTTTTGGAAATCCTGATGTGTATATTGAAAAATATGTTGAAGAACCTAGACACGTTGAAATACAGGTTATAGGAGATAAATTTGGAAATGTAGTTCATCTTGGAGAAAGAGACTGCTCCATTCAGAGAAGACATCAGAAACTGATAGAAGAAGCTCCATCAGCAGGAATAGATGCAAAAACTAGGGATAAAATGGGGAAATTTGCAGCGAAACTTGCAAAGGGAATAGGATATGACAGTGTAGGAACTCTGGAATTCCTTGTAGATAAGAGTATGAACTTCTACTTTATGGAAATGAATACAAGAATACAGGTTGAGCATACAATAAGTGAAGAAATAACGGGAGTGGATCTCATAAAAGAGCAGATAAGAGTAGCTGCCGGAGAAAAACTGAGTTTTTCCCAGAAGGATATAAATATAGATGGACATGCAATTGAATGTAGAATAAATGCTGAAGATTCAGAAAATGGATTCCTTCCTTCAAGTGGAACTCTTGAAAAATATATACCATCAGGAGGGATAGGTGTAAGAGTGGATTCTCATTCTTATCAGAACTATGATATTCCACCATATTATGATTCAATGATAGCGAAGCTTATAGTAAAGGGAAAAAATAGAGAAGAAGCTATTCAGAGAATGAAAAGGGCTTTAAAGGAATTTCTGATTGAAGGGGTAGATACAACAATTCCTTTCCATTTAAGAGTTCTTGACAATGAAGACTTTAAAAAGGGAACGATATATACTAATTTTATAGAAACACATTTTAAGGATACTTTAAATAAATAAAAATCAGAAAGTAAATTAGGAGGTAATAATATGAATGAATTAGGAAATGTAAGCATATCACAGGAAGTTGTAGCAACAATTGCAGAATCTGTAATAACTGAAATTGATGGGGTACATAGTTTAGTTGGAAGTTCTTCAAAAAATGAAATAACTAAATTTTTTCAAAATGTATCTTCAGGTGGTAGTAAAGGAATAGAAGTAGAAGTTGGAGAAACAGAATGTACTCTTGATTTATACATTATTGCAAAACTGGGATATCAGCTTCCGGCTCTGGCAGGTGAAATTCAGACAAAAGTAGTTAAAGCAATAACTGAAATGACAGGATTAAAAGTTCAGGAGGTAAATGTATTTATTCAGAAAGTTGTAAAAGATGTTCCTGAAGAGGAAACACAGCCTAAAAAATTACCTGAAAATAGTCCTGTTATTGAAGAGAAATAGAAGGAGTGATTTATGATAGCTTTATTAGGTCTTCTTGCTAGATTGTCTGTTATACTTGGATTTGTCGGATTGGCATTTGCCAGTATATCAGACTTGATAATGAGAACAAATTATTTGACAATACTGGATAGTATGATTGATCTTGGAAGTACAAAAGTAAAAATAGTTCTTGGGCTTCTGGCGATTATTTATCTGGTAATATTTCTTCTATCCTATATAAATAGACTGACAAAATATTCTAATAACAGAAAAGTTAAGAATAAGAGCGGTGAAATAGAAGTTACAATAAAAACTATAAATGAAGTTGCAAAAGATTTTCTTACTTCGCAGGAAATTATAAAAAATTCCAAGATAAAATCTTATCCTAGCGGAAAAGCAGTAGTTATAGAAGCAGTGGTAGACACATATAATGTAGATAATTTAAAGGACAAATTGTCAAAAATACAGGAAAAACTTTCTGAGCATGTATTTAATTCTACAGGAATTACTGTTAAGAAAAGTAAGGTAAATCTGAAAAAAGTTCTAGGTGAAACGATTGTTGAAAAGAAAATAATTGATGAGCCTGTAAATATTAAGGAAAATATTATAGAAACAGTTTCAGAGGAGAAAAATTCTGTTCAAAAAGAAGGAGAAAATTAATGACACGTAGAGAAATTCGGGAAGAAATTTTTAAACTCCTTTTTGAAAAAGAACTGACTGATAATAATGTAGAAAAGAGAATAGAAGAAACAATTAAGGAAAATAAGATAAAAAAAGAAGAACATATTGAATTTTTAAAATCTTATATTATTGATATAATTGAAAATGAAGAAGTTCTTATAGAAAAAATAAAGGAAATACTTGACGGATGGACATATGAAAGATTGGGAACGCTTGAAAAAGTTCTTCTGAAAATATCTTTTTATGAGATTACAATAAAGAAAATAGGATATGAAATAGCTATAAATGAAGCAGTTGAGCTGGCTAAAAAATATTCTTATGACGATACGAAGGAATTTCTGAACGGAATATTGGCAAAACTTGTAAAACAGAATAATGCCTAGTGTTAAAGATAAAATTGAAAGGAGAAAATTTTAAATGAAGAAACTTCATATATCTTGGCAAAGTTTATTAATTGGAATAGTGTGGTTTGCAGCAACAACATTTTATTTTATTGCTTATCAGAGAGGAACATTATCAGGAAGTATAACAGTTCCTAGAATTATTTCATGGGTTTATGACCTGTTTGGATTTACAGCAGGAACTATAGCTCAATGGATATTCAGTCTGATTCTTATAGTTTTAAGTATAAGACCAGTAAAAGTTGATAAATATTCTGATTCTTATGAAGAAGAATAAAAAATGCTTGATAGTAACTAAATAAAAAAACATGATTTTAAAGACTATAAAGAAAGTCTTTTGGTCATGTTTTTTTCTTTCAGTATAAAAAAATCTGTTTCCAAAAATATTTTCACTTTGGAAACAGAAATTTTGTATATATGATAAATTATTAGAGATTATTTTTTTATTAAGCTATTTTGAGATTATTCTACTTATTTTTTAGAACATGAAGTTTCAATTCCTGAAGGTCCTGTGAAAAGAACATTATCTCCACTTGTGAAAAATTCTATGTCGCCTCCTTTTGATGTGTATCTTGCACCACTTGCAGATACTGCTGATTTTAAGTTGTAGATTCTACCTGAAGCATCAACAATTCTTGCAGAATTGCTTGTAGGATAAGAAACTTTTATAGTGTCAGAACCGCAAGTATAAGTTTGTACTGAAACTTTTCTGACAGCTGGTCTTTTCTTTTTAGAACTTTTAGCCATTGCATTAAATCCTAAACCTCCTATCACTGTCATTACAGATAAAATTAACATAGATTTTTTTAATGTTTTCATTTTTCTCAACTCTCTTCCTTAGATTTTTTTTCTTCGATATAAATATATCATTTGAAACTTAAAAACTACTTAGCGATGACTTTTAATTAAGTAAAAAAAAACAGTTGAAAAAGATAGTTAAAAATGGTAAATTATATTGATTAAGAAAAGATTAATTTTAAAAATGAATGGGGGAAATATGGCTATAAGTGTATATAGTTGTGGTTATTTGGGGATAGAATCGTATATTGTGGAGATAGAAACAGATATTTCAAATGGATTACCGGTTTTCAATATTGTAGGAATGGGAGATCTCGCCATACTTGAAAGTAAAGAGAGAATAAGGAGCTGTTTTAAAAATATTGGACTTGAATTTCCAATAAAAAGAGTTCTTGTAAATCTTTCTCCGGCAGATGTCAAGAAAAAAGGAAGTAGCTTTGATCTGGGAATTTTTTTAGGAATACTTGCAAATATTGGAAAAATAAGAAATGTTGACAATTTTAAGAATTATCTGATATTAGGAGAAATATCCCTAAATGGAGAAATAAAATCTGTAAAAGGTGCCATAAATGCGACGATTCTTGCAAAAGAAAAAGAAATAAGAGGTATAATAATACCGTATGAAAATTATGATGAAGCCTGTCTTATTTCAGGAGTGGAGATAGTTCCTGTATCAAGAATAGAGGAAGCTGTAAGCTTTTTAAACGAAAAAATTGGAATTGATGAACTGTATAAGAACATGAAAGGAAAAATGACTTTAAAAAATAAGGAAAAAAGTAAAAATAATAGAGAAGAAAAAAATGAGATTGATTTTTCTGATGTGAAGGGACAACTTCTGGCAAAAAGGGCAATGGAAATAGCAGCGGCAGGTGGTCATAATATATTTCTGATGGGAGACCCTGGTTCCGGAAAATCAATGCTGGCAAAAAGATTTGTAACGATACTGCCTGAGATGAGTGAAAAGGAAATAATAGAAACTACTAAAATATACAGTATTTCAGGAATGTTATCACCTGACAATCCTGTAATTACTGAAAGACCTTTCAGGGCTCCACATCATTCGGCAACACAGACTGCACTTGTGGGAGGAGCCATAAGGGCCGGGGAAATAACATTGGCATTAAACGGTGTATTTTTTATGGATGAGCTTGGTGAATTTGGGACAAGAACGCTGGAAACCTTGAGACAGCCTTTGGAAGATGGAAATGTGACTATTTCAAGAGCAAATTTTATAGTGAATTATCCAGTGAATAATATAATGATTGCGGCATCGAATCCAACACCTGGAGGTTTTTTCCAGGATGATCCCCAGTGCAGGGACAGTCTGAGGGATATAAAAAATTATCAGAAAAAATTTTCAGGGCCTTTACTGGACAGGATAGATTTATATGTGGAAATGAGAAGATTGAAAAAGGAAGAAATTTTCAGTGAAACTGAATCCGAATCATCAGAAATTATCAGAAAGAGAGTTATAAAAGCAAGAGAAATTCAGAGAAAAAGATTTAATGAAGATTTTCTGAATGGTAAAATGAACAGAAAACAGATTTCAGAATACTGTAAAATAGACGAAGAAGCAAAAAAAATTCTTGAGCGGGCAATTGATGAGCTGAAATTATCTGTAAGAGCCTATGATAAGATTTTAAAAGTATCAAGAACAATAGCAGATCTTGAAAATTCAGAAAATATAGAAGTGGTACATCTGCTGGAAGCATTGAATTACAGAAAGAAATATTGATTTGAAGGTTCTCTGTAAAAATGATATAATATTAAAAATAAACAGTGAAAGGAGAACAGTTACAAATTCAGTAACTGTATAGGAATGAGCTTATTATCAGATATAGCAGTACCTGTGGCAAAGCTGGTAAATGCAAAAAGAGGAAATGAAAAAGCCATGGAAAATCCAAGAAGAGATACGGATTTTTTTAACAGAAAAAATTTCAGGAAGGAGTTCATTGCAGAAGAAGAATTTATAGATGGCTTTCAGGTAATAACTGTAAAGACTGAAAAATCTTTGAACAGACATGTGATTTTTCTTCATGGTGGAGGTTATGTCTTAAGAGCTGTAAGAAGTCATAAGAATATAGTTGAAAGAATGGTAAAAAAGTATAACCTAAAAGTAACTTTTGTAGATTATCCTCTGGCACCTGAATATACTGCTGATAAAACTCATGAGGTATTAATGAAGGCATATAAATCTGTTACTGAAAAAAACATAGGAGATGAATTTTACTTTTTTGGAGATTCTGCAGGTGGGGGATTAGCATTGGCATTTCTTCAGGAAGCAAGGGATAAGCATGTAACGCCATTTCCTAAAAAGACTGTACTGATGTCTCCATGGCCTGATATTTCAATGACAAATGAAGAAATAAAGGATTTTGAGGAAAAAGATCCGTTACTTCCTGTACAAAGTCTTATAAAAGTTGGAAAGCAATATGCCGGAAATTTAGATTTAAAATCACCTCTTGTTTCTCCTATCTATGGAAATATTGATAATTTGGGGGATATAATGCTTCTTTTTGGAACAAACGAAGTATTTTATCCTGACTGTATGAAATTAAGTGATATGTTTGATATTGCAATAGGAACAAGAATGGAGCTGTATATAGGTGAAAACTTATGTCATGACTGGATTCTGGCTCCTTTGAAAGAAACTGACGAGGCATTGGATGCTATAGGAAAATTTTATCTGGAATAAAATTTTTGATATTTTAAAATTTTAAATGCTGGAGAAAAACGGGAGGAATATTTTGAAAAAAGTAAATAAATTAGAAAAAAGAATAAATAAAGAATTACATGATAAGATAGTAAAAATACATACAGAAATAGAAAAAGATGTTGAGAAGGCAATAAAAGGGTATAAAAAAGCATGGAAGGGAAGTGAAAAGGAAGTTTTTGCAGAAGTAGCATTCTGCATACTGACACCTCAGTCAAAAGCAAAAAATGCATGGCAGGCGATTACTACACTTGTAGAGAATGGACTGCTTTTCAGTGGGAAAGCTGAAGAAATTGCGGAATATCTGAATATTGTAAGATTTAAGAATAATAAGTCAAAATATCTTGTTGAATTGAGGAAGCTTATGACTGAAGATGGGAAACTTCAGCCAAGAGAAATTCTTTCAAGACAGGGAAATACATTTGAAAAAAGAGAATGGATTCTTAAAAATATAAAAGGTATGGGAATGAAGGAAGCAAATCATGTATTAAGAAATTTAGGATTTGGAGAAGAAATAGCAATACTTGACAGACATATTTTAAGAAATCTGGCGGAATTGAATGTAATAGATGAAGTTCCAAAATCAATGACAATAAAAAAATATTATGAAATAGAAGATAAGATGAAAGAATATTCAGAATTTTCAGGTATAGGAATGGATGCGCTGGATTTAGTGCTGTGGTACAAGGAAGCAGGGGAAGTATTTAAGTAAATCTGAATTGCAGGCGTATTATTTCTATGATTTTACTGTTTTACATGATTTATTGAAAAATTTATAGGAGGAAGATTGGAAATGAGCGAACTTATCAATTATAATGGTGAGGGTTTTCTGAAAGAAATGCTGGTAAAAGAAGGGATAACACTGGTAGACTTTTCAGCTATATGGTGTGGGCCATGTCAGATGCTTGAACCTGTTCTGAATGAAGTGGCAAAAGTAACAGATTATAAAGTAATTAAAGTGGATGTAGATCAGGCAGGCGATCTTGCTGTAGAATATGAAATAAGAAGTGTACCTACAATAATTGTATTTAAAAATGGAAAACTGGCTGAAAGGCTGACAGGATTCATGACAAAGGATGAAATTATGAAAAAAGTAAATAAGTATCTATAAAATGATTTTTTTGAATAAGGGGATGAAAATTCAATTATAAAATAAAGTGAAAAATAATAAATAAATTTTTCAAATAAGGTTACATGCGAAACAACATTTTAAAGGTAACCTTATTTTTTATTTTTTAGTTAATGAAATTTTTTTTTAAAAAATATAAAAAAAAACGATTTTTTTTTCAAAAATGTATTTACAAACCGAAAAAATAGGGTATAATATATTAAATATAAAACGGAGTGTAATTTATAAAATTTTTGGAGGTATTGCAATGAGTAAAAAAATTATGAAAAAAGTTTTAATTGGAACATTAATGGCTTTTGGTCTGATGGCATGTGGAGGAGGAGAAAAGAAGGAAGCACCAAAATTAGATCCTAATAAAAAGGTAACAATAAAATACTGGTCTTTCCCAAATTTTACCTCCGATAGTGAATATAAAACACCTGAAGAATATGATAAGGCATTGATTAAAGCATTTGAGGAAAAAAATCCAAACATCAAGGTTGAGTATCAGAAAATTGAATTTACTGACGGACCTGCTAAAATAGAAACCGCTATTCAGGCAAAATCTAATCCTGATGTGGTAATAGATGCTCCAGGAAGAGTTATTGCATGGGCAAAAAATGGAGTTCTGGCACCATTTAATGATATAGATACTTCAAAGTATTCAAAAGAAATACTTTCAGCAAGCAGCTTTGATAATAAAGTTTACATGTATCCATTAGGAACAGCCCCATTTGTAATGGCAGTTAATAAAAAACTTACTGATAAAATGGGAATAACTGATTTATTACCTTTAAACAAACCAGGAAGAAACTGGACTGTAGAAGAATTTGAAAAATTCCTTAAAGCTGCAAAAGCTAAGGATCCTTCTATCGATCCGGTACTGTTCTATACAAAAAGCCAGGCAGGAGATCAGGGACCTAGAGCATTTGTTTCAAACCTTTATAATTCATGGATAACTGACGACGGAGTAACAAAATATACAATTAATGATGAAAATGGAGTAAAAAGTTTAACTTGGATTAAAAAAGCATATGATGAAGGATTATTAGGAAAAGGTGTTTCAGCTGAAGCAAAAGATGCACTTGAAGCGTTCAGAACTGGAAAAGCTTTAGTAACAATACTTTATTCACCAGGATTAAAAGGACAGGATAAGGAAGCGATAGAAAAAGGTGTTGTAGAACCGGTATTCCTACCATTCCCTAATGCATCAGGACAGGCTAAATTTGAATTCCTTCTGGCAGGAGCAGCAGTATTCGATAATGGAGATCCTGCAAAAGTAGCAGCGGCACAAAAATTTGTAGATTTTATAGTTAATGACCCTGTATGGGGAGAAAGATCATTAAAAGCAACAAATAACTTCTCACCTACAGGAAAAACAGGAATATATGGTGACGACGCTGAAGTGAAATATCTTGAATCATTAGTAGGATTCTATGGACCATACTACAATACAGTAGACGGATTTATTCAAATGAGACCATTATGGTTTAATATGGTTCAATCTGTACTGAATGGACAGGTTCAGCCTAAAGATGGACTGGATAAGTTTGTTACTGATGCAAATAAAACAATACAGGATGCTAAATAATTAAATAAAAATTTATTTTCAGACTTCATTTCAGATAAAAGATTATTTTTTGAAGTGATAATGGCAGATTAAGGAGATTAAAATGAAGAAATGGGGGCTGTCAAAAGCTCCCGTTTTAATTGAAATATTTAAAAAAATATGAGAAAAGTCTGAATCTAAATGAATTTGGAAAGACAGGAAAAGAGATGGAGGAAATCGGCTATGAAGGAAAAAGCCATTGACAAGTATAAATGGAACTGGAAAAAAGTGGATTACAGCGCATACATGTTTATATTGCCTGTAATGGTATTTTTTTTAAGTTTTGTTTTATATCCCATGTTAAAGGGGATACATCTGTCCCTATACAGATTCAGGGGACGTAATATAAGTTTTGTAGGTTTTAAACATTACATAAATTTGTTTCAAAATGATATATTTATAAAATCTGCATGGAATACGGTGTTCATAACATTTGTTGCATTGCCGATAGTAGTTGTATTTTCAATATTCGTAGCATATGTCATATATGAAAAAAATGCAGCTGTCAGATCATTTTTCAGGGGAGTTTTCTATATCCCTGCAATATCTTCGGTAGTATCAATAACAGTTGTATGGAACTGGATTTATCACCCGAAATTTGGTATATTAAATTATGTTTTTCAGAAGATGAACTTTATATCAGAGCCTGTAGACTGGCTTGGAAATCCTAAGACTGCAATATTTGCGATTATAGCAATCCTTATTACTACAAGCGTGGGACAGCCAATTATACTTTATGTGGCAGCTTTAGGAAATGTACCTAAGGATCTTCTGGAAGCTTCTGAAATAGATGGTGCAAATAAATGGCAGGCGTTTAGAAATGTAACATGGCCTCTGATAATGCCTACAACATTATATATAGTAGTTGTTACAACGATAAACAGTTTTCAGATTTTTGCTCTGATACAGCTACTTACTCATGGTGGACCGAATTATACCACTTCAACTGTAATGTATCTTGTCTATCAGACGGCAATATCAGAAGGAAGATTCGGAGTATCATCAGCAATGGGAATTATTCTTGCAATAATAATAGGAATAATTTCAATATTACAGTTTAAATTTTTATCGAAAGATATAGACTAGGAGGAGGAAAAATGAAAAATAGAAAAAAGATATCGGTGTTTTCAGTCATATCAATGACAATATTAATAATGTTGACAATATTTTTTATATTTCCTTTTTACTGGATTGCGACTGGAGCATTTAAAATACAGGAAGTTGCGATAAGCATACCTCCTGAATGGTTTCCTTTGAAACCTACTTTGGAAAATTTTGACAAGCTGCTGGTTCCATTGACTTTAAGATGGTTCTTTAACTCAGTGGCAATAGCTTTTTCAACAACTGTATTAGTATGTACTACAGCATCTCTAGCAGGTTATGCACTGGCAAAGAAAAAATTTCCAGGTTCAGGAATAATATTTATAGTATTTGTTGCCGCAATGGCACTTCCAAAACAGGTTATACTTATACCACTTTTAAAATTTATTACGGAACTGGGATGGATAGATACTTATAAAGCGCTTGTATTACCTGCTGTAGGGTGGCCTTTTGGAGTATTTCTGATGAAGCAGTTTTCCCATTCTGTTCCGAATGAACTTCTGGAATCAGCGAGAATAGATGGGTGTAATGAACTGAAAACATTTATCAGTATAGTGCTTCCTATTATAAAGCCTGGTATAGGAGCTCTGGCAATCTTTACATTTATTGCCAGCTGGAATGACTATTTTTCACAGTTAATATTTACAAACAGTGAAATGATGAAAACTTTGCCTCTTGGAGTTGCGGCGATGGCTCAGAGTGCTGAATTTTCATTGAATTATGGACTGCTTATGGCAGGAGCATTACTGGCATCACTGCCTATGATAATAGTATTCTTAATGTTCCAGAATTACTTTACTCAAGGTGTAACAATGGGAGCAGTGAAAGGATAGTCATGCTGGAAAATATTAAGGTGATGATGATAGGATGGTTTTACTACGGAATTTTGTTTATGGCAGGTTCTGTAGTAGTGACTTCTCTTTTAAACAGAGTGTTTACAAAACTTTATATTCCGCCGCTTATAGTTAATGCAGTGAGCGTACTTCTTCTTATAACAGGATTTAGACTAGGATTTCCTAATATGGGGTATGCAATGTATTTTAACTATATGCCGGTTGTGTTTGCAAGTGCCATGTATAATTTTATAATTTTTATTATAAGAAATCTGAAAAAGAGATTGGAAGTGAAATGATGTATTATATCTGCATAGATATAGGAGGAACTTCAATAAAATATGGAGTTTTGAGTGAAAAGGGAGAAATATTCATAGATGGAACAGTTTCCACAAAAGTTACGGAAAAGGAAAATTTTATACTTTCAGATGTGAAAAAGCTTGTAAGAAATATTCTTGACGAATATAGAAATTATGAGATAAAAGGAATATGTGTATCGACAGCAGGTGTAGTAAATCCTGAAAAAGGGGAAATAGCTTATGCAGGTCCTACGATTCCAAAATATACAGGGACAAAAATAAAGGAAGAACTGGAAAAGGAATTTTCAATTTCCTGTGAGGTTGAAAATGACGTGAACTGTGCCGGACTTGGAGAATACTGGAGAGGAGCCGGGAAAGGTTCTAAATCCATGGTGTGTCTGACAATAGGTACAGGAATAGGTGGCTCTGTAATTTTAGATGGAAAGCTTCTGAATGGAATTGGATATACTGCAGGAGAAATAGGATATATGGATGTAAATGGAAACTATATTCAGAATATAGCTTCGAGTAAGTATCTTGTGGAAAAGGTTCAGAAGGAAAAAGTGAAAAGGGAAGGAATAACAGATACAATAACAGGAGTTGATATATTTGAACTTGCAAAAAGAGGTGATGAAATCTGTATAGCAGGAATAAATGAAATAATCTCAAATCTTGCAGTGGGAGTAAGGAATATAATATATCTTCTGAATCCTGAAGTTATTGTTATCGGAGGAGGAATAACGGCTCAAAAGGAGTATCTTGAAGAAAAAATAAGAAAAGAAGTAAATGATGGAATGATAAGTGATATGTTCAGAAAAACACGTATTGAACTGGCACAGCAGGGAAATCAGGCAGGACTTCTCGGTGCATTATATAATTTTTTAAATAAAAACAAATAAAATAAAATGACAATATATGGTAATTTAGAAGAAAAAAGTTATAAAAATTAAAATAAATATAAAATAAAAAACGAAAGGACAGAATGATGAGAGTAGACTTGGAAAAATTTAAAGGTATTTTTATGGCGATGTATTCAGCCTATGATGACAATGGAAATGTAGACAGGGAAAGAGTGAAAAAGCTTGCAAGATACTATGCAGATAAAAAAGTTAAAGGACTGTATGTAGGAGGAAGTTCAGGAGAAGGTGTCCTTCAGAGTGAAGAAGAAAGAAAACTTGTAGTAGAAGCAGTAATGGAGGAAGTAGGAAAGGAACTTACAATTATTGTTCATGTAGGAGCAAATTCTACACCTGAAAGCGTAAGACTGGCACAGCATGCTGCAAAAATGGGAGCAGATGCAGTATCATCAATACCGGCAGTGTATTACAGACTTTCACCGCAATCAGTAAAAGCTCACTGGCAGGCAATGATAGACAGTACAGATTTGCCATTCATAATATATCATATCCCACAGACGACAGGATTTAACTTGCCAATAAGTTTATTTGAAGAAATGGCTAAACAGGAAAAGGTGATAGGAATAAAATGTTCATCAGAAAGTACTTTTGAATTACAGCAGTTTAAAGCAGTAGGAGGAAAGGATTTTCTTGTATTTAATGGTCCGGATGAACAGTTTGTAGCTGGAAGAGCTATAGGAGCAGATGCAGGAATTGGAGGAACATATGGAGTTATGCCTGAACTGTTCATGAAGCTTAATGAATATATGAATAACCAGGAAATTAATAAGGCAAGAGAATTGCAAAATGAAGTAAATGAAATAATAAAAGGTCTGCTTTCTGTAGGATCACTGTATGGAGCATGTAAATATATCCTTCATTTAAGAGGAGTAGAAACAGGAATCCCTAGATTACCTATGCTTCCTATAACTGATGAAGCAGTAAAGGAAAAATTGCAGAAATTAAATAAGAAAATAGAAGATCTTATTGAAAAAGTAAAATAAAAATAAATTGTCAATGAGGGTTTATTGTTACACCCTCATACTTCCATTTATGGAAAAAATGAATAATTTGAGAAAAACAGGGATATAGTAAATTTATGAAGGAGGACGCTATATGAAATATATCAATATTATAGAGTCATTTTATCCCTCTTTGAGCAAGCAGGAGAAAAAAGTGGCGGACTATATACTTGAAGAAAAGGGTAAAATAAGTTATCAGTCACTTCAGGAAATCGGCAGAAAAATCAATGTAGGTGAAGCAACTATAGTAAGATTTGTAAAAAAAATAGGATTTAATGGGTTTCAGGATTTAAAAATAAATATTGCCAAAGAAGATTTTCCTATAATTGAAACAACATATGAAGATTATATAGACAATATTGAAGCAAATATAAACAATACGATCGCAAATACCAAAATACTCATTGATAGAAAGCAGCTTGATAAGTCGATAAATCTGATTGAAAAGGCGGAAAGAATATTTTTGTATGGTGTCGGTTCTTCAGGATTGGCTGTACAGGAACTTCAGAATAAGCTTTTAAGATTTGGAAAGACAGCATTTGCATACACTGATACTCATTTTCAGGTAATGAGTGCCGCAGTTACAGGTAAAAATGATGTAATAATAGCAGTGAGCCTTTCGGGAGATACTCCTGATATTCTGGAAACACTGGCAGTGGCTAAAAAGAATAAAAGTAAGATAATAGTAATTACAAATCATATTTTATCACCTGCAGCACAGATGGCAAACCATGTTCTGCTGACAGCAGGAAGGGAAACGCTTATCGATGGGGGATCACTGATTGCAAAAATGTCCCAGCTGTACATAATAGATGTGCTGTGTACAGGTTATGCCCTGCAGAATAAGGATGAATCACTAAAAATGAAACATAACACGGCAGAAGCTGTAGTAAGAAAAAATAGCGGAATTAAATAGGAAATAAAAATAACAGAGAAAGGAGATAGAAATGAACAAAGATGAAATACTGAAAAAAATAAAAGGAAAACTCATAGTTTCCTGTCAGGCATTACCTGGGGAGCCTCTGTATATAGAAAACGGAAGTTTCATGCCGCTTATGGCTCTGGCTGCAGAACAGGCGGGAGCGGCAGGAATAAGAACAAACGGAGTGTTTGATGTAAAAGGTATAAAAGAAAAGGTTAGTTTACCTGTAATAGGACTTATAAAGAAAGTATATGAAGGATTTCCTCAGCATATAACAGTCACTATGAAGGAAATAGATGAGCTTATGGAAGCGGGAGCAGATATAATAGCTCTGGATTGTACTTTAAGGGAAAGAGTGGACGGTCAGACAATAAATGAATTTATAAAACAGATAAAGGAAAAGTATCCGGAAATTTTACTCATGGCAGACATTTCAACATTTGAAGAAGGAATGAATGCTGAAAAGGCAGGAGTAGATTTTGTAGGAACAACACTTAGCGGATATACTCCATATAGTGAAAAATCTGATGGACCTGATTTCGGACTTGTAGAAAAATTAGTAAAAAATTTATCTATCCCTGTAATAGCTGAAGGAAAAATACACGAGCCTAAACAGGCTAAGAAAATGCTTGAGCTAGGAGCTTATGCAGTGGTAGTAGGTGGTGCAATAACAAGACCTCTTGAAATTGCCCAGAGATTTGTCAATGGAATGAAGTAATGGAATTTAATATATAATAATATACACGCTGGGAGAGGAAAAATATGATTTTTACCAATTTAAAAGATGAATTGCAAAATAAAAGTCTTTCAAAGAAAATATATGAATGTATAAAATTTGCAGCAGAAAATGATTTGAAAAAATACGAGCCTGGGAAATATGAAGTTCCAGGAACAGAAATAAAAATGAATATAGATAATTATAACACTAAATCTGAAGACAAGGGAATGTGGGAAAGCCATCTTAAATATCTTGATGTTCAGATAATGCTTGAAGGTCAGGAATATATTGCAGTTAATAATATTCATAACCTTGAAGAGGAAGAAAGACATGTTGAAAATGATTTTTTGAAACATAAGGGTCCTGAATTATTCAGAGTGTTGTTAAAAGCTGGAGATGTACTTGTATTTTATCCGGAAGATGTTCACATGCCGGGATTACAGGTGGAAAAGTCTGAAAATGTAAAGAAAGTAGTATTTAAAATAGATGTAAATCTTTTATAATTTGTGCTATACTATTTTTATAACAAAATAGGAAAGGCAGGAAAATAAATGAAATATGTAGAAAATTTTGATAAAAAACTGGAAAAATTTGCGGAAGTAATTATAAAAATAGGAGCGAATGTTCAGAAGGGACAGAAAGTCTGGATAAACTGTACAACAGATTCTTTGCCGCTGGTTTATAAAGTAACTGAAAAGGCATACAAAGCAGGAGCATGTGATGTAAATATAAAACTTACTGATGATAAGCTGAGCCGTATGCATGCTGAATATAAATCAACCGAAGAATATTCAAATATTCCAGAATGGACTGTAGATGAAATAAATGATTATTTAGATAATAATGTAGTTTTTATTCATATTTTAAGCAGTTCTCCTGATCTATTTTCAGGGATTGATGCAGAAAAACTTGGAACATATGCTAAAAATAGAGGAGCTGCTTTAAAATACTACCGTTCACGTGTGATGAATGATGTAAATTCATGGACTATAGTAAGCTATCCTTCGCCAGAATGGGCAAAACTTGTATTCCCTGAAGAAAGTGATGTTGAAAAGGCGCAGGCAAAACTGCTTGATTCTATACTGGAAACAATAAGAGTGGATAAGGAAAATCCGGTAGAAGCATGGAAGGAACATAGCAGAAAATTAACTGAAAAGGCGGAATATCTTAATAAAAAAGCCTACAAAGCGCTACATTATAAATCAGAAGGAACAGACCTTGTTGTAGGACTTCCTGAAAATCATGTGTGGATAGCTGCAGGAAGTAAAAATGAAAAAGGTGCAGATTTTATGCCTAACATGCCAACTGAGGAAATATTCACTGCAGGAGATAAGTATAGAGTAGATGGATATGTGTCAAATAAAAAGCCTTTATCTTATCAGGGAAATATAATAGATGGTTTTAAGCTTACCTTCAAAGATGGAAAAGTTGTGGATTTTGAAGCAGAAAAAGGTTATGATATTTTAAAACAGCTGATTGAAACAGATGAAGGATCAGGAAGAATAGGGGAAGTTGCACTTGTTCCAAATGATTCTCCTATATCAAATTCAGGACTGCTTTACTATCAGACTTTATTTGATGAAAATGCTGCAAACCATCTGGCTTTAGGAGCTGCATATCCTACAAATGTTGTAAATGGTTCAAATATGAGTGAAGAAGAGCTTGATAAGGCACATGTAAACAGCTCAATTTCTCATGTGGATTTTATGATAGGCGATGTTGAAATGGATATAGATGGAATAAATGAAGATGGAACAAGGGAACCTGTATTTAGAAAAGGAAACTGGGCATTTTAAGGTTATAATTTATATTTTGAAAGTTTTCTTAGGAGGAATAGTAAATGAGATATTTTGCAGGGGTTGATGTTGGCGGGACTAACACAAAAATTGGTATTTTAAATGAAAATGCAGATATTTTAGTACAGGAAAGTATAAAGACTGAATCAGAAAAAGGTGCTGAAATAACTATTAAGAGGATTTGGGAGACTATAAAAAAAATATCTGAGGCAATAGAAGTCAAGCCGGAAGAAATAGAGGGTATAGGAGTAGGAATACCCGGTCCTGTTGTGGATGAATCAACTGTAAAGATAGCTGCAAATTTTTCATGGGGAAATGATTTTCCTGCTAAGAAGATGTTTTCTGAAATAACAGGAAAAAAAGTAAAAATAGGTAATGATGTAAAAGTTATAGCTTTAGGAGAGCAGCTGTACGGAGCAGGAAAAGGTTATAAAAATAGTATTACTATTGCTATAGGGACAGGAATTGCGGCAGGAATAATAATTGATGGAAAAATTCTTTCAGGTTCCACTGGAGCGGCAGGGGAATTTGGGCATATTGTCATAAAGAGAAAAGGACATAAATGCGGATGCGGATTGGAAGGCTGTCTAGAAACATATTGTTCTGCTACAGGTATAGTAAGAGAAGCAAAAATAATTCTTGAAAATAATGTGAAGAGTTCCCTGTATGAAGCTGTAAATAATAATTTGGATAATCTGGAATCATACCATATATTTCAGGAGGCTGAAAAAGGAGACGAAGCGGCATTAAGAATAGTTGATGAATTTTGTGAAAATCTGGCTCATGGAATAGGAACACTACTTAATATTGTTAATCCTGAAATAATTATATTTGGTGGAGGAGTTTCAAAAGCCGGGAATATAATGCTGGAGGGAATAAAAAAATATTTACCTGAATATGCCTTACAGATGACTCTTGACAATTTAAAATTTACATATAGTGAATTAGAAGAAAGTGCAGGAATAAAAGGTGCGGCAGCACTAATAATAGAAAATTAAACTGAAGGATATAAATAGAAAAGCACATATAATCAAAAGGTTAAATGATTGTATGTGCTTTTAATTTACAAATTAATATAAAATTTTTTAGAGAAGGTTATTGACAAAATAAAAAATCATATTATAATTATAATATGAAAGTGGTATGTACCAATATGAAAATTGAAAAGAGGAAAAATATGAACAATTTTTTTGGAATAGACAAGGAGACATTGGAAGAAAAGAAATCGTTTAATACAGCAAA
>ERZ773087.394-NODE-394-length-33555-cov-7.387015_pt1 | contig 33555 bp, 31 predicted proteins | sample MGYA00511375_ERZ773087 | MGnify/ENA primary metagenome ERZ773087 (study PRJEB29015, sample SAMEA2737995) | human oral metagenome | biome: human oral; feature: human-associated habitat; material: dental | place: China | collected 2063 ...
GCACCACCGGCAGGTGGTGACCCCGGCCGTCTCCATGGCCAGCGGGCCCCCGCAATGGGGGCAGCGAGCGGCCTGTCCGCATCGCCGGCACGCCACCACCGGGGCATAGCCGGAGCGTGAGACCTGAACCAGAACGGGCCCATCGGCCAGGGCATCACGCACCGCTCGGTGCGCAAGTGACGGAATTCGGGCGATTCCGGAGGAGCCCTCGGCTTCCAATCGAGTCGCATTGGGGGCGTGCACCCGCGCAACGGCGGCACGCCGCAATGACCGAGGAGCACTGAGCTCCTCAGCCCACCCCTGCTCCACGAAGCTCTGGGCCTCGATGCTGCGGGCGTAGCCGGCCACCAGCAAACCCGCCCCTTCCAGGCCGGAGCGCAGCGCCAGAACAGTGCGAGCGTGCGTGTAGGGAGCATGACGCTCATCGAGGCGGTTGTCGCCGTCATCCCAGATGACCGCCAGGCCCAGGCCACGCACCGGGGCGAAGGCGGCAGCGCGTGTACCCACCACAATGCGCGCGGTTCCGAGCAGCACACGCAGGAAGGCTCGGTAGCGACGAGCAGGGCCCCCCTCTGCGGTCAGCACGACAATCGGTTCGTCAAGCGCGGGGAGCAGCTCCTCCTTCAGCGCCGTCGCCACGGCCTCGGCCTGTGCCGCAGTCGCGACTATGACGAGAGCGCCTCGGCCCGACGCCAGGGCGGCCCTGATGGCATCGCCGAGCAGCGCAGTCCACCGGCGTACCAGACCGGCCCGTCCTGGGAGAGCAGTCCACACGGCACGTGGCGCGCCGCCGTCGGCGAGCGCATCCACGAATCCGGCTCCGCCATATGCGTCCCATCCCTCTCCGGACGGCGCCTGCCACTGAGACGGCGACGGTGCGCCACGACCACGCTCAGAATGCTCGGTAGACGCATGACGCGGTGGTACCGCAAGGCGGATGATGTCCGAACGCACCCCGGCGCTTCTCGTCGCGACCGCCTCGATCAGCGCCTTCGTGGCACCGGTGAGCACCGGCAGGTCCGAGACGACCCGGCGAATCGGGGTCAGTCGACCGGCGTGGGTCGTCGTCGCGCCGCGCTCCCAGACCCATCCGCGCATATCCTGCCCACCGAAGCGGACGATCACGCTCGTGCCCACGGCGGCCGAGGCATCAAGATCCGGTGGGACGAGGTAGTCGAAAAGGCGGTCCAGATGCGGCAAGGGAGAATCGAGCAGCACTCTGGCCACGGGCGCGGCAACACCATTGCCGTCCACACCATGCTCAGACGGCGCCGGTGCAGCCAGTAACGCGCCTTGGGCGGACCTTCCCCCACGGCTCATCCGGCTCATCGCACCGCCCGGCAAGACAGATGCGGATTAGACCGCGGCGCGCAGGGCCTCGGCGCGGCCGGTCTCCTCCCAGGAGAAACCAGGACGGCCGAAGTGTCCGTAGGCGCTGGTAGCGCGGTAGATCGGACGAAGCAGATCGAGATCGCGCACGATTGCGGCCGGGCGCAGGTCGAAGACCGCCTCGATGGCGGCGGCGATCCGCGCGACGGGGACTGTCTCGGTACCGAAGGTCTCAATGTACAGGCCCACGGGATGAGCGGAGCCGATGGCATAGGCAACCTGAATCTCGCAGCGCCGAGCAAGACCCGCTGCGACGACGTTCTTGGCGACCCAGCGCATGGCGTAGGAGCCGGATCGATCGACCTTGGACGGATCCTTGCCGGAGAAAGCGCCTCCGCCATGACGAGCCATCCCGCCATAGGTGTCCACGATGATCTTGCGGCCGGTCAGGCCGGCGTCTCCAGCGGGACCGCCGATGACGAACTGGCCAGACGGATTGACCAGGACCTCGGCATTGGCTGTGGCCAGCTGGAGGCCCTTGTCCTCTTCGGCCTGAAGCACCGGCCGGATCACCTCGGAGGTGATGGCGTCGGTCAGCCAGGCGCGAGTGCGACCGGGGTCGTGCTGTGTCGAGACCACCACGCTTCTCAGGCTCACCGCACGATCCCCGTCGTAGCCAATGGTGACCTGGGTTTTGCCATCGGGACGCAGGCCCGTCATGAGACCCTGCTTGCGCACCAACGTCAGACGCTCGGCGAGACGATGCGCCAGGTGGATCGGCAGCGGCATGAGCTCAGCCGTGTCCGTACAGGCGTAACCGAACATGAGGCCCTGATCCCCCGCGCCCTGGAAGTCGAGAGGATCGAGGTCCCCGGAATCGCCTCGCACCTCAAGAGCCTTGTCCACACCGGCCGCGATATCCGGAGACTGCTGGCCGATCGAAATCGACACACCGCAGGAGGCGCCGTCGAAGCAGACCTCGGATGAGGTGTAGCCGATCGATACGATTTCGGAGCGCACGATCTCGGGGATCTCAACATAAGCGTTGGTGGTCACCTCGCCGGCGACATGGACCAGTCCTGTTGTCGCCATTGTCTCGACGGCGACATGCGCGGCAGGATCCTGGGCCAGAATGGCGTCAAGAATGGAGTCCGAGATCCGATCGCAGACCTTATCGGGATGCCCTTCGGTCACTGACTCCGAGGTGAACAGGCGGAGAGAACTCAATGGCATGTGATGTCCCTTGCGAGGTATGGGTGCGTATTTGTCATGCGCAGCTTCATGACGACGAGGCTCTGCGCTGTCCTAACACCCCAATCGTAGGCCCGCGCAACAAGATGCCTGAAGGGCGACATCATGCCCGCTCCGTGATTATTCAGACGTCCTGGGATTCAGATTCATCAGATTCAGCGGACACGCCAGGGCCCTCTCATGGCCTTCTCGGCCCTCTGATCCTGCTGCCCCCTCCCGCACGCCTCACGGTCAATCGGAGAGCCTGGACGCGACCAGATCAATGAGGACGCGGGCGACATCAATCTTGGAGCCCTCGACTCGGGCGACTTCATAGCCGCGGTTATCAAGGATCACGATGGAATTGGGGACGTCTCCGAAGCCGAGGCGCTCCCCCACAGCGTTGACGGCGAGAAGATCCGCACCCTTGCGACGCGCCTTGGCAGCGCCGTGAGCGAGCACATCCCCCTCAGCATCACCGGTCTCCGCGGCGAAACCGACGGTGAGCATCCGCTCGCCATCACGGCGCGGCGGATCGGCGACAAGACTCGCGAGGATATCGGGGTTCTCCACGAGCTCAATGGTCAGACGAGCACTCCCGTCCGCGGCAGAACCGCGTTGCAGGCCGTGCTTCTTGATCTTGGATGCGGACACCTCAACAGGACGGTAGTCGGCAACGGCCGCGGCCATAATGACGGCGTCGGCATCCCGAGCGGCCCGTCGGACGGCGTCGTGCAGCTCCACGGCAGTACCGACCGCGACGACCTCCACCTCACGAGGCAGGGTCGCAAGAACCGCGAGAACATCGTCAGCCACATTGGCCGCCACGAGAGTCACTCGCGCACCGCGCTCTGCGGCGGCGCACGCCGCAGCGACCCCCTGGCGTCCCGAAGAGCGGTTGCCCACATACCGCACCGGATCGATAGGCTCACGGGTGCCACCGGCCGAAACGACCACATGCCGGCCCGACAGTGCTCCGCTCCCGGACGCCCCCGCCCTGCGCGCCCGTCGATCAGCGAGCACGGCCAGCGCCTCGGCGACAATGCGCTCAGGATCGGGTAGCCGACCCTCCCCCGAGTCGGCGCCCGTCAAGCGTCCGGAATCCGGGTGGATGATGCTCAGGCCACGGCGTTGCAGCGTGGCCACGTTCTCCCGGGTCGCAGGATTGGCCCACATCTGGGTATGCATGGCGGGGGCAAGGACCACGGGGGCCGTCGTCGTCAGAATCGTGGCGGTCAGCAGATCGTCGGCACGACCGGACGCGACCCGTGCCAGCAGGTCGGCAGAGGCCGGGGCCACCACAACAAGGTCCGCCCACTCTCCCACCGCGACATGCTCGACGGCAGCCGGGTCGTCGAAAATACCGCTGCTCACCGGCCGCCCTGCGACCGCTGCCAGAGCCGGCGCGCCGATGAAGCGCAATGCTGCATCCGTTGCGACCACCCGAACCTCGTGCCCCGCCTGTCGCAGACGACGGACCACGAAAGGGGCCTTGTAGGCGGCGATGGAACCGGACACCCCGACGACAACACGCCACGGACCGGTTGGGACGTCAGGCGTCATGATCATGACCGAACCCTCATGTCCTCACATACCGCCCTTAACGGACGGAGCCACCCGCGTCACCGACGCGCGCTCAGAACTCGATCTCGTCGAGGTTGGTGGACGCCGGGGCGTCCTCACCCTCCGCCGGGGCGGATACAGCATCAAGCGGGATATCGGAGAACATGTCTTCTTCCGCGGCGCGACGAGCCTTCTCATTCTCAGCACGCCGCGCCCGAGCCTCATCACCCGGGATGACCTGAAGCTTGTCCTCGACCACCTCGCGCAGAGCGATGGTCAGGGGCTTCTCATCAGGCTCGGCCTCAACGAGAGGACCGAAGTAGTCGAGCTGGTTCTCCTCGAGCTGCCGGGTATAGGTATTGATCTGACGAGCGCGCTTGGCGGCTTCCACAACGAGCCCGTACTTGGAGTCGACCTTCTCGAGCAGGTCGTCGATCGGCGGGTTGGTGATGCCCTCGGGCTGTGCGGAGGTTCCGAGCATGAGCTTCTTCCCGTGTGGTGGACGTCGGAAATACCTGATGGTAACCGGGACAGTTTAGCCCTTGATTCCCAATAGTTTTTCGAGCTCGTCCGTGGCATGCGCCACGGTGTCATTGACAATGACGTGGTCGAACTCCTGTGCCGCTTCCATCTCCGTGCGTGCGGTGGCCAGGCGGCGCTCCCGCTCTCGGGCATCCTCGGTGCCTCGCCCGGCAAGCCGGGCCACGAGCTCATCCCAGCTCGGAGGCATGATGAAGACCAGTTGTGCGGTCGGCATGGACGCGCGAACCTGCCGAGCGCCGGCCAGATCGATCTCGAGCAGGGCAGGACGACCGGCGTCGAGCTCGGCCTGAACAGGACCACGGGGCGTCCCATAGCGATGGGCGCCGTGAACCAGTGCCCACTCCAGCATCTGGCCGCTGTCAATGAGTCTGTCGAACTCGCCGTCGGACACGAACAGATAATGCACGCCGTCGATCTCGCCCGGTCTCGGCCCCCGAGTGGTCGCCGAGACCGAGACGAACAACTCGGGGTGACGCCGGCGCAGTTCGGCGACGATGGTCCCCTTGCCCACCGCGGTGGGGCCGGCCAGAACGGTCAGGCGCGCGGGAGCGGACGAGAGCGAGGAATGCGTCATGCGCCTATGATGCCGCACGAGATCGCCCGGATTCAGGCCCGCAATGCCGAGAGCGCCTCCGCAGCGGCAGCCTGCGCGGCTGCGTGCCAAGTTCCTAAGTACCAAAAATACACCTATTACACTACAAGCAATCGCAGTCATTATAAGTACATATAAGGATTCTATCATTTTCTATTCCTCAACTTTCTTCTTCTGATACTAGTAGCAATAACTCCCCTTGTTCCAAAAACTACTGAAAATAAAGCTATAAATGACATTATAAGAATAATGGACGGACCTGTTGACATTCCCTTTATAAGGGTACTTATCACTGTTCCTATAAATGCTGATACAGCTCCACTTGCCCCTGCTATAACTAAAACTTTCTTATAATCTCTACTCCACTGCATACCTATAACCCCCGGAGTTATAAGCATACTGCTAATAAGTATTGCACCGACTGCCTTAAGCCCTGCTGCAATTAAAATCATAGTAATAACCATAATAAGAACTGAAACATAACTCCTTTTTATTCCTATTGTTTCAGCATAAGCAGGATCAAATACATGAATCTTTATTTCTTTAAAAAACAATATAAAAAATAATAATGAAATAATTGATACTGTAAATATAATTATTACATCTTCTCTAAGCATATATGCGGCTTGACCGAATATATAATTTGCAAGTCCTGCCTGAGAGGCATTTGCAAATTTTGCATTTCCCTGTATATAGCTTTTTAACACCATACCAAAGCCAAACATTGATGAAAGTACTACTGCCATAGTGGTATCTGCCTCTAGTTTTGAATTATTCACAACAAATTGAATAAGTAAAAATGCAAATACACCTGCAAGTATTGCTCCGGACATAAGGTATAGTGAATTTTTTTGTGCAATTAAAATAAATGCTAAAACTATACCCGGAAATGATGCATGTCCTACAACATCTCCTATCAAGGACTGTCCCTTTAAAATACTTATTGTTCCTATTATTCCGGTGGACATAGCAAGTAAGACAGTTCCAAGTGCTACTACTATAAACGAATATTGAAGTAATATCCCTAAATTCATATTTTACCCTCTATAATCTGAAATTTTTTACAAGACTTTTATACCTACTTTTTCAATAGTTAAGTAGAATATTTGCCTAAGACTTGCAAATCTCCTAAAGCTCGAATGACTCACCAACTATATAATTGGTGAGCCATTTAAATATTTAATGTAGTTTTAACGCTTATTCTCCATAAGCCTTGCTTATATTTTCCTTTGTAAATGCCTCTTTGACACTTCCTGAGGCAATAAGTTGTTTATTTACAAGAATTACTCTTTCAAAGTAATCCTCTATTGTAGATAAGTCATGATGAACTACAACTATTGTTTTACCGTCTTTTTTAAACTGCCTTATTGTGTCCATTATTATAGCCTCTGTTTTTACGTCAACTCCTTGTAAAGGCTCGTCCATAAAATAAAGTTTTGCTTTCTGTGCAATCGCTCTTGCAAGGAAAACTCTTTGTTTTTGACCACCTGAAAGCTCTGAAATATGTCTATTTGCAAACTCCTCCATTCTAACTGTGGCAAGCGAACTCATGGCTATATCTTTATCTTCTTTAGAATACTTTTTAAATGCCCCAACTTGGGTATAACGCCCCATAAGCACTACATCAAATACTGTTGTAGGAAAATTCCAGTTGACACTTCCTGATTGAGGGATATATGCAATTTCCTTATATATCTTTTTATAAGGCTGACCAAATATGCTTATTTCTCCTGAAATAGGTTTTATAATGCCTAAAACACCTTTTATAAATGTAGATTTGCCTGCACCATTTGGTCCTATGACAGCAGTTATAGAATTATCCATAATATCTACATCTAAATCCCATATAACAGGCTTACTTGCATAAGCCATAGTCATATCCTCTACATGAACAGCAACTTTTTCCTTCATATATTATCTCCTAAATTACTCTCACAAATTATTCTGAAAGGTTCTTAACTATTAAGTCTATATTGTGCTTATACATATCAATATATGTATCTCCTGCACTTCCCTTTGGTGCAAGTGAATCTGAGAATAACTCATTTCCCTCACCACTTACTATCTTCACATCAAATCCCTTTGCAAGACAGCCCTCTCTAAGCTTTTCCATACGAGCAGGGTCTGTTGTTGATTCTGCAAACACTGCCTTAATCTTATGTTCTACTATAAAATCAATAGTTTCTTGTATATCAGCATTTGCAACTTCACTCTCAGTACTTACTCCTTGAGGAGCTTTAACTGTTATATTATATCTTCTTGAAAAATAATTGAAAGCATCATGTGGCGTAATAAGATATCTTCCACTCTCAGGTATCTTAGCTAAGTTTTCCTTGTTGTACTCATCAAGCTTAGTAAGTTCATCTAAGTACTTGGTAACATTTTCCTTATACTTATCAGCATTTTCAGGGTTTAATTTTGATAATGCTACTTCTGCATTTTCACTTGCCATTTTATAAAGGTCAATGTCAAACCAAAAGTGAGGGTCTACGATTTCCTTTCCGTCCTCGTCCATAACCCCTATTTTATCCTTAGGGAAGTTCTCACTAACTGAAGTTCCAAGTCTTTCAAGTACATCTACCATTTTTCCCTCAAAATGTAGACCATGATATAAAACTAAATCTGCTCCTTCAAGCTTTTTAAAATCTTCAGGCTTTGCAATGTATAAATGTGGATCTTCTCCTGCAGGTATAATCATTTCAACATCTACTGTATCTCCTGCTATCTGATCTACCATATCAGCTAAAAATGAAGTTGTTACAACAACTTTTTTCTTATCTCCTGTGTTTTCAGCCTTAACACTTTCTTTTGTAGTTTCTTCTTTAGATTCTACTTTGGACTCCATTTTAGATTCCATAGTAGTTTCCACTTTAGACTCTACACTGCTCTCAGTCTTTCCTGTTGCTCCTGAGCAAGCTACTAAACATAAAGCTGATAAAACACTCACTCCTACTTTAAAAAATTTACTAAATTTCATTTATAACACACCTCCGTAAATACAATAATTAGGTTAACCTAATTTCGGTATTAGTATACACTTATCTTTATTATAATGCAAGCAATATTTTAATTTTTTTATATAAATTTTATATTATAGGTCTAGCTAATTTTTTACATTACTAAAATGACTAAAATATGTTACTTGTATTCAAAAACAAAAATAAATGTAGAATATGGTGCTGTTAAAAAATAGATTTTAAGTGTATTTCTAACTTAATAACTAGGGATTTTGCAATAACCCTATTCTATGTTATACTACTTAAAACTATAAAACTTGGAGGGAATATGATTAAAATTATTTATGAACCTGAAAATGCACGCACTGCTGCTTATTATGATGATAAAGAAGTTGGAGAATGTACTTATAGAGAAGAAAATAATACTTGGTTTGCAGAACATACTTTTGTAAATTCTGATTATTCAGGCAAGGGAATAGCAAAACAGCTTGTAGAAAAATTAGTAGAACAAGCAAGAATTAATAATAAAAAGATAGTTCCTATATGTAGTTATGTAGTCAGGGAATTTGAGAAAACTCCGGAATATGCAGATGTAAGATTTTAGCAAAATACTAAAAGGGGGATTTCCTCGCCGTCGGCGAGGACCCCCCCCAACTCATAGAATCCTATTTATTTCTCAGGTTTTTCAACCTCTACTACTGAACTTTTTTTCATAGGTATTCTACAATTTTTGTTACTTCCAAACTCTACTATTACCGTATCGTCAGTTATATCAATAATAACTCCATAAAAACCTGCTGTTGTAAGCACTGAATCTCCAACTGCAAGACTTGCCATAAGTGCTGCCATTTTTTCTTTTTCTTTTTTCTGAGGTCTATACATCATAAAGTATATAAGTCCGGCAAAAAATAAGATATAAATAACTAATGAACCTACTGTACCTCCTGCTGCACCTAATAAAACCATTTTTCTTCCTCCTAATATTAAAAGTTAGATTAATTTAAAGATAGCAAATCAAATTTTTTTACTCATACCTTCAAGCTTTTTAGCCTTATATTCACTAAAAAAGCCTCCTCTGATTGCCTCTCTAATCTCAGTCATCATTGTATTATAAAAATATAAATTATGCAAGACACAAAGTCTAAGACCAAGCATTTCTCCTGCCTTAAGTAAATGTCTTATATAGCCTCTCGAGTAAGATTTGCAAGCAGGACATTTACAACCTTTTTCAATAGGTTCTTTTGATAACTCATGTTTTTTATTAAATAAGTTTACTTTTCCAAAATTTGTGTATACATGCCCATGTCTACCATTTCTAGTTGGATATACACAATCAAAAAAGTCAACTCCTCTTTCCACTGACTCAAGTATATTTGCAGGAGTACCGACTCCCATTAGATATGTCGGCTTATCCACCGGCAAGTGTGGGACTGTAACATCAAGAACATGATACATCTGCTCATGACTTTCTCCTACTGCAAGCCCCCCTATCGCATAACCGTCAAGTTCTAGTTTTGAGATTTCCTTTGCATGTTCAATTCTTATATCATCAATTATTCCACCTTGATTAATCCCAAATAAAAGCTGATTTTTATTGATTGTATCAGGTAAAGAATTAAGTCTTTTCATCTCTGCCTTACATCTAATAAGCCACCTTGTAGTTCTATCAACTGACTTTCTTATATACTCTCTGTCTGCAAGAGCAGGAGGACATTCATCAAATGCCATAGCGATAGTTGAGGCAAGATTAGATTGTATTTGCATGCTTTCCTCAGGCCCCATAAATATCTTATGTCCGTCAATATGAGAGTTAAATGTAACTCCCTCTTCTTTTATCTTTCTAAGCCCTGCAAGTGAAAAGACTTGAAAACCTCCTGAATCTGTAAGGATAGGTCTATCCCAGTGCATAAACTCTTGTAAACCTCCAAACTCTTTTATGAGCTTATCTCCTGTTCTAACATGTAAATGATATGTATTTGAAAGTTGTACTTGAGTGTTTATTTCTTTTAAGTCATCAGTAGAAACAGCTCCCTTAATTGCAGCAACTGTTCCTACATTCATAAATACAGGGGTTTGAATCTTACCATGTACTGTTACAATATCTGCTGACTTTGCATTTTTATCTTTTGCAACTAATTTATATTCCATAAACATTTCCTAACAATTTATTCTACTCTTTTCTTTTTAAGATTACTTAGTGTATACCACATAGCACCTGCAAGACATATTGAAGAATATGTACCTACAACTATACCTACCATAATAGGAAGTGCAAACTCCTTAATAGATGAAACTCCCATAACATAAAGAACTGTAATCATGATAAATGTAGTAAGAGAGGTATTTATACTTCTAGTAAGAGTTTGTGAAATACTTATATTAATAAGGTCTTCTCTACTTGTCCTTGATGAAAGAGCTTTTGAGTTTTCTCTTATTCTATCAAAAATTACTATGGTTGCATTTATAGAATATCCTATAAGTGTGAGAACACATGCTATAAATGTTGAACCTACACTCCACCTAAATACTGCATAGCAAGCAACTAATACAAGCACGTCATGCACTAGGGCTAAAACTGAGCTTGCCGCAAAGTTAAAGTCGCTAAATCTAATCCATATATAGATAAGCATTAACACACCTGCAATAGCAGTTGCCCAAAGTGCATCATTTCTCATTTCATCACTTACAGCAGCTGAAATACTTTCTGCTGTAATCTTTTCAGCATCTACATTAAAGTTTTCAGCAAGTGCTTTATTAAGAGCCTCTCTTTCCTCAACTGTAAGGGCTCTTGTTTTTATAATTACTTCATTTGAATCCTTAACTTTTTGAGTTTGAGTTCCTGCCTCTTTGGTAACGCCCTCAACTACCGGAACAACCTTACTTGAAATATCTTCAAGTGACATATCTTCATTAAAGGTTACATTTGTAGAAGTACCCCCCTTAAAGTCAATTCCATAGTTCATTATACTTCCTATTTTAGAGCGATTAACTCCCATAAATACAAAGCCTGAAATAATCATTGCAGCAGATACAATAAAGCATATACTTCTATATTTTAAGAAATCTATAGTCTTTCTTTCTCCTACTGTTCCATATAGTTTTTCATTTTCAATGCCTAGATTAACAAAGGCATTAAGTATAAATCTTGTTACAAATAATGCTGTAAACATTGATAGTAAAATACCTATTGCCAGTGTAGTAGCAAAGCCCTTTACTGTACCTGAACCCTTTAAATAAAGGACTGCCGCTGCAATAAGAGTTGTAACATTTCCGTCTATAATAGCAGACAATGCTTTGTGGAAACCATTGCTGATAGATGATTTTACACTCTTTCCTGCACCTATCTCCTCTTTTATTCTAGTGAAGATGATGACATTTGCATCAACTGCCATACCAACTGCCAATATAACACCTGCAATTCCAGGTAATGTCAGAGTTATTTCAAATGCTGCTACTAAGCACACTGTTAAATCTATATATAATATAAGTGCTAGTACAGATGCAAAACCAGGTAGAAGATAAATAACTACCATAAATAATGCAAGTATTCCAAAACCTATTGCTCCTGCCTTTAAGCTTGTAGAAATAGCCTCTTGACCAAGTTTTGCACCTACAACATTACTACGCAACTCCTCAAGTTCCAAACTTAAAGAACCTATACGAATAGTAGATGCCAGATGTTCTGCCTCATCAATGGTCTTCATTCCGTCAATCTGACATTCTCCCCCTGTAATAGCCTCTCTAACTACCGGACTTGACACTACTTTTTGGTCATACACAATAGCTATCTGTTTACCAACATTTTGAGTGGTAGCCTCTGCAAACTTAGCCTTTCCCTCAGGTGCAAATGTAAGTGATACAGCATACTCTTTTTGTCCGTTTTTTTCATACATTACAGCCTTAGCACTGTCTACTAAATCTCCTGTAAGTAAAATATTATTATTGGTATCCATAAACACAAGTGAACCCGGTTTTCCAAGTTCTTCAAGTATTGCATTTGCATCTGATACTCCCGGAATATCAATGTTTATACGGTTATTTCCCTCACGATACACCTCAGCCTCAGTAGAATATCCCTCTACTCTTTGCTGTAACTTATAGACTGTATCAGCCATATCTTCATCGCTTGGATTATCAATCTTTGTTTGATATGTAATGCTGACACCACCTGCAAGATCAAGTCCAAGCTTAATTTGTTTTAAGCTTACATACGCAAGATATGTAAAACCTGCCAAGGCTACAAGTATAATAAACAGACTTAATAGACCTTTTCCTTTTTTGTTGTTCATTTTATTTCTCCTTTTTATATTTTATTGGAAATGTTGCAAATTAGACAGTAGTATCGCAAATTAACCTTATGTAGAATATCATTCTATGTGAGATTTGTCCTCCTATGGGGGATAAATCTCACACTTTATAATATCACTCTAATTTTATAACGATACTTAATCTTACAACCTCTCCAATATATTTCCATAGTTAATAATAACCATATCTAAGTAAATCTGCAATCATTTTCTTTATTCATCTGCAAGAGCGGCCTTTATCATTATTGCACACTCAATTCTCTTTTTCTGAAGTTCGCAACCTATTTCATATACATCTGTAATGTTTCCATGGAAACTTTGAGAATTGGCCGCACAACCCCCTGAACAATAAAATCTTGCATAGCAAGTCTTGCACTTAGGTTTTGCATAAACATTACAAAGCTTAAATTCATCTCTTATGTCTTTGCGAACTACGCCTATATCAACATTTCCCATTAAAAATTCTTCTCTACCCACAAATTGATGACAAGGGTAGAAATCTCCCCAAGGAGTAACTGCCAAATATTCAGTTCCTGAACCACAACCTGATAAACGCTTTGCTACACATGGACCTTGTTTTAAGTCAATGTTAAAATGGAAAAAGTTAAAACCTCTACCCTCTTTTTTCCTCTTAATATACTCAACAGCAAGCTTATCATATTCTTCCTTAACCTTATCTACATCTTCCCACTTTATAGAATATGTTTCTTCTTCTGCACCTACTACCGGTTCCATACTTGTTTGCTTAAAACCTAAATCTGCAAAATGCAATACATCTTTTGAAAACTCAAGATTATTTCTTGTAAATGTTCCTCTTATATAATAATCTCTCATATCTCTTAACTTTGCAAACTTTTGAAACTTTGGAACTATAATGTCATAACTTCCTCTGCCTCCTCGCATAGGTCGCATTGCATCATTAATTTCTCTTCTACCGTCAAGACTTAGAACTACATTACTCATTTCACGATTACAAAATTCCATAATCTCATCATTTAATAAAATTCCATTTGTAGTAATTGTAAATCTAAACTTTTTATCATATTCTTCTTCCTTGGAACGACCATATTCTACAAGTTGCTTAACTACTTGCCAATTCATAAGAGGCTCGCCACCAAAAAAGTCAACTTCCAAATTTCTTCTCTTACCTGAATTAGCTATAAGAAAATCAAGTGCTTTTCTTCCTACTTCAAAACTCATAAGTGCTTTACACCCATGATATTCTCCCTCTTCTGCAAAACAATATTTACAAGCCAAGTTACAATCATGAGCAACATGTAAACAAAGAGCTTTTACTACTGTTTGTCTTGCCTTAAAATCTCTTATATACTCTACATAAGTATCTTTTGTGAAGAGTTCCTCTATATCTATAAGTTCCTGTATATCTGATAAAATATCTTCTATATCCTCAGCAGGATATTTTTTTTCTAAAAGTTTTTCCCCTATTGTTTGTTTCTCATATTCTGTAAGTTTTCTAGGTGCATCAAGTTCGCCTATTAATGACTCTGCAATCGCTATTGCATCATACATCATGTCATCTACTACATGAACTGAACCTGAATTTACATCTAAAACTATATAATATCCATTGTTTATATATTGATGTATCATAATTATCCTCTCTTTAAAATAACAACTTATATGAAATAGTAAGGCTGTTACAAATCACACATAATAATAGTTAATCCTGTAACTTTCTTACTATATAACCGACTTTATATTTATATCTACTCCAACAAACTGTAAACAAAATATAAATAAACCCCTACAATCAGACCTGACTATAGGGGCGTTCTAGTGAGCTTTGAGCTTATCTGTTAGGGTTCTCGCAGCCTTGATTGCCAACCGTACATGATGTCTTGCAGGCAGACTGACAAGATGTCTGACATTCTCCACAACCACCACGTTTTAAACTCTCTTTAAGAGTCTTATCACTAAGCGTTTTTACATGTTTCATATTAATAATCCCCCTTTCATCTAAAAAGATTCGACTGTATTATATCATGGATATTTTCAACTTACAACTTGTATGAAATTAATCTAATTTTTTAAGATTTTTTAATATTAAATATTTTTATCAACTTTCTTAACTTCTCTCTAATTTTAAAAATGTCAAGCCTATCCCAAAATTCCTTATAAGGGTCTTCTGCCGTTCATAAATACTTATGTTCAAAATTAAGCTCTCCTGTTTTATCATCAACTGTCATAATCAAATATGAGGGTTTTCTATTATCTTGTCTAGGATAGGATATACTTCCCGGATTAAGTATTATCACACCGTCTACATTTTCAAGAAATGGTCTATGAGTATGCCCAAACATGGCAATATCGCAATTTCTTCTCTTTGCCTCTTCCTTTAACATATCCACTCCCATTGAAACACCATATATATGACCATGTGTTATAAATGCCTTGTACTTACCAATCTTTACTTCCTTAGAGTCATCAAGCTTTAGCATATAATCATTATTTCCACGAACCATAAACACACTACATTTAGCAGGAGTAGCATTTCTAAATCTATTTACACTCTCTTCTGTTTCCAAATCTCCCAGATGTATAAACATATCTATTGGTTCTTCTTTATCTATTACCTCTAATAAATTCTTATCTCTACTATGCGTATCACTTGCTATTAATATCTTCATTTGAATTGCCTTTCTAATTTGCAAAGTTCCTTTTTCATTTTCTCAAGTGCTTTTCCTCTATGGCTAATCTTATTTTTTTCCTCATCAGATAACTCAGCACTTGTTTTTTGATACTCAGGTAAAAATAAAATCGGATCATAACCGAAACCATTTTCGCCCTTAGCCTCATAAGAAATAATTCCCTCCATAGTATCACGAACTATAATTTCCTCTCCTGTTGGAAGTATACAAACTATAACAGCTACAAATCTCGCACTTCTATCATTTCCCTCTACTCCATTGAGTCTTGAAATTAGATTTTCATTTTTAATTTTATAAGAGGTATTTTCTCCCATATATCTTGCAGAATAAATTCCCGGTTCTTTATTTAAAAAGTCTATTTCAAGCCCTGAATCATCAGCCATTACTAACCCTTTACAATATTTCCAAACAGCTCTTGCCTTTATAAGTGCATTTTCTTCAAATGTCTTGCCGTCCTCAACTATTTCCTCATTAAAGCCTATTTCTTTCATAGTAACTAAGTCAAATGTAGGAAGTATCTCTTGAATTTCTTTTAATTTATTTTTGTTTCCTGTTGCAACTACTAACTTAAGCTTTTCCATTTTCGCCTCTATTTCTCTTAGGTGGTTTCTTTCCCATATACTGATAAAAATAAGTTTTCATCATACCATTATATATTTTTCTATTTTTATCAGCCTTTCTTCCTATACAGTTTTGTGCTTTTTCAAATGAAGTAATCAGATACATAGACCAATCTTCAAGTAGATTAAATCTTTCTCCAAGTGTTCTATAAAGGCTATCTAAATTGTCTTTATCTTCAAGTCTTTCTCCATAAGGAGGATTTGTTACTATAAAGCCATATTTTTTAGGGTGTGATAGCATTGATATATCTCTTACTTGGAAATGTATCATGTCCTCAACTCCTGCATTGATAGCATTTTCTCTTGCACACTTTATAGCAAATGAATCTATGTCATAACCTTGAATGTCTACATCATTAACTTTTTCTACCAGCTCATTTGCCTCATCAAGGGCGTCATACCAGACTTGTTTTTTAATAATATTTTCCCAAGATTGAGAAGTAAAATCTCTGTTCATTCCGGGGGCAATGTTAGCTGCAAGCATTGCCGCCTCTATTAAAAATGTACCACTTCCACAAAAAGGGTCTAAAAGTATTCTGTCTTTATTCCAAGGTGTAAGCATAAGCAAAGCCGCCGCCAAAGTTTCTGTTATAGGAGCTTTTACAGTATTAGTCCTATAACCTCTTTTATGTAATGACTCTCCGGTAGTATCAAGTCCTACGGTTACAACATTTTTATTAATAGTAACTCTTATCGGATATTTTTCTCCGTCTTCACTGAAAGTATCTTTTTTATAAATGGTTTTTAATTTCTCAACCATTGCTTTTTTCATAATGCTTTGAATGTCTGAGGGCGAAAATAGTTTTGAATTAATACTTGATGCCTTAGTTACCCAAAATTTTCCATTTTCAGGTATAAAATCCTGCCAATCAAGATTTTTAGTCCCTTGAAATAATTCCTCAAAAGTTTCAGCCTTAAACTCTCCTATCTTTATCAAAATTCTTTCAGTAGTTCTAAGCCATATATTAGCCCTTACTATTGCCTCATCATCTCCTAGAAAATATACTTTTCCGTCCTCTACCTTACTTATCTCATATCCAATATCTATTATTTCCTTTTTTAGCACTGACTCAAGTCCAAAATGACAAGGTGCATATAACTCATATATCTTTCTCAAAATACCCCCATAATTAATTATTTAAATTTAAATCTTCTATATTTTTCATATCCTCAACTATGTATATCGGTCTATCTTTTAGCTCTGCAAATAGTATTGAGATATATTCTCCTATTATGCCCACTAAAAAAAACAACACTGCAAACATAAAACATATAAGCACTATAATAGTTGCATATCCATTTGGTGTTCCAACTTTTGCCCAAGATATAATTGTATAAATCGACATAATTAAACCCATTAGGATTGCAAAAAATCCTGCGTAAATTCCTAGTCTAAGTGGAAAATCAGAAAAACACATAATAGTATTCATTGAAAACTTAAACAACTTTTTTATAGAATACTTACTTTTTCCTGCTGCCCTTTCATTTGCCATATATTCCATATTTATTTTTTTAAAGCCTATGTTTTGAACATATCCCCTTAAAAATCTAATCTTTTCTCTATAATTCTTTCTTAGAACCTTAGCGGCACGACCTGATATACACATAAAATCTGAGGCATTTCTAATAAGCTTTGCATCACTTATTACATTTATTATATAATAAAACGCCTCAGAGGTAATATTTTTAATGAAACCTGCTGACTTATTACTTATCCTTACCATGTTTACTATATCATAATCTGATTCAAAATAAGTTACTATTTGTGGCAATGTAGCCGGAGGGTGCTGAAGATCGGCGTCCATACATACTATTGCATCTCCTTTTGCATAGTCAATTCCTGCAATCATAGCCGCCTCATGTCCAAAATTTCTTGAAAAATGTATTGCTTTGACTTTTTTATCTGATGTAGCTAGATTATTAATTATTTCATAAGTTTTGTCTATACTTCCGTCATTTACAAATATAATCTCATAATCCCAGCTTAAACTATCTAAAACCTTTTTTGAGGTATTATAAAAGTTTTCTAAGACTTCCTCCTCATTATATGCCGAAACTACAAGCGAAAGTAGTTTAGTATCAGAATTTTCTTTACTCATAAACTTCTATCTCCAAGCTTTTATGACTAGGTATTCTTTTTTCCACCTCCGGAAGTTTCATATAATCCCCATAAACACTTTTTAAAATCTCCTCATACTCGTCAGGAATACTTAAAGAGCTTTCCTCAAATCTAATGTCTATAAGCTTACTTATCCACTCCCTTTTTACTACAATATGTAGATAATCAGGTTGATAATTACTATAAAATAGATTTTTAGTTTCTTTATTGTTTGCCATTCTTGCAAATATACTCTGCAACTTAAATAAACTCCTCATAGATATAAATTTACCGATTGAAGTAAATACAAAGATTATAGGCCTAAACAAAATAGGATACTTTTTAAACTCTATTTTATATCTATGTCCCATTGAAAACAAATATATAAGTTTTTGTATATTTCTTGCAAAGCCCTCAAAGAATCTACTATTAGGAAGATTATCAAGTATAAATACATCGACCCAAATATGATTAAGTTTTTCCTCATAATATTCGGATTCCTCATCAGGCTTATGTCGTCTTGATTTATTATAGATTACTCTAGGAGTAAAATCATAAAATGCTCTACCCTTTTTAAATGCAGTAGGAAGTAGCAATGACATATCAGAGGGGAGTTCCTTTTTAGCTACCTTTTTAAACTTTTCATAGTTTTCTCTAGTCATAGCTATATCAGCATCATCGTCCCATGGAATAAATCCCCCATGCCTTATCGCTCCTAGGAGAGTCCCTGCGTCCAAATAGTACTTTATACCATGCCTTTTACATATTCTGTCAATCTCAATAAGTATCTTCATATTAGCCTTTTGTAACTTTAATAGTCCATAGGTATTCTCCATATCTCCCTCCAACTCTATAAAATTAATTTAATGACTGAATAATTACTTTTGCCATGTAATCAAGCATTTCATCAGTCATTCCCGGATATAAACCTACCCAAAAAGTATCATTCATAATCTTATCTGTATTTTCAAGTTCACCTACAACCCTATAACCTGTTTTACTTTCTCTCATCTCATTAAAACAAGGGTGTTTTATTAGATTACCTGCAAATAACATTCTAGTTTGTATCTTTGCCTCCTCTACCTTTGCTACAAGGTCAGCTCTACTTACTCCCTCTTTACAAGTAATTAAAAATCCAAACCAACAAGGATCTGAATTTTTAGTAGGTTCAGGTAAGATTAGCTTATCCTTAACAGGTTCAAGAGCTTTCTTTAATCTATTAAAATTTTCTCTTCGCCTTTTTGCAAAATCCGGAAACTTCTTAAGTTGTGCAACCCCTATTGCCGCCTGCAAATCAGTAGGCTTTAGATTATATCCAAAATGTGAGTAAACATATTTATGGTCATATCCAAAAGGTAATTCCCCATGTTGCCAAGCAAACCTACAACCACATGTATTATCTTTTCCTGACGGACAATAACAATCTCGTCCCCAATCTCTAACTGATTTTATAATTTTATTAAGCAATGGGTTTGAAGTATAGACTGCTCCTCCCTCTCCCATAGTCATGTGATGTGGTGGGTAGAAACTAGATGTTCCTATATCTCCTATTGTACCTGTATACTTCCATTCTCCGTCTATAAAATACTTACTTCCAAGAGCATCACAATTATCTTCTATAAGCCATAGATTATGCTTTTTACAAAATGCCACTACCTCTCCCAAATCAAAAGGATTACCTAATGTATGTGCTACCATAACAGCCTTTGTTTTATCGCTTAATGCACTTTCAAGTTTAGTTACATCAATGTTATATTCAGGTATTGTAACATCTACAAATACAGGTATTGCCCCATAAATAATAATCGGAGTTACAGTGGTCGGAAAGCCACAAGCTACTGTTATAACTTCATCTCCTCTTTTTATTCTTCTATCCTCAAGTAAAGGCGAAGTAAGTGCCATAAATGCTAAGAGGTCTGCACTTGATCCTGAATTTACAAGTGAAACAAACTTTACGCCAAATTGCTTTGCAAAACTTCTTTCAAAATCTCTTGAATATCTTCCTGCTGTAAGCCAAAACTCCAAAGCACTATCTACTAAATTTACCATTTCTTCAGAATCATAAACTCTTGAGGCATAGGTAATCCTATCCCCCTCCTTAAACTCCTTTTTCTGGTTATGAAACTTATCATGAAACTCTTTAACACTTGCAAGGATTTCATCTCTTGCCTCTTCCCTGCTTTTATTTTCAAACATATTTTCTTCTCCCCTTACAAAACTCTTTTAAGCAGTAATTCTACCATGTAAAAAACTCTTTTATCTGATTTTTGGTTACCTCTTCCATATCTTCGCCGGCGTCATAAGCCTTGTACCACTTGGCAGTTTCTTCTACTGCTTTTTTTATATCATATACAGGTTTCCAACTATAGACTTTTTTTAATTTATCACAATTTAACTTTAAAAACCCTGCCTCATGAAAAGTATTATTTGACTGAATCTTATAGTTAAATCCCTCTTTCCAAAACTCCTTAAAATAAGAAACAAGCTTTTCAGTATTAATACAATCCCTATCTTCAGGCCCTACATTAAAATTACCCTCAAAAACTTCTCTATTTTCATACTGCCTTTTTAAAATCATTAAATAAATATATAATGGTTCAAGCACATGTTGATATGGTCTTATGGAATATGGATTTCTAATTATAACATCTTCTTTTTTCATAGCCGCCCTTGCACAATCAGGTACTATTCTATTTGGAGCAAAATCGCCTCCACCTATTACATTACCTGCTCTTGCAGTTGAAACTGCTATTTTTTGTTCAGTAAGAAAACTTCTTTTATAGCTATGAGTTACAAGTTCTGAGCAAGACTTTGAATTGGAGTAAGGATCATAGCCGTCTAAAATATCTTCCTCAACATATCCCTTATCAATTTCTTTATTATCATAGACCTTATCAGTAGTAACATTTAAAAAGCTTTTAACGCTCTTACTAAGTCTTATACACTCTAAAATGTTGACTGTTCCCATTACATTTGTTTCATAAGTATAAACAGGCTTTTTATAAGAATCTATTACAATAGGTTGTGCTGCTAAATGTATAACAAGTTCAGGCTCTGTTTTTTCAAATACTGACTTTAAATGCTCTAAATCTCTTATATCTCCTATAACTGAATTAATCTTTTCATCAATATCTAGGGTATCATATAAGCTTGGAAAGTCTGCTTTTAATGCATAGCCTGTTACATTTGCACCTAACATAACTAAAACTTCAGTAAGCCATGAACCTTTAAAGCCGGTATGACCTGTTACAAGTATTTTCTTTTTATTATAAAACTTTTCTAAATCTTTGAAAGTTTCAGTATATAAATTATTTTTAATATCCATTACCATATTTTCCATGGAGCGTTATCCGACTGCCAAAGTTCCTCCAGTTTTATTTTTTCCCTTTGTGTATCCATACATTGCCAAAAACCATCATGGTAAAATCCCATAAGCTGTCCTGCCTCTGAAAGCTCTTGTAGTGGTTCTTTTTCAAGTACAGTAGTATCATCTTTAAGATAATTAAAAAGTTCAGGATTAAATACCATAAAACCACCATTTATTATAGCACCGTCAGAATCTGCCTTTTCTCTAAAAGATGTAACCTCACCATTTTCAGATACTTTCATAATTCCTTTGGCTTGACCTATATTTACAGTGGTAATCGTTCCTATCTTACCATGTTTATTATGAAATTCCAAAAGCTTATTTAAATCTACATTACATAGACCGTCCCCATAAGTAAGCATAAATGTTTCATCTTTTAAATAATCTCTTATTCTTTTTATCCTGCCACCTGTCATAGTATTTAAGCCTGTATCTACAAGAGTTACTTTCCAAGGTTCTGAATAATTATTATGAACTTCCATTTTATTATTTGCAAGATCAAATGTAATATCTGAGGTGTGTAAAAAGTAATCTGCAAAAAATTCTTTTACAACATATTGCTTGTATCCAAGACAAATGATAAACTCATTAAAACCATAGTTTGAATAATATTTCATAATATGCCAAAGTATTGGCTGCTCGCCTATCTCAATCATTGGCTTAGGTTTAAGATGACTTTCTTCTGTAATTCTTGTTCCAAGTCCTCCTGCTAATATAACAACTTTCATATTTTTATTACCTTTCTTTTAAAATAAAGTAACTAATAATTTTCAGAAAACACATTGAGCTTTCTATCTTTTAATAGTTTAAGTGCCTCTTTTGTTTTTTCAACACTTTTATATTGGAAATACTTCTTTATCTCTTTATCACTTAAATTTTCATAATTAAGTGCCGCCTGCTTTCTTTCCTCAAAAAAGTTTTTTCTATATGGTGCAGTTGCTAATTCAGTTTTGTAAAATACAAATTGACTTACTATAACTAAAATACATACTGCTACTGTTATAATATCATATAAATATATCTTTTTAGATTTTTTCTTTTCTAATTCTTGTTTTATATTTGAAACATATATCTTATCAGAAACCTTGTGAAAACCTGATTTTATCTTTTTATTGCTTTTTTTAAGCTTTTTAGTAGTTAAATCCTCTCTTTTTATTGCAAGTGCAAATGTTAAAAGTATTCCTATGATGCCAACTTGATATTGTAGTGCATACCTTGAACTCATAACATATTCTTCTTTTAAAAATATCCACCTTGACAAAGTTATTAGAAGATGATTAAGACCTCCTGAGATTATAAGTAACATCGGAAATATAGTCTTTAAATAAATTTTCTTTCTTATATTAATCCTTAGAGCATATAGATATATTAAAATCAGTAAACAGCCAAGAACTAAAACTAATGAATTTGGCACATGATTATAAATTGCATAGTCAGAGCCTATAAACATTGAGGAAAATGACTTAATGAACATCTTAGGAAATATAAGTGGATTTTCTGCAAATACTTGAGACATTGATTTCTTGGTTGCTCCTGCATGTTCTTCTATTGAATATTTTCTACTTATCATATACATAATAAGTGGAATTAAAACTGCCATAATATATGGCATATATCCCTTAACTGTATTTGCAAACTTTGAAAATAAGTCCTTATCTTCTTTTTTCTTTTTTCTTGGTAATGTTACCATTAGATTATTTCTATAAAAGTCCATTAAAATCATATAAGCATAAGCTAAAAGCATTGTGAGAGCATAGGTTGCACTATATGGGCCTGCTACAAATAATATTGTGAAAATAGGTATTACAATCAATAATCTTTTATTTAAATTTGTATTCTTTCCCCTATATACCCTATCAAGTACAAGGTAATTTAAAAAAAACATTGCAAATGCAAGAAAATGCACCCAACCACTTCCATTAGTATACATTTCCCATTTATTTAGAGAAAATACTACCATTATAATTACAAGATATATTAGCTTATTTATCTTCCTACCATAGGAATATCTTGCAATGACAAATGCACTTGCAAATAAGCTAACTGCTCCAAGCACCATGTCAAAAGTAGTGCTATATGAAAAAAATGTAACATTTATAATTCTCTCTAAGTAATTAATTGGAAGTCTTGTAAAAATATCTAGTTGCATATAAGGTTTAAAACTATAAACATTTTCAAGATATGAATTAATAAGCCTTATATAATCAGTATACACTACATCAACAGTTGACATATTGATATAAAAGACAACAAAAATAAGTCCAAGATATATTGGTAAATAATAAAATATTTTTCTAAAAATGCTAACCTTTTTCTTTCTTACTCCCATACACTACTCCATATCTAATTTGAACTTATATTCATTATAATACTTAGCTTTCTATCACTTCTTTGTTCCTTGGCATCAGGCAAATAAAAATCATTTGCAAACTTTAAATTCATAATACCAAAAGGCTTAGTCTTATATACCTTTTCAGTAATATTTTCTTCTATATCAATCTGTTCCGGTTGCCCTGAATCAACTGATATATTCATAACCTGCTTTCCATTTATCTCCCCCGGATACATAAACTCAAGTTTTACCTCTCCGGATGCCCCTGCCATTACATTTATCTCAGCCTCTTCCTCAAGCCAACCGTCCCTATAATACCCCTTTACTATCTCACATTTCATATCTCTGTAAATGTCGGTTGCCTCAGTAAAAAGGTCATTTGCAACATCTTCTTTAAGAATAATCATATTTGGCTCTATCTGACCAATTTCTTTTATAGATTCAATATGCTTTACAGGAACTGTCCTACCCATTCTTTCCTTGTCAAAAACTTTAAAAAATGTATTTGCAGTAAACTCTTTCATATCATAGGTATTTCCTACAATATATATTTCCTTTTCAAAAAGATTGTCCTTGTACTTACCATAAGTTTCATCAGCTAAAGAATTATATCTTTTTTGATTTGGAAATAAATATATCTTATCCATATTTTTATAAGTTAAGATTTCAATAGGCAAAATGCAAAACCCCCATATTATAACTACAACTATTGGAATTAAATTTAAAATTCTAAGTTCTTTCTCGGGGGTTATAGCATGTAATTTCATATTTATTGTTTTTGCTATAATCATATACATATTTGCAATAAATAAAAGCATCAGGGCATAAGGTGCATAAATCCACCTCATTTCCACCCTAATTGTAACTGAACTGGAAATTAAACTCCCACCTATCATAAGTATAAAAATAATAGAGGTCATAATTGACTTATAAAATAAATTTTTATGTTTCTTTATAAAGCCAAGTGATATTATATAGTAGCTAAAAATAATTATAGCTATAAATATTCCTATATATACAAATACTTTTGCAAATGTCGGAAAACTACCCCAAGGTATTCCATTTAAATGCTCAGGCCCTGCATTTATACCAAACATATAACCAATAGATGACATTAGAAAACTTATAAAGCTTTTAATTGTAAACTTATCTACAACTTCAGTATTTCCTGTACCTGCAGGTAATATAGTTCCTATTGTAAATGCTCTAACTGCCTGTATAAATATAAATACTAAAAGTGTATATAAATAAGGCAGTTTCTCCTTTGATTTTCCCACAATCCTTGCAAATATAAGTACAGGTATAAGTACCATAAATCTTTCATGTGTAAAGCAAATAAGTAAATAATAGAGTAATGCCTTGTAATAAAAACTATTTTTTCCCTCTTCTATATAAGAATAAAGATTTGAAAGTATTGCAATCACAAATACAATACACATTGCCTCCATAAGTCCAAGTAACTGACTTATATTATAATATGCAAACCTTGAGGAAAGAAAAATAAGCCCTAGAAATACTGATACAATATTTGAACCTGATAATTTAACTGCAACATGATAAATATAATAAGCTATTAATGCCGCAATTATAATATTCATTGGAACAATCCAAGTTATATTATTACCTATAATTCCAAGTTGAACCCAAGCCACAAACCAGTATACAGGACGAAATCTTATTGAATGTAGTGGAAAAACATATTCTATAAAACTTTGTTCTCCATAAAAAGACCACATATACAAATCGTCCATATATAAGCCTGAAATCCTAAAGTTTCTATATACAAAAAAGGCATAGCCCAAGAATAAACCTAAAATCATTGCCTTTTTTAAATACTCATATTTTTTCTCAATAGTCAGCAATTTATTTACCCCCTATATATTTATATAGTGCATTTTCTCCCTTGTCCTCAACTACTTCAAGACTTCCGTCCTCAAGCATAAATCTCACAATTTCCTCTGCCCTAGAATGACTCTCTAAGAATAAATCATTTACAAATATATAATCTATATGTGCATAATCCAAATACTCCTTAAATATATCAAGTTTCTTTACAAGATATGGATTTCCTCCACTTCCCTCAAGGTCAGTATAACTTTGTACACTACAAGGAAATATATATGCATCAGGTAAATTATCCATAGAAAGCAGTCTACTGTTAGGTATCAAATAATTATATATTTCTACAATATTCCTATCTTCCACCATTTCAATTCTATCTTTTCTATGATTATAAAAACCGAAACTATTGCTCTTTCCCAAATCAGAAACAATATTTACTCTAGGAGTAAAACCATACGCCCCTGCCCAGTTTGATATTGAAGTAAATATTACTGATGAGAAAAATGCAGGTAAAACCCCTATAAACAATATAATATTGTAAATGTTTTTCTTTCTAGTTTTTTTCTCAAATCCAACATTTCCAAATAGTTTTATAAACATTATTACAGTAATAATATATAGGAGCATAAAGTAATTTCCGTCAACTTGATACAAATGTTTAAGTGCATAAAGACTTAAAAAAAGTAATGTAATAAATATTGTATACAAATACATTACTATGTAATTTTTTTCTTTTTGTTTAGCTTTTATAAAAACTATTACAGGTAGTGTAAGAACTAAAATACAAATTATTGCCCCAACTAATGAAGTAGGCATTGCTATCAAAACATGACGCATATCCTCTCCAATAGGTGCTACCAAAAATGAAAACAGCCTAAAAGCAAATCTCATGCTCTCATCATTTTCAACTGAAATTGACGGAATTTGCATTGGGTGAAAAGGATATTTTACATGAAAACCTAATTTCATGAATATTGTAGAAAATATCGAAGTAATAGGAAAACCTGTAATAATATAAGTTCTTAATGTAACTAAAATCGTTGGAATTAAAACAAATATAATTACTCCAAGTCTTTTCTTTATGTTCTCTATATAACATTTTCTTATAAACATTAGATATAAAAAGCTTATAACTAAAACTCCTCCAAGAAAAAATATACTTGTAGGCTTTAACATAATTGAAAATATAAACTCACACACTGCCCATAAAAGATAGTTTTCATAAATTAGTTTATCTTCTTTTTCTTCTCTTTCAAGTGTAAGATGCTCTACTATATCACAAACAAACATTAATTGAATTAAAAGTGTTATAATATCTGTTTTTGCAGACACTCCCATATTCATTATTGCAGGTATTGAAACAGTGATAGCAACTGCAAAGATAGCATAAAAACTATTTGTGATTTTCATTGCAATTCTATATATCATAAGTAAGCAAAACAACATTAACACAGTTGAAAAAGCAAGCACAAAACCATAACTTATATCAAAGTTTAAAGGCATGCCTAAAATTTCAAACCCCTTTGGATAAACATAAATGTCATTTACAAAACCTAAATTCTCATAAATTCCATTTCCATTATTAAGTATTGACCTTGTTCTTAAACCATATCTTAAACTGTCATAATCAAGTGCTATATTTAACCTGCCAACCTGCAATAAAAACATTGTAACTATGTATGCAATAGAAAATTTAACTATAAATGAATTTTTATTATCACCACTCTTTACTTCAACACTGTTTGTATAATTAACTCCATAAGATTTATACAGTATACAAAAAAGAGCTGAAATTAAAATCATGCATAAGGTACATATCCTAATAATACCCATACTTCCTATTTTAAATATAGAAAGAACACATATAAATGTGATATAAACTGATGAACCTACTAGAAACTCATGTGCAAAATTTAAAATAAAATCATCTCTATCATATACAAGTTTTGCTCTATATTTTATTAAAAATGCTTTCCCGATAATACTAAGCCCTATAACATAAACTACACTTATTAACATCGGAAAAAGTGCACTATGAAACCACGAAAACAACATTACAATAATAACTATTAAATTGATTTGCATTTGTTTACTTTTAAAAATAAGCATTACCATAAATAATAGTACAAAAACCAAGGCAAGCTCAATAATCATCTGTATGCTCGCCTTGGTATTTAATCTATCTATAAAACCAGGATTTCCCTCAATAGTGAATATAAACCCTGCAACTGTAAATATAATAAAAATAATTGAAATAAGACTTATTATAAACTTTTTACTTTGTATACGCATCATAGGAACTCCTATAAGCTTTTTTTATAATATTTGATAAAAACTTAGGTAGCAGTCTATCAAACATTTCTGATTCTTCTTTACTTCTTCTATCGTCCATTATAGCAGCCTTAGTTTCAGACTCATCATGAACTCTATATATTATAAGTGGTTTTTCTGATACTATAAACCTGCCCTCTTTTTTGGCTAACTTTACAAGCACCTCCCAATCAAGGGCAAAACTTAAGTTAGATACAAAAAGATTTTCACCACATAATTCCTTACTATAAGCACAAGACGGACATATAATCGGATTGCCAAACCTAAGTGGCATAAGTTTTATAAAGGTTTTATCATTTAATGCTCTTATTCTAAGAGGTGTTCTTAAAAACTTTTTTATTAGCTCAATCATTCCAAATTGAATTAATTTCCCCCCCTTAGCAGTAACGGAAGATGAACAAAACAAACTCATATCAGGATATTTTTCTTTCATTTTAAGAACTGTTTTAGCATAGTCTTTTAAATATATATCATCTTGATGTGCTATTGTTACGAGATTGGTACTTGCTTTTTCATAAGCAAAATTCCAATCTGAGCTTATACCTGCACTTACTTCATTTACAAATACATCAATCTCATATTTAGCTGCAATTTCATCAATGTATACATTCGGTGTAGATGTACATATAATTACATCTGACTTTACACTTTGATTTATAATTGATTTTATACACCCCTCTAAAAATGGGGAATTTTTGTATGCACATATTGCAAAAGTATGTTTCATAATACTCTCATTTCCACTTATTTAATATCTATTCTGTAAAAAAATAATTTTCAAGCTCTAAGCAAAGCACATGATATATAGGAAGATGTCTTTCCTGTATTTTATAAGTTTCATTTTCAGGAACTATAATGCTTACATCAGCAATCCCCCTAAGCTTTCCACCACTCTTGCCACTAAGGAGTATCACTTTAAGTCCTCTTGCCTTTGCCATAACTGCCGCATAGTATAAGTTCTTTGCATTTCCTGAAGTAGAAATTGCTAAAAATACATCTCCACTTCTACCATATCCTGCTACCTGTTGTGCATATGTCATGTCGGCATTTACATCATTTGCAAATGCAGTAGAAAGCCCCTGATGACCTGTAATCGCAATAGCTCTTAAAGAATCTTGTATACCGTCTGCAAGCATCTTACCAACTTCACTATCTACCTCAACAAGTGCCTCTTTTAACCCCTTTGACAAAGGCCTCCTCTTTACAAAACCTTTCATAAGCTCTCCGACTATATGTTCGGAGTCTGCACAACTTCCACCATTTCCACCAACTAAAAGCTTACCGTTATGTTCATAAGAAGTTTTCATTAACTCAAAAGCTTTAATTATATCTTCTTTTATAACCTCAAGCTCCGGATATCTTTTTGTAACTTCGTCAATATACTTTAATTCACTCATTTTATTACCTATCTTTCTATATTTAATGTTTTTAATTATAGCACAACAATATTAATTTGGTCTAGGCGTGAAAACGGATAGTTATTAGTTTAAATTATCTTTTATTAGTGATATTATTACACTAAATAATAATTACAAAGGAATTAATGTATGACAAATGAAGAAATATCTCTTAATACAAAAAAAGCTTTAGCAAAAGCCTTAAAAATAAGATGAGCAATATGGTGCATTTCTAAATAGTATAGACAGTTATAAAGTACCTATTATAAACATGGTAGACTTTATCTATGACCAAATTGAAAATGGAGGACTTGAGGTAGATGAAGATATAACCAAAAATGTATCAGATATACATAAAAATATTACAGACGCTAGAAAACAACTTGAAAGTGAAAAATACTCAAGATTTGTAATTATATGGGATAAAGAACTTGAGGGAACAGAAACACTTGGAGAAACAAACAGGAGGAGTAAAAAAGAATATAACCTTACATTTAGTTGAAAAACTTTGGAATAAGAATATTTCAAGTAAGGAAAGTATTGACAACAAGCCAATATTACTTGCTAATTCCTATTTTTATGATAATACTTCTCTAAAAATAAATGAAGTACAGCTTGAAACTAAAACACTTTTTGGAAAGAAAGCAATTAAAAATTATAATTACAGCATTTCTCCAAATAGCCATAACCTAGAAATAGAGCTTAGAGTTTTCAATGATAACAATGCAGACACTATTGCAGTTAAAAATGAACAAGGCTATGAGATAGTCAAAAGTGAAAAAATAGGTTCTTACCTAAGCTTTAATGTTACAAGCTCAAGTGGAGAATTTATAATACTTAAAAGCCAAGAAACTAATGTAATTAAATATATTATATTTAGTTTAATCGGAATAATAGCAATAATTATATTTATAGTGTTTAAAAAATCTCTCTCAAAAAAAACTATTGTAAAATAATAATTATAGAGTTTTACATTAGTAGATTTTAAGCATGAAATTATATAAATAAGAGTATTTCGCAAGTTTTTAAGATAAAATATTAAATATATAGAATTATTGACGAAGTATTTAAATTTAATATTATTTACATGAGTATTTCTAAACAATATTATTTACATAATCTAACTATCATTAGTCATATTGTTTAGAATTAGATTATTTTCTATAAAAATAAGAATAATACTATACTCTTGAAAACTAAAAACTCATGTGCTATTCTTAAGTTATGAGTAAACTTTATAAATAAAGTATAAAATTTACTTAAAATAACTTGTTTAAGCAAATGAAAATCAGGAGGATTTATGGAACTTTTAGAAAAGCTCTTTAAGCTTAAAGAAAGCAAAACAGATGTAAAGACTGAAGTAATTGCAGGTATTACAACATTTATGACTATGGCATATATACTTGCAGTCAATCCGTCTGTTCTATCAGCTACCGGCATGGATAAGGGAGCATTATTTACAGCTACTGCAATAGCCTCACTAATTGGTACTCTTTGTATGGCATTTTTTGCTAACTATCCTTTCGCACTTGCCCCAGGAATGGGACTTAATGCCTACTTTGCATATACAGTAGTCTTACAAATGGGTTATAGCTGGGAAACTGCCCTTACAGCAGTATTTATTGAAGGTATTATATTTATACTTCTTTCAGTTACCAATGTAAGAGAGGCTATCTTTAATGCCATTCCTTTAAACTTAAAATCAGCAGTAAGTGTAGGAATTGGTCTTTTTATAGCATTTATAGGTTTACAAAATGCAAAGATTGTAATAGGTGGTGCTACATTAGTTCAACTATTCTCAGTTGAAAAATATAATGAACTTCATGGTACTGCTGCAACTTTCAATAATATAGGAATAACTGTACTACTAGCAATTATAGGTGTAATAATTACTTCTGTACTTGTTATTAAAAATATAAAAGGTAATATACTCTTAGGAATAATTATAACTTGGGTTTTAGGTATGATTTGTCAGCTTACAGGACTATATATCCCAAATCCCGACTTAGGTGCTTATAGCCTATTCCCTAATTTTAGTAATGGTTTTTCAGTTCCAAGTATCGCACCTATATTTTTCAAATTTGATTTTAATAATATATTTTCACTTAAGTTTTTAGTAGTCATATTCGCATTTTTATTTGTAGATATATTTGACACTATCGGTACACTAATCGGAGTTTCCACAAAAGCAAATATGCTTGATAAAGAGGGAAAACTTCCTAAGATAAAAGGAGCTTTACTTGCAGATGCAATAGGTACAACTGCCGGTGCAGTCCTTGGTACTTCAACAGTTACTACTTTTGTAGAAAGTGCATCAGGTGTTTCAGAGGGAGGAAGAACCGGCCTTACAGCATTTACAACTGCAATACTTTTTGGATTATCACTACTCTTATCGCCTATATTTTTAGCAGTTCCATCATTTGCTACAGCACCTGCACTCATTATAGTAGGCTTTTATATGTTTACAAATGTTATTCATATAGACCTTACAGATTTATCAGAGGCAATACCTTGCTATGTTTGTATCGCAGCAATGCCATTCTTTTATAGCATTTCAGAGGGAATCTCTATGGGAGTTATCTCTTATGTCGGAATTAAATTACTTTCAGGAAAAACAAAAGATATAACTATACTTATGTATGTGCTTGCACTACTATTTATACTTAAGTACATCTTCCTGTAATTACATCAATAGATTTTAAAATTATAAAAGTGAGGTTTGAGTCTAATTTAAAGAGTCAAATTTCACTTTTTTTAATGAAGGCAGATGAATATTTTATTGGTGGGCTGTTATAAATTAATAAATCCATAGCCATACTTAGAGGTTATATTTACATTTCGCTTTGGTTTTATTCTAACGGTAAAATTGTAGTAACTGTAAGATGTAAAGCAATATTGCTAGTTCATGGTTTTTTCCAATTTTTAAGTAGCCATCTTTCTTACTTTGTTTTTCTTCATATATTCTCATTGCTACATCTGATACATACTCTAACCTCTTAGTTAAATCACTATTTAAAAGCTCTACTTTACCTCTCTTTATTTCTCTATATATAGTCCTCTCTGATACCCCTATCTGCTCTGCTATATATTTCTTAGTCTTACCAAGTTTTAAATAAACTTCTATCTGACTTCAATCTGACTTCAATCTTATCCCCATTCATTAAAAGGAAATGCTTGTAAGTGTCTGGATCTATAAAATTATCCAGCACCTTTTTCAAATCTTCTTTTGTAGCTAAGGTACTAATTTTATTGTTTATTGTTGCTATATCCTTTGTATTTTGGTTTGTCTGTACTGCTATTTGTAATAATTCTTTCGAGGTGATAAAATCTTGGTTTTCAACTATAAAGTCTTTCATCTGCTTAAACATTCGTATTAAAGCCTTGCTTTGCCTAACAGCAAGTTATCCTCTTAATACAGCCATAAGCATATAAATACCCTGCTCCGTAAAAGCGTAAGGTAGTTTTCTACGACTGCCCCAACTTGATGTCGATTTTTTCGATATCAAGTTTTCAAACTCCGACTTCGTCAACTGAAACATAAAATCATCATCAAATTTCTCAGCATTGTTTCTTACTTGTTCGTTAAATCTTGTCGTTGTATACCCATAAATTTCAGCAAGTTCAAAATCAAGCATTACCTTTTGATTTCTTAAATAATAAATCTTAATTTTAATTGTAGTTTCATCTATTACCACTATTTCTTTATTTTCTTCTATAATAAAATGAACCTCACTAAATTTATCCTGACCGGTAAACAAGGATTTCTTAATTACTCATTTTTTAATTAAGCTTCCAAAAAGATTTCCTGCTGTTACAATTATACCATATATCAATACATAAACAGCTGCACTTCTTAACATAGTAAAGCTTACAATAATCACATAGCATATCCAAGGACAATGAATTGTAGTACTCTTTCGTTTTAACTATATCTACCTTCACAGTTATCTCCTTAAAACTTTAGCAAACACCAGGTTTTCTTCACCCTGTATTTTTGTCGAAAAAACCTACAGCACTCTTATTTCATTCTTCATCCTTCAGTTCCCCTCCCGTAATATTCCCCAAAAACATTTCTAATATAGATTTTACTGTACTTTTCATATTCAGTCCATCTTTTAGTCACGGCCTGTAGAAAAACTCTTCTGTATCTGCTCCACTACTATGTTACTCACAGATTCTTCAAACTTTACTACAACTTTTCCAACAAAATTACCGAATACAGAAAAAGCACATATCTGAAAGATTCTATAATCTTAAAGTTATGTGCTTAGTTTTTACGCTATTCGATTATTTAGACATACCGTTTTTTAAGCTTTAGTTATAGGAATCCAAAGTTCCATTTTATAGTCTTTACTATCCATATCACCTTCGTAATAAT